>Ga0209508_1000375_pt1 | contig 48466 bp, 45 predicted proteins | sample AD_UKC129_MetaG_FD_184427 | JGI IMG/M metagenome (GOLD analysis project Ga0209508, IMG submission 184427) | Active sludge microbial communities of municipal wastewater-treating anaerobic digesters from Canada - AD_UKC129_MetaG (SPAdes) (version 2) | ecosystem: Engineered > Bioreactor > Anaerobic... | reverse complement strand
CCCGAGGCTCCGAGCAGTGTGCCGCCGAAATACCTCGTCACGACAACGGCCACATCCTGCACGCCGGTCTTTTTTATAGCTTCCAGCACAGGCAGCCCGGCTGTTCCCGACGGTTCCCCGTCATCGCTGAACTTCTGCACGACATTGCCGGCACAGATATAGTATGCGTAAACGTTGTGCGTCGCATCCCAATACCTGGCTTTCAGCCTGTTTATGAAGTCCTGTGCTTCCTGCTCGGAAGACACCGGCCGTACGGTGGCAATGAAGCGCGACTTCTTTTCTTCGATCTCGGCGACCGCTTCCTTCGAAACAGTCAGGTAATCCTTCCTCATAACTTTTCGCTTATCCTCCGTTACAGTATTCCGGACAGGCCATTGTTCCGGTCGATCCATCGTCCCGCATCAGGCTTAAAATACAAATGGCAGCATTGACTGCTGCCATTTATTTTACCACATGACAATAATGCCGTGGTGTATCTATCTGAACACCATCAGGTCCTGTACACCATTACGTCCACGCACCTGTCGTCATGTGCTGTTCTCAGCGCTTTCCGGTCATCCGTACGTCAAACCGCTACGGAAGTGATATCCTTGTATTTCCTGAAGGACAAATTCAAAAGTGCCTTGTCCTGGCTGTAAGTGACAAGTCTCATTGCTTCGTCGATATCAAAAAATCCTCCGTCGACGAATTTTTCACGTTCGCTGATTTCATAACTGAGACTGTCTGTACGCATGATGTACCAGATGATTTTATTACAGACCGGTTTCTGACGTGTTACGGAATAGAACTCGTAATTGGTGTGACCTGCAGTTGAGATTATTTCTGCCGTGATACCGCCTTCGGCTTTCACTCTGGCGAGAGCGACTTCGTTCGGAAGTTCGCCGTTTCTGACGACACCCTTGGGAAACACCCATTCTCCCTTTTCATTCCTGAGAAGAAATACCTTACTGCCGCAGAAGACTATGCCTCCTGCGCAATTTCTGACTAACATATAAAGGTCCCTTCCTTTCCCCGGCTGACCAGGTCTGCCGTTACTCTAATATTATGATACCCTAAAAGCAGATTTTAATCAACTTGCCAGAAGGTTCATGGTATAAATTTATGGCCATAAATCATGAAAACCATTTCATCTATCTCGCCGAGCAGCCTTTTTGCCATCACGCCACTGCAGGAAGACCGCTGAAGCTTTTCAGCCCTTCGGGCGATCTCCTGCTCCGTTTTCCTGTCGGCCCTGACCAGCGGCAGTTGCTCAAGGACGAATTTATTAACGGCAAGATATCCTCCCGCAAGATGCCTTTCATAAAATCTCTCTCTCAGGTACCACGACATGAACCTGCTGTTGAGCAGTGCCAGCAGGTAATACGGATCAATATCCCCGAAACCGTAAACAGCATATGTACCCACTCCAAGCGCCAGCGGTTCCCTGCTGTAATACGCCTCCAGCTCCCTGGTCATCCCTGCGATGCAGATTTTTTCGCTGCACCAGAGCTTCCACCTGCTCCCGGATATTTCCCCGTCTTTGCGGATACACGGATTTTCGTACGTTGTTCCCATATACCGCACTTTGCTTCGGTCAAGGCTATACCTGTCTATCGAACCGCTGACCGCAAACGGTATATAGCCGCTGCATCCGCTGCAAACGCCGCATCCGGCACTTACGGGATCTCCGGCCTGCACTGCTTTATTCACCTGCACTGATTTACCTGACTCGCAAGGTGCCTCTTTTATGTACTGTTTCAGCATGCCGGCCTGAAAGCCGGCAATGCCGGATGCTATTTTTATGTTGTGATCCGCGAATGTCTCATACTGCTTTACTTTGGATTTTATGACAAAACAGCGGGCACCCAGCTGCTGAAGGCTGCCTGCGGCATATTGGCGGAAGCCTTCCGGCCCCCGGTCATCTTTGACATTCACTTCGGATCTTTCCGGTCCTGTGTTTTCATCTCCTGCAGGTTTGCACCTGTTTCCTGTGACGATCACGGGATAGACGCCGACCCCTGAAAACACCCTTATGTCTGAAATGCTTATGGTGTACCTGAGCCCGTTTTCTTTCAGATGCTCCAGCACCGGCACAGCATACTGCGACACCAGGAGCCTGTTCGGGACGATCCAGCAGTATACCCCCCTTTCGCTGATCCTGCGGATCCCGTCCAGCAGGAACGCGGCATATATGTCGAACGCGCCTTTCAACTGCGGGAATTTCTTTTTGAGTGCATGCCTTGTGCCCCGGCCGCTTCTCGCAGCCTCAACGGCCGAAACATACGGCGGGTTGCCTATGACGATGTCAAACCCGCATACATCATGATCGAAGAGGCTGTCGGCACATACAACATTGCATCTGAAATCCCCGGAAGCAGGTATTTCCGTAATGTCCCCTGTTTCACGAGCTGCCATGACGGCTGCGGCCGCAGTTTCATCCCGGTACCGTCTGAATTCGGCAATCAGTCCATACCACAGGCGCAGCCTGGTTATCTCCACTGCCGTTGCGTCGATGTCGGCACCATGGATACTGTTTGTAATTGTATTATACTTCATCATGAAAGGGTGGTTTTGTGCAGAACCGTTCCCTGCATATCCATAGCCTTCCCCGGAAAGCCTTGCGATGGCATGGCGGAGATCCGCTATTTCTTCGAGCATGCCGCATATAAATGCACCGCAGCCTGCGGCAGGATCGAAGATCCTGACGGTTTCCAGCGCTTTGTCGGCTCTCGCAAGCAGTCCATGGTCGACCTTAAGGCTGTCCCTGTTGCCCCGGCTGCCTTTGCCATCCGGCTCTTCCGTACCATCCTGCCCTTCAGGTCTTTCCCTTCGGTCCTGTCCGTCCTTTCCTTCCCCGCTGTCCTGTCCTTCATTTGTCAGGCGGCCCATGAGTTCCAGGGCCTGTTCAAAAGAAATGCCAGCGGAATTTGAAAGGTAATGCGCCAGGCTTTCCCTGCACATGAACCTGACCACTTCGGGAGGAGTGTAAAAAACACCAAGGCTCTTTTTGCGGCCTGCATTCAGGGTACCGGTGTAGAGTTTCACAAGTATTTCAGGGTCCGGCAGGCGGTCTGGAAAAGTACCGGAAGAAATGTCAGAAAAATCATCATCGGGGAGAAGCACCTTAGCATGATCGATCAGAGAAGCACCGGCTGTGATCTTTTTATATATGCTGTAAAAGGCTTCCCTGTAAGCGTTTTCCCAGTCAGCAACCATTCCGCGAGTCATCCGGCATTACCTGCTTCCCGTATGGCCGAACCCTCCGCCCCTGTCCTCGCCTATGCTTCTGGGATCCGGGTGCGGTATGAATTCGGCCCGCCTATATTCACTGAATACCATCTGCGCTATCCTCTCGCCCTTTTTTATGTATATGGTTCCGTACGGATTGCCGTGTTTGTCGATGTAGATCTTCTGTCCCAATACTGCCGGCGACGCCTCAGCCGGCACCATGATGCCGTAATGACTGCCGAGGTAACTGCCAAGGTCGACTTCCTCATAGTTTTTCCGCAGTTCATCCAGCAGTTCAGGGTTTGCAGCTATCTGGTACGGAAGGTTAGCGATGTTGTATGTGTTCTGGAGTATGATCCCGACAGTATCGCGGTAATCGCTGTCGATCGTCCCCGGACTGTTCGGCAGCCTGAGTTCGGTCCTCAGCGACAGGCCGCTCCTCGGCCTTATCTGGGCTTCAAGATGTGCATCGATGGCCATCGAGAAATCCAGCGGCATTATTTTCGTCTCGCCGGGCCTGACCGCCATATCCATAGTCGCATACAGATCGCATCCCGCAGCGTGGCTCGAGGCATACTGCGGTATCCTGCCTTCTCCCCAGACCTTGATATACACACTGACCTTGTTTTCCATGCACTCTCCTCCTCGGGCAGAGGGACAGTTCTCCTGCAACAGGCACATGCAGGCCCTCAGGCACGGGGACGGTAGCCACGCGTTAAACCGCGCCGGCATGGCAACGGCCCTTTCGGATATCACCATAACCTCTAACCTGTGTGCCGATTATCAGACTGTGTACAGGCTTTCTCACAGCATTCCCTACACGCCCCTGTAATAGTGGCCTTTCGTAAAGCCTGCAGCTTTTATTTTTTCAGCAAGCCAACCGAAAGCATTTCCGTCACTCCCGCCGGTCCCTGCCAGCTCTGCCCTGTACAGCTTTACAAGTCCTTTTATTGTATCGTCGTCCTCGTCCCATATATAAAGCCTGAAAATACCGATGCCGGCGTCTGCAAGGCTCCTGACCGAATCGGGCACGAACAGCACATCTGAGTTCAGGATGATGCTCCTGCAGTCTACATTATCGCACATGACAGGGAATTTCTTTCCCAGCCTGTCCTTCAATGCGTATTCGCCCCTGCTGCAGCATCCGCTGCATTCAGACCCGGCGTCAAAGCCGCCTTCGACACAGCCGACCGGGCAATACTCGCTGATCATCAGCGGCAGCCTGCCATATACAGCAGCTTCAAGATCAATGGACAACGGGTATGAGGTTCCCGGCCGGCCGTTATCATCATCCCGCAGCATTCCGGAGGCCTGCCCGGAACAGCGTTCCGGATCCATCAGGCACAGACGGGCTGCCAGTCCGGATATCTGCCGCAGAGTCAGTTCAACGGATATCGCAGCGCTTTCCAGTCCAAGTCCGGCATACCCGGCGACCGTGTATGAGTTGAAAAGGTTGAGCGATATGTCCCCGGCCAGCCGCAATCCTTCAATACCCATCAATTTGTGTACTGTTCCTATGTTTGCAGCAAGGATGCCGTCGATTTCACCGCTGTGTCCGGCACTGCCGCTGTATTCGGCTATGAACCTGTCGATCAGTTTCTCATAATTGCCCTTCGTGATGGAAGGAAGCCAGCAGAATACTTCAGTCCCGCTTTTCCTCGCGGCCTCCGCGGCACTTCTGAACCCGGGCCTCCAGACCGCCGTTACAGGTACGTATACCCTGTCCGCGCCGAGTCCGGCTATTTCCCGGCTGCTGTCCCACCTGCAGAAGTACAGCGATATCAGCGGCCGCTTCCCTGCCGTGTCCAATCGGCCGACCCTACCAATACCGGAAGCATTTCCTGGTTTGCCGGCTTCCGGGCATTCTGCCCGATCCGATCCCATCACGCATTGCAGGTCCTTCCGCACGGTGTTCTGCTTCCCGGCAACATTGCGCCCGCCGCCGAAAAGCCAGGTACCGGCTGTTCCCTGTCCAGTACAGTTGCCCCGACTGTCTCCGTTGTCTCTCAGCCGCCTTTCAGGATACCTGTCCGCCCTTGCCTCATAAAGCTCCTCAAGGGCTTTCCTCCTGATTTCATTGATCTCGCTGACCGGGACAGTCAAGCCATCCGGCATCCCGACATCCAGCCGCACAAAGTCAAAAGGTGTCGAGCCGGTCTTTTTCAGCTGTTCTGTCAGCCTTTCCCTCGTAAGAGGCCTGTTCACGGCTGTTTCAACCGGGATTGTACCCAAAACTGTGACCCTGTGCCCGTCTTCATCTTCCACTGTGAGCACAGGCGGCCGGCCTTTTTCCAGTACAGCGGCCCCCTTTACCGGGACACGCCGCGTATACCCGTCGCTCCAGCTCTTTCGAGCCTCCTTCAGTTGTTCGATATCTGTGGTCCTGAACACTTTTCTTCCAGGTGTGATGTTCCCGCTGAAATAGCCTGCTTCAACAATGTCACCCTTTTCAGCATTCCTTGAATTCCGGCCGTCCTTTTTTATCAGGGTGACAGTTCCGCCGGGACTGTCGGAGCCGCCTGTCCAGATCTCTATACCATCGCCGACGGACAGGGCCTCTTCCAGTTTTATTTTAACGGTCCGCCGCTTCCTGTCATATGATAAAACGCTCCCTATACAGACTCCGCTGTTGTTGGGCTTTTCATAGCTCATCATTCCGGCTCCTGTTTTGCCTTTCAGGTAGCCCGCAGAAAACCCGCCCCTGTTGAATATCTGCAAAAGATCGCGTCTGTCCTTTTCATCAACATCCAGTTTCGACGTGTCACCTTTGCCTGCCCGGTCCAGGGCTATGTCAAGGTATTTGCGGTATATCCGCACCACGGTGGCGACATACTCGGGGCTCTTCATCCTGCCTTCTATCTTGAGCGACCTGACGCCTGAAGAAACGATTTCAGGCAGGTATTCCAGCGCGTTCATATCTTTGGGGCTCAGCAGGTAACGCGGCCTGTCCCGGACTTCGCCCTTGCCTCCGGGTCCGGCCAGCGTATATGCAAGCCTGCACGGCTGGGCGCATCTTCCCCTGTTGCCGCTCCTGCCGCCGATCATGCTGCTCATGAGGCACTGTCCGGAATAACAGACACACAACGCACCATGGACAAATATTTCCACTTCCAGCCCCGTGTTTCGGGCTATCCATGCCGCCTGCTCCAGGGTGAGTTCCCTTGCAAGCACGACTCTGCTGAATCCCATTTCCTCTGGCATCCGTGCGCCTTCCAGGTCGTATACCGTCATCTGGGTGCTCCCGTGAAGCGGCAGATCGGGCAGCTTCTTCCTGAGCAGCGCCGCCAGGCCGAGGTCCTGCACTATTACTCCGTCGATCCCCGCGTAATACGCTTCTTCAGCATATGTTAGCGCCTGCGGGATTTCCTCGTCATTGACCAGTGTGTTGAGGGTCAGGTATATGCTCACGCCCCTGGCATGGGCATATCTCAGGCCCTCTGTGAGTTCCGGCATGTCAAAATTGTCTGCCTGGTGCCTGGCGTTGAAAAACTTCCCTCCAAGGTAGACCGCATCAGCGCCGTTTTCAACTGCCGCATGCAAAGACTCCGCGTTGCCTGCCGGAGCCAACAGTTCAACGGTTTTCCTCATGGCGTCTCCTATCTTGAAACGTGACGTGTTACCGTTATATATCATGTTTTTATTTTGTACCCCAAATTACTGCCTCATAAAACCGGTATAAAAAATCCGCACACATAAAAAAAGCTCTGCAGGATCGCCTCGCAAAGCGGTTGCTGAAACTCTGTTTTCAACAGCATCAATCATTGACCAGCATGCCTTGTCCGGATCCGGTCTGCCGGCGGCCTCGGTACCAGCCGTCCTTTTCCCGGTCCAGGAAAGCCCATGCTCATTCTTTCGTCCGTTCAGCCTTGTCCAGTGTATTTCTCACTTCGTTCAGTTCGGCTTCCCTTTTTGCCAGTTCAAGTTTCAGTTCGGTATTCTGGCTGCCCAGCACCGTATTTTCCTGCTGCAGGGCCTTGTTTTCCCTCTTCAGTCTTTCCAGTTCCTCAGAGACTTTCTTCAGCTGATTTTTCAGTTCCTGTTCGGATTCCCGGCTCTTGAAAAGGTCGTCGACCACATTGATCGCCGTAAGGACGGCAGCCAGCGAAGTGCTGAGCTTGTTGTTCATTCTCATTATATCCGTCATTTTTTTGTCTACGTAAAGGCCAACCCTGTGTATGTACTCCACCGGCTCTGAACCAACCACCGTATAGTCCTTGCCGGCTATCCTAAGTTCGACCTTGTTTTTGGCAGTCAATGAAATCAGCATCCTTTCGGCTTTATAAAGAACTTCCTGGCATCCGCTGAAGATAAAATACAAGGAGACCATTTCCGGAAATTCGCCGCGCCGGAAATGTCTCCTTATATTATACAATATTTCGCCAAAAAATCATATCTTTTAATATTTTTTGACTGTTTATTCTTTTTGTCATGCTTTTTTCATGATTTTCACTGTTCTTTCGCTTCATCGGCCTGGGCTGCCCTGGGCTCGGCGTAGTTCCTGAGTATGTTCGTCAGATCGATCCCTGTGAGCCCTTTGACCGTCTCAGGCAGCTGAGCCATGATTTCCGTTATATCCTTCGTTATCTTCGAAGCTCCTGAATCTCCTATCATGACTATCTTTTCGGTCTTTGCGAGCGGCTGGGCTATTGCTGCGGCTATCTCGGGCAGCTTCTCGATGACCATCTGCGCTATGGCAGCATCGTTGAACTGCTTGTAAGCCTCTGCCTTCCTGGCGAGCGCTTCCGCTTCCGCTTCACCCTTTGCCTTTATGACTTCCGCCTCAGCAAGACCTGCGGCCTTGATGGCCTCAGCCCTGGCAGCGCCCTCGGCCTTGATGGCGAAAGCCTGTGCCTCGGCTTCCATTGATTTTTTGACCTTTTCAGCTTCCGCGTTCAGTTCGGTTTTGTACTTCTCCGCTTCAGCAGGCTTTTTGATGGTCGCATCCAGTTCCTGCGCCTTCCTCAGTACTTCCTGCTCCTGCAGTTCGATCTCTTTCTGCTTCTTTACGATCTCGACCTGCATGGCTTCCTTTTCGACTTCCTGCTGGAGCATGTACTTCTTCTTGTCGTAAGCGAGATCAGCCTCGGCCTTCTTTTCATTGATCGCGGCCTGGTATTCGGCCATTTTCATCTCTTTGTCCCTGTTGGCCTCGGCTACCTTGGTCTCCGCCAGGAACCTTGCTGTCTGGCCTGCCTGCATGGCTTCCGCGCTCTTTATGTCAGCGTCCCTCTTTGCCTCGGCCTGGCCGATGACCGCGTCCCTCTGGACCCTTGCGATCTGCGCTTTGCCAAGGCTCTCAAGATAACCGTTCTTGTCGGAGATCTCCCTGATGGTGAACGAGATTATCTTCAGCCCCATGTTTGCCAGATCGCTTGCTGCCAGTTCCTGTACCTTCTGTGCGAACGCGTCCCTGTTTGCCATGATCTCTTCGACGGTGAGGTTGCCTATGATTGAACGCAGATGGCCTTCCAGGGTCTGTGTCGCTATCCGCCTGATCTCTTCATCTTTCAGGCTCAGGAACTGCTCTGCCGCCGTCGCGATGGCTTCCTGGGTGGAATCGATCTTGACCTGGGCCACTCCGTCCACGTTGACCTGTACTCCCTGTGACGTATAGGCACTGGAGTTCAGGTCCAGGGGCATGATCCTCAGGGATATGGTTTTGGCTTTCTCGAGGATAGGCCATACGAATGTGGCTCCGCCCTTTACTATCCTGAAGCCGACGACCTGGCCGTTCGGGAGCTTCTTTTTGCGGCCTGACACGATCAGAGCTTCATCCGGACCGACCTTGACATATCTTCCCACGAACACCGAGATCAGCAGGAAGATGACAACGACAAGGCCTATCGCAATCAGTACGGGTATCAGGTATTCCATCTCATATCCTCCTTTGCATCTGGTTATATTTCACGCATCGCTGCATGATTTTCATTTGCCATCCTGCATACGGCATATAGTCCGTACATGCAGCAGGAACGCTCAATTGCCCTGCTGCCTGTCCTTCGCTTCCTTCAATTCTCCCCTCCGCTTCAGTACGCCTTCCTCCACTTCTATGTCATCAATAGTCAGCTTCTGCTGTACGACCGCCGTGTTGCCCGCGATCTCCCTTATGATGACAGGCGTTCCCCTGTGTATTTCGCATTCCTCCAGCGACCTGGCGGAGAGAGTGTACCTGATGCCGTTGATCGTATATGCTATCTCGCCCAGCCCTTTTGCGGGGACAGGGGTTATGACTTCTGCTTCGGTTCCGATCAGGTCATTGAGCGAAAATATCGAATTGGACTGGGAACCATACATGAATTTGACGATCCCGAAAAATATCGCTGCACCCATGGCGCCGGCAAAAGCCAAAGCCACGAAAGTGCTGGCAAGGCCGCTCAGCCCGAAGCCTTTCATCGATATGATGCCGACCGCTCCGAACGTGGTTATGGCACTCGCCATCACCACCGGGCTGAAAGGCGAAGGTGAACCTGCAGTATCTGAAGCACCTGTCTTCTGGACGGCTGATGCTTGTCCGGCTCCTGCTCCGTGGGTGAAATCCATCTCTTGCCCCGTACTTATTTCCACGCCGGCATCAGGACCTATATCCAGCCCGTCCGCATCGATACCGGATCCGATATCCACGCCGGCGGGATCCATGTCTCCGATATCAATGCCGCCTATATCCGCGTCATGGCCGATATCGACACCGTCACCGCCGGCGTCTCCATGTCCGCCGAGCAGGAACGACAGGGCAGCGTAGAAAGCCCCGAATGCAAAGCATCCGATGAATACATAAAGCAGAATATCACCCCCGTTTCATGTGCTCCAGACTATTTTACCATATTTAGCGGGATATTACATTGCAGGCATCCACACATGTTACGGGGCAAAAAAAGAAAAAGTTTACCTGCCGGGGTGCAGTATCCTTCCATTATCCGGATCGATATATACGAGCCAGTATCCGAAAGCTCCGTACCTGGGCCGCGTGCCCTGCACCTGCACCCACCTGTTCATTTCTCCGAAAGGTTTAATGTCTTCCATATGTCTGCCGGGAACTCCGCATACTACGTATCTCTTGCCGTTTTTATGGCTGAAGATCCCTATTATGAGGTGCTTGTACCTGTAGTGTGCCAGCATCACGGCGGGGTTGAACATCAGCGGGGACCGTATATTGTTCTGGTATAATATGTTGTTCAGGTTTACAGGGTTCGTCACTCTCCACCATTTATAGTCGCTCCTGCCGCTGCGGAACGGGTCGCATACCTCGAAATTCATATCAAGATCGCATATCAGCCCGTCGATGTTTCCCGGCGGGCGTGTTCCCGCCATCGTCCCGTTCCGGTTTATCCGGCATGAACCGCAGGGGTCGGGATCTGTCCGGTTATTGACCAGGGCATCGCATATATTGCCGTTGAGATAGACGCATTCTGTATTGAGTTTGCTTTTTGCGTCCACAGCAGTGCCTGTGCATTGCCCCGTTCCTGGTTCCGTTTCCGGCGCCGGCCCCTGTTCAGCCATGCTTTCATGTACCCGGATATAACCATGTCCATAACCTTGTTCAGACTCCGGCTGGTTTCCCTGCTCCTGCTGATCCTGTCCCTCCTCATATTCCGGTTCCATTTCCTGTTCCGGTTCAGCCTCATTCTCCCATTCCTGCTCCTTTGCCGGCTCCATGTCCCGTTCAGGTACATTTTCCTGTTCCGGTCCTGTTTCCTGCCCTGGCCGGTACCGGGCCTGAGGTACGGCGGCAAGGTTTTCCCGGTCCGGTCCGGCATTAGGCCCGGGTCCTGCAGCATCGTCCGGCACGATATCCTCAAGTGACTGCCGATCAGTTGATTCCGCCGGCCGAGATAACGGGACCGTTTCCGTCCGGCCGCCTGGTTGCGCTTGTCTGCCTTCTGAATATGGCACTGACTCCGCCTGTCCGTCTGCTGCAAACGGCGTCGGTTCCGCGCGGCTGTATGTTGTATGCAGCATCGGATCTGCCTGTCCGGCGGCATGCAGATCCGGCTGCTGTCCACGCGGATCCTGCCGCCCGGCGTCTGCGGTCCGTTCACGCAAAAGTGCTTTCCGCAGACCGCTTCTCCACCCGGCCGTTTTCTTCCTGTACGCTGCCAGCGGGCATATTATGTTGTTCAGGGAACCGTCCCCGAATTCCACCACAACTGCGGCGACGTCGTATTGATCGGCAGGATGGACTGTACCGCCCACGCGCTGTGGATCAAACCCGCATTTGAGTTCAGCCCGGCCGGCCGTATGCGTTACCTCCCCTATCCTGGCATAATCCGTGCCGTCACCTGTCTGCTTCACCAGGTACAGCACATACCTGAACCTTCCTTTCCCGTTCCTCAGGTTATGTATGACGGTCTCGAGTCTTCCCTTTCCGTCCCGGACTTCGATCATGACATGCCCGGAAGGTTTCCCGCCTTCTTCAAAGCCACTGTCCTCGTTCACGAATATCATGAAATTTCTCCGGAATCTGTTTGCAGAAGCAGTTCCCATACGACCCCTCCCCGTGATCCGGCCGCTGATCATTCATAATGGCAGACTATCGCTTCATAAGCTATATATATGTGCCATCCTCCAAAAAAATCACACGGGCCGGCCCACACAGCCCGTGCCTTTTGCTGCCCGGCCGTTATCCGGCCGGTACCGCTTTTAAAAATGCAGGATTAGTCTTATCGAATTGCAAATTCCCAATAAAGATGATATGGCCCGGCGCCGCTTCAATACCGGATACCGCAGCGTATTATCCGTTTTGTTTCAGGCAGTTTTTGCAGCCTGTCCCGGTTGCCGGCCCAGTATCTTTTCCGTCCTGTTTTTGAATGTTTTTATATTGAAAGTTTCATTATTATGTGCTAATATGGTGGAGATGGTTGGTGAAAAAATTAACCAAGTCCGCATGTGTTTTTACCTGCGTTTATGCCTGTAATAACCCTGTTAGCAACAAATCCGTCAGGGAAATAATAAATATCACGTCACGACGAAAGGAGAGTTACCATGACGAAGAACAAGAAGCTGCTCGATTGGGTAAAAGAAATGGCTGATATGTGTCAGCCTGACAAAATTTACTGGTGCGACGGTTCCGAGGAAGAGAACAATCGCCTGCTGCAGGAAATGGTCGATACAGGAATGGCGATCCCGCTTAATCCGGAGAAAAGACCCGGTTGCTATCTTTTCCGCAGCCATCCGTCCGATGTTGCGCGTGTAGAGGATAGAACGTTCATTTCATCGAAGACCCAGGACGACGCAGGTCCGACCAACAACTGGATCGACCCCACCGAGCTCAAGGGGACTATGAAAGAGCTCTACACCGGATGCATGAAGGGCAGGACCATGTATGTCATCCCGTTCTCGATGGGTCCCATCGGTTCTCCGATCTCGAAGATAGGTGTCGAGCTTACGGACAGCCCGTACGTCGTAGTAAACATGAGGATCATGACGAGAATGGGCAAGGAAGTCCTCGAAGCGCTCGGCGATGACGGAGAATTCGTGCCCTGCCTGCATTCAGTCGGCGCTCCGCTTGCTGAAGGGCAGAAGGATTCCACATGGCCCTGCGCTCCCATGGAGAAAAAGTATATCAGCCATTTCCCCGAGGAAAGGACTATCTGGTCCTATGGTTCAGGCTACGGCGGCAACGCCCTCCTTGGGAAGAAATGCTTCGCGCTCCGTATTGCATCGGTCCTCGCGCGTGATGAAGGCTGGTTGGCTGAACATATGCTCATCCTGAAGATCACCGACCCCAAGGGAAGGAAGTTCTATGTGACCGGCGCATTCCCGAGCGCATGCGGAAAGACCAACCTGGCGATGCTGATCCCGACGATCCCCGGCTGGAAAGTCGAGACCATCGGCGACGATATCGCCTGGATGAGATTCGGGGAAGACGGCAGACTCTATGCTATAAACCCTGAAGCCGGATTCTTCGGAGTCGCTCCCGGTACATCCATGGAGTCGAACCCGAACGCGATGCTCAGCTGTGCAAAGAACACCATATTCACGAATGTTGCGCTGACCGATGACGGCGACGTATGGTGGGAAGGAATCGGAACAGAGCCCCCCGCTCACCTGGTCGACTGGAGAGGTAATGACTGGACGCCCGCTTCCGGCGAAAAGGCCGCGCATCCCAATGCGAGGTTCACAGCGCCTGCAAGCCAGTGTCCCGTAATCGCTCCTGAATGGGAGGATCCCAATGGTGTGCCGATTTCGGCGATACTCGTCGGAGGACGCCGTCCGAGCACTGTTCCGCTGGTTCATGAGAGCTTTGACTGGAACCACGGCGTGTTCATGGGCTCAATAATGGGTTCGGAAATAACTGCTGCAACCATATCCAAGGATATCGGAAAGGTACGCCGCGACCCGTTCGCGATGCTGCCCTTCATAGGCTACCATGTATGTGATTACCTGCAGCACTGGCTCGACATGGGCAAGAAGACGACGCCCGACAAACTCCCGAAGATCTTCTACGTCAACTGGTTCCGCAAGGACGAGGACGGCAACTTCCTGTGGCCCGGATTCGGCGAGAACAGCCGTGTCCTCAAGTGGATAGTCGAGAGGGTTTCCGGCGAAGGAAAGGCAGTCAAGACACCTATCGGTTATATGCCTACGCCCGACGCGATCGACACCACTGGCCTCGACATTTCCGAAGAGACCATGAAGGAATTGCTGAAGGTCAACAGGGACGAGTGGCTCAGGGAAGTCGAATCGATCAGGGAGCATTACGCATCATACGGTCCGAAGATGCCGAAGGAACTCTATGATCAGCTCGATGCCCTTGAAAAGAGGCTGAAAGGCTGAAAAAAGCTGAACGATAAAACCCGGCTTGATGACAAGCCGGGTTTTTAATATTCTGGGCCTGGTATCCGGTGCCTGGCATATCAATCAGCCAGTTATTGCACAACGAATATATATCAGAAACTGGCTGATGTCCAGGCAAGATCATTGCTTCAGAAGATCATGCAGTTCATTGGCCAGCTGCGCAAACTGCTGGATCGACAGCGTCTCTCCCCGCTGCATTTCGTCTATGCCGACCCTCTCCAGCAGCATCCTGATCTGTTCCTTGTCCGCGCCGATATATCCTGCGTTGTTCAGCGCATTCAGAAGGGTCTTCCGTCTCTGCCCGAACGCCGCCTTTACCACTTTGAAGAAAAGATCCCTGTCCTTTAGTTCGACCGGCGGAGTTTTGTACAGGTCCAGCCTGACGACCGTAGAATCGACGCCCGGCTGTGGTATGAAGCAGTCCGGCGGCACATCCATTATGACCGTCGGCCTGGAATAGTATCCTACTGACACCGAGAGGGCTCCGTAGTCCTTGCCTCCCGGCTTTGCCATCATCCTGGCTGCCACTTCCTTCTGAACCATTATGACCATGCATTCTGCGTCCAGGCCGTTTTCCAGCAGCTTCATTATGACTGGCGTAGTTATGTAATACGGCAGGTTTGCAACGACCTTCAGTGAACGAGGCGTGCCGTCGGGAGAAGTCATGAACGGTGCAAGTTCTTTTTTCAGGTCCAGCCTGAGTATATCGGCATTTATTATGTGGACATTGCGGTATCCGATAAGCAGGTCGTGCAGCACCTGCGCCAGGCGTTTGTCGATTTCCACGGCCACCACGCATCCGGCATCTTCTGCCAGGTATGACGTCAGGTTCCCGATACCCGGGCCGATCTCAAGCACAGTATCATTCGGCGTCAGTTCGGCAGCCTCTGTGATCCTCTGCAGCACCCAGCCGTCCGTCAGGAAATTCTGACCCAGCGATTTGGATGGACGTATGTTGAGTTTCCTGAGTATTCTTCTGACATCTGCTTCCATATCTTTCTCCTTCCGGCCGGACGGTTCCAGGGCCGTGCCTGTCTATATCTGACACCCGTCCGTCACTGCTGCTATTGGTCATTCAGTATATATACCCTGACTTTTTTGACGCCGAAACGGTCCACGTACTCCTGCGAGTCATAATAGAGGTCGATCTTGTTGCCCTTTATCGCGCCCCCCACGTCTCCGGCAATGCAAAATCCGTAATCCGGCGTGTTCGGATCCAGTATCTCCACATACAGCTTGGTATGCAGCGGTATCACCTTGGGATCCACGGCCACTACGCCCTTCCTGGCTTTCATCCCCGTGGCTGTTATCCCGAACAGCGGATGGCCCGGAGCCTTCCCGGTATCCTTGAGCGAGGCGGTGTAGGCTGTCGCTTTCATCTCCAGGACCTTGCTGTACCGGACAACTTCGCCCCTGGAATTGGTGAAGTTAGGAACCGTACCATACTCAATTATCATGTTCACAGGATGCTGAAGTACTGTCTCGCTGACCAGTTCCCTGGCAACCTCTGTTCCGTCTTCGAAGTCCACCCTGTACAGCTTTTGGAGCACGCCTTCCCTGCCTTCCTGGTATACCCGCTCGGTACCCGCATCCATTCTTTTGTTCGCCTTTCTCTGGATGGTGAAAGGAATTTCTTCCGTCTCGCTTATATAGCTCTCCTTTACCCTTATGATCCTCAGTTCCATCCCGCTGGTGATCCTGTCTTCCATCGACGCTCCCACCAGCCGGTCTGATTTTCCAGGCTTTACCGGGCTGTCCGTGAACATCTCCTCCACGGTGTCCCTGTATGTCATGACCTCGGTCCTCGTGTTGTCAGCCGTTATATAGACTGGCACAGCCCTTTTTATGTAAAGTTCATTGGTTTCTGTTGTCTGCAGCCTGGTATCGGCTGAAGCACTGACATAATCATGCTCCGACACTTCAATGCCGAGTTCCTCCATTACTTCTCCAAAGGTATTTTTCATTGTCCTGCAGGTAATAACGCTGCCGTCGTCGTTTATTACTACGTCCTTTTCAAGCCAGGAGAAAACGCAGTAGCCTGCGCCGGACGATACTGCTGCGGCGACCATAAGCAGCAGCATGTGCCTCTTCAATGAAAAAAACCTTTTCAAATTCCTTGTAAATGCCAACAACCAAAAAAACCTCCTGTTAAAATTTTGCTGAAGGACTGCAAGCTATTTTATTCTAATCTGCTTTGTTTGTCAAATTTATTGCCATAATGTTCCTGTAATCAGGATTATATACATACTTTTGGCTGTTTATACCAAAGAAGGTTCATTGCCGAAGATGTAACGGAGATGTGGCAGAGAAATGCCGGGAAGGTGTTGCTGGAGATAAGAGGCCTGCATTGACGCCGCAGGCCCCCTGGAATGAGGAAACAACGTATCGTCCGGCGCCGCAGGGTGCAGGCCGGTCCGGATTAGGCGGCAGATGATCAGTAATTCATCCCGCTCACCGGGTAATATTGACTGCCCGCAGAAGGCAAAGCGCCCATTCCATACGGCTGATATAACCCGGCGGATGGCATCGGTCCTCCTGGCAACGCAGGCATCGAACCGCTTCCGGCATATGGCATCATATTATCCGGGACCGGTCCCGCCCCAAAAGGCATAGCATAAGTCATCGGGCATTGCAGGTTCATAAGATATGGACAGCAGATAACAGGAATCTGCTGCATCATATAAGGCATGACTCCGAACGGGCCCGGCTGTACAGGCACGTTGTTTGCCGGGGCCGTACCTGTCGCTGCCTGTGCAGGCATTTGATCACCTGACGACTTTGCCGGCAGTGTTTCAGGCATTGCAGCAGTCTTGCCGGGCGAAACGCCGGAACCGGCAGTCCCGGGTGACGTTTCGGGCGTCTCCTTTGCCGCAGGTGCCTTGGGAAGTGTCTGGGCAGGCGATGTTCCGGAAACTGTCTTTTCTTTTTCTGCCCCGGGTGCAGCAATCAAATGCTGCTTGGCGCCGACAAGAGGCATCGTGCCTCCGGGCACGGCTTTCGCGATTTCCTTCAGCTTTTTATCTTCCTTCATATAATGATTCCTCCGATCCGGGTGCATTCAGTATCATTATATGAGGCAGATAACATTATGTGAGGCTTTTATGTCACTTGGAACGGTGTCAGTAGATATTCATGGAAGATATGACGAAACCCTTTTTATCTTTTGAATAGTCCAGCTTTACGGACATCTCATTTTCTCCTTCGGAAAACCGGGATACGGACACGTTGGCATTTTCCCTGAGAGTGACATTCAACGTCACGTTCAGGTAGATTTCACCGCTTGCCGAACCCCTGAACCTGTCCATTTTTATTTCTGTGATCTCTATTTTTGCAACAGTGGATTCCATCTGTTCGACATATGTGCCCAGGCTTACGTTCCTGTCCTTCTGTGGTACCCCTGCAAACTCAATGGAATATGCTTCATCATAGCTGCCGTTGTTCAGCGCTTCCGCCCATGAAACGACCGGTCTGGACAGGAACCCTATATCCGCATTTTCCTTAAGTACGTTTATCAGGTCGATCTTTGCCCTGAGTTCCGCTTCGTCCTGAAGTTTTTCACTGATCGCTTCCTCTTTTTCCTTCTGCAGCTTTTCGATTTCAGCCCTGTACTGCTGGATCTGATTGTTCAGGTTTTTGATTTCGTCCTCAAGTGCGCCTATTTCCCTTTTTTGAACGCTTATACTTGCGCTGTAGCTTGCATTGACGGACTCCAGGTTCTTTATCTCTGCCAGCTTGCTCTCCCTGTCCCACAACAGGTAATTGAAAGCAATAAACACAGCGATCAGAAGGGCAAATATCATCACAAGGAAAAACTTTTTCATATCACACCACCGGACCGATTTTTATGGGATGCCGAACAATCTCTTCGCATTGGCTGTCGTGGTTTCACCTATGAACTCGGGGGATTTCCCCCTGATTTTCGCTATTTTCTCCGCCACGAACCTTACATTCGCCGGTTCGTTCCTTTTGCCCCTGTGAGGTTCGGGAGCCAGGTATGGGGAATCCGTCTCGATAAGCAGCATATCGTCAGGAACGTATTTTGCAACGTCCAGCAGTTTCTTTGCATTTTTGAACGTAACAGGCCCGGCAAGCGAGATCATGAAGCCGAGATTCAGTACTTCCCTTGCCATTTCGACACTGCCGCTGAAGCAGTGCAGAACACCGCCCACGTCTTTTGCACCCTCGCTCCTGAGAATATTGAGCGTATCCTCGTGGGCATCCCTGTCATGGACGATAACAGGCAGCTTCAACTCCCTGGCAAGCGATATCTGCTTTGCAAACCAGATTTTTTGAACATCACGGGGTGAATTGTCGTAGTAGTAATCGAGACCTGTCTCGCCAATGGCGACCACCTTGGGATAAGACGCAAATTCCTTCAGCAATGATATGATATTGTTGTTCTGGTTGATCGCGTTATGCGGGTGTATCCCCACGGCGGCATAAAAAATGTCGTATTTCTGAGTCAGTGTGACGTTTTCAACAGACGAGGCAATGCTGTCGGAAGCTGTCAGAATATATCCGACGCCGTTTTCTTTTGCCCGTGATATCACCTCGTCCAGATCATCGTCAAACTTTGCGTCATTCAGATGTGCATGCGTGTCAAACAACATATATACCTCGCATAAGCTCAAAGGTACTCTTGTCTATTATATATTATTATCCCGGACACTGCAACAAAGCAGGCTGCTGCAGTATCCGGGAAACCCTTGAGCCATCGTCCGCAGCGGTCATCCTGTCAGGGAATGAGGTTCCGGGCGCTTCTCAGGTTACCCTGGAACCGCTGCTTATTTCACCGTCGAGCGTGGCAATGACCAGACTATTGTTATCCGACGCAGCCAGGATCATGCCCTGCGACTCTACACCTCTCAGCCTGGCGGGTTTGAGGTTCGCCACGAGTATTACGGATTTGCCGATGAGGCTTTCAGGGGTGTAATGCTTTGCTATGCCCGACACCACCTGCCTGGTCTCGCTGCCGACCTGGAGTCTGAGTTTCAGGAGTTTGTCCGAACCTTCTATTTTTTCAGCCTCGAGTACTTTGGCCACCCTGAGGTCCAGCTTCGTGAAATCTTCTATCGTTATGAAACCACTTGATCCGTCTGTTTTTCCGCCGTCTTTTCCTGCGGCTCCGTCGGCGCTTTGCACACCTGCTGCGCTGCTGTCTTCGGCCTGTCTGTTAACCGGGGCTTTTCCGCCATCTCCGGCAGCCTCCCCTACGACGTGCGCGTGTCCGCTGCCTGCTGCATTTTCTTTGCCTTTTGCCGAAATTGCTTCAAGCTCCTCAAGTTCCTTTGCCATGTCGATCCTCGGGAAAAGCGCCTCGCCTTTCCTGACTGCAGCGCCGGCAGGATATCCGCCCCAATGTTTGGCGCTGTCCCATGCGACAGTGTCACTGTCCTGCGTAATGCCGAGCTGTTCCCACATCCTGGGCGGCGTCTCGGGCATGAACGGCTGTATGAGGATCGAAACGATCCTCAGGCTCTCCGCCAGGTTGTACATCACAGCCGCAAGGCGCGGCCTGTTTTCTTCGGATTTTGCCAGCACCCACGGCATCGTCTCGTCTATATATTTATTTGCTCTCGATATTGCCTTCCATATCTCCGCCAGCGCGGTGCTGAACTGGAATTTGTCCATGAGTTCCTCCACCGTGTGCGGCAGTTTTGCGAAAATATTCCTGAGATCGCTGTCGAATTCGCCCTCTTCCCTCTGCTCCGGTATGGTGCCGCCGAAGTATTTGTCGATCATGGCGACAGTCCTGTTGAGAAGGTTGCCGAGGTCGTTGGCCAGGTCGGAGTTGATCCTCTGGATCAGCGCTTCATTGGAGAATACGCCGTCAGAGCCGAAGGGCACTTCCCTCAGAAGGAAATACCTTATCGGGTCCAGTCCATACTTGTTGATCAGTATGACAGGATCCACCACGTTCCCCTTGGACTTGGACATCTTTCCGCCTTCCAGCAGCAGCCAGCCGTGGCCGAATACCTGTTTCGGAAGCGGTTCGCCAAGGGCCATCAGCATCGCAGGCCAGATGATCGTATGGAACCTCACTATCTCCTTGCCTACCAGGTGGACATCGGCAGGCCAGTATTTGCGATAATCGGAATCGTCATCCGAAAGGTAACCCAGCGCCGTTATGTAGTTAGAAAGCGCATCGATCCATACATAGACCACATGCTTTTCATCAAAAGTCACCGGGACGCCCCAGTTGAAGGTAGTCCTCGATACGCAGAGGTCTTCCAGTCCCGGCCGCAGGAAGTTGTTCAGCATCTCGTTCCTTCTTGACACGGGCTGGATGAATTCGGGATTCTCCTCTATATGTTTTATCAGCCTGTCCTGGTACTTGGACAGCCTGAAGAAAAAGCTCTCTTCCCTGGTAAGCTCTACCTCCCTGCCGCAGTCAGGGCATTTGCCGTCCTTAAGCTGCGTCTCGGTCCAGAAGGATTCGCACGGCGTGCAGTACCAGCCTTCATATTCGCTTTTGTAAATATCTCCCTGGTCATAGAGCTTTTTGAATATTTTCTGGACAGTGACTTCGTGCTCTTTGTCGGTCGTCCTGATGAACCTGTCGTTGGTGATCTTCATCATCTTCCAGAGTTCTTTAATGCCGGCTACTATTTCATCCACATACTGCTTAGGCGACACGCCCTTTTCCTCGGCTTTGCGCTGTATCTTCTGCCCGTGCTCGTCTGTCCCGGTGAGGAACATCACGTCATAGCCCCGGAGCCTCTTGTACCTCGCTATCGCGTCTGCTGCCACGGTTGTATATGAATGCCCTATATGCAGCCTGTCACTTGGATAATATATTGGTGTGGTGATGTAAAAAGTTTTCCTTTCCATCGTGTTTCCTCCATATCGCTTTTGGCTGACAGCCTCGTGGAATATCTATTATAACCAGCATCTGACCATTTCAGACTTTATTTTAATATACCTTTTGAGCATATTTTTTTCAAGTGATATTTGGCACCGGCGGAATATATCACCGGCGCGGAAAATAAAATCTAAACAGATAGGTGAAGGGAGCCTGTACCCATGGGGAAGTTGACTGAAGCAGCAGCGTTTTATGCGAGATTCGCAGGCAGGATATTGCCTGAAGCTTACAGGCAGCGCAGCCTCGCCGGGGAAGAGCTGAGGCGGTGCCTTCATGTTTCCGCATCAGAAAAGGATGAAGCCGAAGACCTGCTGTCAGGAAGGTTCCCCGTCAGGCAGGCATGCTGTTTCCTTTTCTCTATGTTTCCGGGGACCGATCCCCGCGACCTGGTTTCATTCATGATCTCTCTGCATTCCATCGCTGATACCCTTGAGATATACCGAAAAAAAAAGGACATCAGGGATGAGAAGGAGATCCGCGACCTCCTGGGCTGCCTTTCCGCCGCGGTGGATCCCTCGAGGAACCTTCCGCCGGCCGATCCTGCAGGATATTTCACATGCGATGCCCAGGCCCTGGATACAGAGTATCATGCAGCACACACACAGGCCCGGGCGCCGTTGATGTGCCACACGGAACGGTGCAGGCTGAAACTGGCAGTCCTGCCTTCATACAGGCAAATCTCGTCAAAAATAAAGAAGTATATGCAGATGTACATAGACCTTCAGTCATACAGGCACTACCCTCCCGTTATCAGCACGGACCTGCTGAAAACATGGAGCAGCAGTTATCTGAAACGCTATCGCGACATTTCCTGCTGGGAACTTTGTGCCGCAGCCGATTCTTTCCTTGGGATCGCGGCAATGTTTGCAGCCGCGTCCGTTCCGGATATCACGGAAGAGGAAGTCCAACTGCTGGATGAGTTCTGCTTCCCATGGTTCAGCGGTTTCTGTTCGATGCTCGATTCGGTGATCAGTCTGAGGACGTCAACTGGTGCCGGGGAAATCAACTTCTCGTCGTTTTACAGGAACCTGAGGGAATGTGAAGAAAGACTCGTCTTTTTTGCCGAAAACACCATGGCTTCATGCAACAGGCTAAGGGACAGCAGCCTTTACCTGCTTGTCACCAAAGCAGCCGCAGGCATGTACCTGTCGCATCCTGAAGCGGGTTTCGGCATGCTGCGCCTCACCACGTCGAACATAATACAGAAAGCGTCCCTGAGGCCATATCGCATCGCAGGCTTCCTGATGCGTATGCTTCGCCTTCTTAATTAAGGGGACAGTTCTTCGAAACCTTCACCTTCCGAATATCAGTGCGCATATAAACGCCGATGCGACTGCGCTGACAGCGTCGGCAATCAGTGCCGCTGCCAGCGTGTATCTTATATTCCTGATGCCGACAGAGCCGTAATAGACAGCAAGCGTATAGAAAACAGTCTCGGTGGAACCAAGCATAGTGCACGCAACTCTTCCTGCATATGAATCCGGTCCGTAGTTCCTGATTATATCAGAGACGATTGCCAGGGACGCACTGCCCGAAACCGGCCTCATCAGGACGAGCGGGATGGCTTCCGCAGGTATGCCCAGCAATCTGAACGCCGGCGCCAGTAATCCTACGACGGCGTCCAATGCTCCCGATGCCCTGAAGACGCCTATGGCTGTTATGATCCCCACCAGTGACGGCAATATCCTCACAACTGTCGAGATACCTTCGGCGGCGCCTTCGGTGAAAGCCTCGAATATTTTGACTCTACGGACCAGCCCTGCGCCAAGTATGAGCAGGATGGCCGCAGGAAGTATGTACATGGATATGGCAGTCAAAACCGGGGATCTCATGCTGTCATCAACCTGTCCTTTTCTTTGTCTCCGATACGGTCCGCGGCCCTGCAGCGCACCTTCCGGCAGCGCTGCGTCCGCTTCGCGCTGCAGCGCCGGACCTGACGATCCGTGGCCTGGTTCGCCGGGCAGACATATCCGGCAAGTGCGCCAGGCCATCGGCGGCTGTTTCTGCGTCTGCGCATGCCGCATCAGGCAGCCCTGGCTTCCACATCCTCATCATTGTTTTGGCCGACAGTATCCCGGCAAATGCTGCACACAGTGACGCAGCCCAAATGCACGGTATGATTTCCGCCGGTGCCGCTGAGCCGGCATCGCTCCTCAATGCCAGCACGGTCGTCGGTATAAGCTGCAGTGCCGATGCATTCAGCACAAGGAACATGCACATGGCATCAGTGGCCGTATCTTTTTTCCTGTTGACTTTCTGTAGTTCCTCCATGGCTTTTATCCCGAACGGCGTCGCTGCATTGCCAAGCCCCATGAAATTGGCTGACAGGTTCATTACGATGGCGCCCATGGCCCTGTCACTGATTTCATGCTCAGGGAAAAGAGGCCTGAGAAGGGGTTTTGCAACCTTTGCTATCGATTTTGTCATCCCGCTTTTCTCCATTATTTTCATCAGGCCCGACCACAGGCACATGACCCCAAGCAGTCCCAGGCTCAGTTCCACAGCATCGCCTGCCGAACTGAAAGCCGCTTTGGTCACCTCGTCTGTCCTGCCGTTGACAATGCCGGCCAGAAACCCGACAGCCAGCAATCCTGCCCAGATGTAATTCATCCATTACCTCCCTGCTATCCCCAACCAGCCAGTCATTCCTGTTGACGGTCATTGACGGTCAATTATTTATATTGAAAAAGCAGTTGCAACATTACAGGAAATTTCTCCCGGAAACAACACAACAGTATGTCGAATTTCGTGCAATATTTCCCGACAGATTTTCTAGTAATTTTGCAGGTTCCGTGCATGCAGAAAAAATCATTTTTACGCTTGGAAAATATTGGTATTCCTCAAACACGCTTTACTATCGGCTTTTCAGGAACTGCCACGGACGGTTTTCACTAAATTTTCCATAACATTTTTTTGAATATATATAAAATAATTGTTGACGCAAACTGGAATTTGTGTTAGTATATTTTCATAAAAGAATGTCGAATATTGTTAGCAGAGGAGGAAACAGTATGAAATCTACAGGAATAGTAAGAAAAGTCGACGAACTTGGCAGAGTAGTACTTCCGATAGAACTGAGGAGAACACTCGACATCGCTGAGAAGGACGCACTTGAAATATATGTCGATGGCAACACGATCATACTGAAGAAATATGAACCGGCATGTATCTTCTGCGGCGATGCCAAGGACGTCACCACTTACAAAGGCAAGAACATCTGCCCGAACTGCATGAAAGAGCTCAGGAAAGGCTGATGCAGACAAGTATGAAGCCCGGCTTTCTCAGTCGGGTTTTTTATTTTGCTTCCTGTTTCAGTCTTTCCCCAGAAGGCTGCTGTATACCTCTCTCTTGCTGATCCCCCGGTCCTCGGCCACCCTTTTCATGGCCTCTTTTTTATCAAGGCCGCTGTCCGTGTACATCCTGACGTGCTCCTCGATGCTGATATCTTCCCAGCTTTTCTTTTCCTCCTCCTGGAGGCCTCGTTCGTCCGCCCCCTCAAGGATGAGCACGAATTCGCCTTTCGGCGTCTCTTTCTCATACCTGGCCACGGCCTCATCCAGTGTGGTCCGCCAGACCTCCTCGAACCTTTTTGTCAGTTCCCTGGCTATTGCGACCCTTCTGTTGCCGAACACATCCCTGAGATCCTTCAGCGTATGGATAAGTTTGTGGGGCGCCTCGTAGAACACCAGCGTCCTTGTATCCCTGCTGACGGACTCAAGCCTCTCCCTCCTTGCCCGCCTGTTCACCGGCAGGAAGCCTTCAAAGGCAAATCTGCCTGACGGAAGTCCTGACAGTACGACACCGGCTATGACCGCTGAAGGTCCCGGAATCAGAGTGACAGGTATCCCATTGTCTGCAGCAAGCCTTACAAGGTCTTCCCCGGGATCGGAGATGCCGGGGGTACCCGCATCCGACACCAGCGCCACATTCCTGCCTTCAAGAAGCTGGCCTATAAGGTAATTGCCCTTTTCTGCCTTATTGTGCTCATAGTAACTCACGAGCGTATTCTTTATTCCAAAATGGTTGAGCAGCTTCAGGGTCTGCCTCGTATCCTCGGCAGCGATGATGTCGGCCTCTTTCAGTATCCTTAAGGCCCGCAGGGTTATATCCTCAAGATTGCCTATGGGTGTTGCAACCAAATACAGTGTTCCGGTTTTTCCCACTGTCTTCTCTGCCTTTCGTCATAATACTGGATCTCTGCTGTATATCTCGTTTATTTCATTGGTGTATCTGCCTGAACTGTCATACACGTACAGCGGTTCCTGCACCCTGAGTTCGACCTTTCCGCCCTTAGTACCGCTTATCAGGACCAGGTTGGGCTTTCTGCCCGGCGAAGGATGTACAAGCCTCATCAGTTTCGGCTCTATACTGTATTTGCGCATGTTGTACATGATATCCGCCAGCCTGTGCGGCCTGTGGACCATGGAGAATTTCCCGCCGGGTTTCAGCAGCCTGGCTGAAACGGAGATCACATCCTCGAGCGAGCAGAGTATTTCGTGTCTTGATATCGCTTTGGTATCTTCCGGGTTCAGAAGTCCTGCGCCTTTTTCCATGTAAGGAGGGTTGGTCACTACCGCATCGAAGCTCGAGGGGCCGAACAACTGCACGGCATCCCTGATATCTCCGCGGACTATGCTTATTTTATCCTGCAGCCCGTTGAGGGCAACACTGCGCGAAGCCATCTCGGCCATATCGTCCTGTATTTCCAGTCCGACAACCCTGGCAGGCTCCTTTTTTGCTGCCACCAGAACAGCGATGATCCCCGTTCCTGTGCCGAGGTCGATCACGGCGCCATTTTTCGGCACGTGCGCAAAGTACGCAAGCAATACAGCGTCTATGCCGAAACAGAAACCGTCTGTTTTCTGTATCAGCCTCAGGCCTTTGTATTGCAGGTCATCTATCCTTTCATTTTCCCTGATAGCGATGTCCAATGGATCCACCCTTCATGTCCTGCAGTTTTTTCACCTGCAAAGTGAAAGAATAAAGGAACTTCTCCAAAATAAAATAAGGAGCCCTGCATCAGCCTGAAAGCTGCTGCCTGACCCCTTATCGTCCCAACCAGTTATACCGGCTTCGGAGCTTCGACCGGACAGACTTCTGCGCATGATCCGCAGTCGATGCACGCATCCTCGTCTATCTCATATTTGCCGTCTCCCTGGGAAATTGCTGAAACCGGGCATTCGGGTTCACATGCTCCACAGCTGATGCAGTCTTCACTGATGCGATATGCCATCAGAGTACACCTCCTAATACATTTTGATAACCCACTAACAAACAGTTACTATTTTATCACTTAAGGCGGATAAAGAAAATACTTTTTGTCAATAATCCGGAATTTTCGACAGATTTAGTCCTCCAGGGCCTTCAGTTCCTCCATTTCAACATCTTCGATGTCGTTTTCATCCTGGGCTGCGGCATCCTGTATTACCCTGAGTTCGCTGAACCTGTACGATTTGAGGTCTGTTTCGTTATCATTGTCGAGCTTTACTTTCGCCGTTTCTTTCAGAAGGAACCTTTCGACCACAATTCCCTGGCCGTCAGGCGTCTCGACCACGGCGCCGATCTTGGGCGCGTATTTTATGGTCTGTTCGTATGCCTCCTGTTCATATCTCAGGCAGCACATCAGCCTTCCGCAGTTGCCGGAGATCTTGGCCGGATTCAGCGACAGTCCCTGCTCCTTTGCCATTTTTATAGAAACCGGCTGGAATTCACCCAGGTGCGAACAGCAGCACAGTTCCCTGCCGCATACGCCGATGCCTCCCATCATCTTCGCTTCGTCCCTGACTCCTATCTGCCTGAGCTCTATCCTTGTTTTGAAAACTGAAGCCAGGTCCTTCACCAGCTCCCTGAAATCCACCCTGCCGTCGGCGGTAAAATAGAACAGGATCTTGTTGTTGTCAAATGTATATTCCACGTCAATCAGTTTCATTCCAAGGTTGTGGTCCCTGATTTTCTGGAGGCAGATGCCAAAAGCATCCTTTTCCTTTTTCCTGTTCTCCATGGCATGCTTTTCGTCATCCTCAGTGGCGATCCGCATGACTTTTTTCAGCGGAGCGACGATCTCCTCGTCAGGGACTTCGCGAGGCGGTATCACGACTTCACCAAACTCCACGCCCCTTGCGGTTTCCACGATTACATGCATACCTTTTTCTATCTGCAGTTCATCAGGGTCGAAATAATAAATTTTCCCCGCCCTTTTGAACCTCACTCCAACTACCTTTACCATCCAATGTCCTCCTGTGTTTTTATCCCTGTAATTTTATCAGTAAATAGTCCGTTAACAGCTGATAATTCGCATGCTGCCTCAAAGCTCCCTTCGCAGCCCCTATGGCGTCTATGCACTCTATGATCCTGCTGCTGCGGCAGTTTCGGGCATTATTCATTATAATATCTTTTTTATCGGAATTTATCAACATACCAGCAGCGCCTTCGCTTGCGACGAGCAGATCCCGGTAGTATGCCAGCATTATGTCCAGCAGCACGTCTATATTTTCCCTGTTTTCTTCCAGGAAAGCGGCAAGTTCGAAAATGTCCCTTGTCCTGCCTGATCCGATCCCCGGCATCAGTTCGAACAGCCGGTCCCGCATGGCGGAAAATTCACTGGACTCCGCCAGTTTCAGGGCCTGTCCTATATTACCGTCGGCATAGCCGGCTATAAGCTCCAGCACACTGCTGCTGCCGCCGATCCTTGCCTTGAGCGCCTGCATCACCTGGTCGTGAGTATACTTCCTGAACTGCAGATGCTGCGCCCTCGAACGGACTGTCTCCAGCAGGCTTTCATAATTGGTGGTAAGCAGGATGACGACGACATATCCCGGCGGCTCCTCAAACGTCTTAAGGAGGCAGTTCTGGGCCTGGACTGTCATCTTCGCCGCATCTTCGACGATATATACCTTGCGCCTGGAATACATGGGTCTGAGCACGGAATCGCTCTGGATACCACGTATCAGGTCCACGCCTATGCTGGGACCGTCGGTATTTATGCTGATGAAATCGGGATTGGTTCCGTTCTCCATGAGAAGGCAGGCCTTGCACCTGCCGCATGTGGCGCCGCCATGCGGGTCGTTACACAGCAGCAGTCCTGCGAAGACCCTTGCTATGGTTTTTTTGCCGATCCCCTGCGGTCCTGAGAATATATATGCATGACTGACCCTGTCTTCGGAAAGCGACCGCTTCAGGTTTTCGATCACTTCCCTCTGACCCGTTATACCCTCAAAATCCATTTGTTGCTCCCTGATAAAATGATTACCCGACCGCACTCCGGAGCAAATCATAATTATCCATGGCTCCATGGTGCGAAACCGGATCTTGGCTGGCTGTGGATCACGTGAACAGATCCAGTATCAGTCCCCTGATATCTTCAAGTCGCTGGAGAAGCCTCAGATTATCCTTCTCCCCGCTCAAAACATCCTCTGTCAGCTTTTCCAGTTCTTCATTTATTGTCCTTACGATCGCAAATACCCTGTGCCTGCCGCGCCTGTCCAGCAGGCTCCTTTTTGAGAACTTTTTCGATTTGCCGACGGCCAGGTCGAGAAATTCGGCTATCAGCTTCTTATAGATTTTCAGTTCGCGTATGTCTACTCTTTCCGCAAGTCTTTCACCCTGCCTGGTGATTTCATCGACCAGGTCCTTCAGATACTGTTCATAGCCGGCGTCCCCCGCCAATTTCAGCTGATGCCTGAATTCACCGCGTCTGCCGGGATTCACCTTTTTATCATCTTTGACAGGCAAACCTGCGAGGCCTGCCGTATTGGTGAGAGTGTCACTTATCTTCAAGGTTTACCTCCGATGGCCTCCTGGTTCCGGATCTATACCTTTTCAAAACGATCGACATTCAGGACGAATATCGTGGCGCCCCCGACGACCACTTCCACTGGATAAGGTATGAACATGCCTCCGACCCCGTTGGGCGTCATGTTGGAATTGATGACCTGTTTTCTGCTCTTGGATTTTTTCTTGATGACTTCGATCACTTCATCAAGGTGATCTTCATCGACGCCTACAAGCAAAGTTGTGTTCCCTGCCTTGAGGAACCCGCCGGTGGAGCACAGCTTGGTCACGCTGAACCCGTTTTTGTTCAGTTCTTCCATTACTTTCGGGCCATCTTCGTCATGGACGATAGCAAATACCAGTTTCATATTCCGCCCTCCTCACCAAAATACATGCATCACTTTAGATTTCTCTGACAAATCCGAGAACTGAATCCAATTGCCTCCTCACATCTTTCCAGACCTCTTCCACGGACCTGGACGCATCTATGGTTTTTATCCTGTCAGGGTTTTCTTTCGCAAGTTGTTTGTAGCCGTAATAGACTCTGCGGTGGAAATCCAGCTGTTCGTTCTCTATCCTGTCGCCGTTCGCGGAATCCATCCTTCTCCTCAGGCCTGTCTCGGGGTCCAGATCGAAAAAGAACGTGATATCGGGCATCATGTTGTCTATGGCTATGGATGTGATCCGCTTCAGCATGTCCATATCAAGTCCTCTTCCATAGCCCTGGTATGCGTAGAATGAATCCACGTACCGGTCGCATATCACCGTCTCGCAGTTCGCTATGGCAGGCTTGATCACCTGCTCCACAAGCTGTGCACGTGCTGCTGAATACAGCAACAGTTCTGTTTTGCTGTGCATTTCGGTATAGGCGGGATCAAGGATGATGGAACGGATGCTTTCACTGATGCGTGTCCCTCCGGGCTCCCTTGTCACAACGACCTTGCATCCCAATGAAGCAAGATGGTCCGATATTTTCCTGATCTGTGTTGACTTCCCGCAGCCATCGGTACCTTCCACTGTGATGAAAAGCCCTCTTTTCATATTGTCCACATCTCCTGAAATCTTTTCATCCGATCCGCTCCCGTCACCTACTTAAATTATACCCTATTACAGCATACGTTACCATATCGGATTTATTTCCTGCACAGAACCTGTACCGTTCCGTCACTGGCCAGTCCATGGACATTCCCGCCTGCTTCGGCCACGTCTGTTATGAAATCCACGGCCTCCCGGGTGATGATCTCCCCCGGGCATACGAGGGCCGTGCCCGGAGGGTACGGTGAAATAATACACTTGCTTGTCCTTCCGACTGCATCAGCCAGCCTTATTCTCTCAGCATCCGCGCTCAATATGTCCCTGCTCTCGTACATTTCCCTCCTGCAGGTCTCCGCCTGCAGCTTCAGCAAAGCGATGTATCTTTGCCCCAGGCCAGTCCGCTTAATCACATGGTCCTGTCCCGTTTTCCGGCCGGCCACGCCCATACAGGCATATGACCGCTTCTGCAGGCCAATGAGCGCATCGAACAGCCTGTCGATCGAACCGGAACTGTCAGCCACGGTGCTTATAAAGACCACGTTGTACAGGTCTGCCATCTCGGCCTGTATGCGGTATTCATGCCTCAGCAGCCTGTCTGCTTCATAGCCCGTTATGCCGAGGCGCGATACATTTACCGTTATCCTCGTGGCATCATGGTCAAAACCGGGTACCGCCGTACTGTCAAGCAACCGCAGCAGGCTTCCGTCAAGTCTGTCCCTGTTGGCCCGTATTGAATCGATAAGCCTGTCCAGCAATTCTTTTCCCTGTTTCTGCATTATCTCCCTTGCTATGTCAAGAAAGGTCATGATTATGAATGACGGGCTGGTAGTCTGATATATGTCGAGGAAGTAATCGATCCTCTCAGGATCCACCCTGTCAGAACCGATATGCAGGTATGCCCCCTGTGTGAACGCAGGCAGCGTCTTGTGCGCGCTCTGGACGCAGATGTCAGCACCGGCTTCCAGGGCAGATACCGGCAGCCTTTTATTGAATGCAAGATGCGGGCCGTGGGCTTCATCCACTATGAGGATCTTGCCGCGGGCGTGCACGATGTCCGCTATCTTCCTTATGTCACAGCATACACCGTAATAGCCGGGCCTGGTAATGAGCACCGCCGGCGCGTCTGGTGCATCGTCAAGCGCTTTCTCAACATCGTCCGGGGTGATGCCGGTGCTGATGCAGAATTCTTCGGAATACCCGGGGATAATGTAGTATGGTGAAACGCCAGCCATCAGCATTCCGCTGACGACAGAACCGTGACAGTCACGGCCGGTGATAAGGCGCTGTCCCGGCCTGCATACTGCCGCGATCGCTGCATGGATGCCCCCGGTACTGCCATTGACGACGAACCGGCTCATTTTCGCGCCAAATGCTGATGCAGCCAGTTCCTGCGCTTCCTTCAGCACACCTTCCGGTTTGTGGAGATCGTCAGTTCCGGGTAATTCCGTAAGATCCAGTTTTTCCAGTTCTGAAAGAAAATCCTCGGGAATGCCCGCCCCAAGCTTGTGGCCGGGCATATGGAACGGAAGAATCCCTGAAGCCGAATATGACTTCAGGGCATCGTAAACAGGCGTATTCCGGTCACATGACGTTCGGTTCATTTCAGGCTTCGTTCCTGTTTTTTTCATATATGATCCTTAAGCCCTCCAGGACGAGGCGGCCGTTCACTTCGTCGATGGACTCGGCCTCAGGGGCGATGAACTTGGCCAGTCCGCCTGTAGCTATGACTTTTATGTTATCTTCGTTCATTTCCTGCTTTATCTTTTTTACGAGGTAGTTTACCTGTCCCACATACCCGTGGAATATCCCGGCCTGCATTCCGACGGCCGTGTTGCGGCCGATCGCCGTACCATGCTTTGCAAGGTCTATTTTGGGCAGCTTGGCCGTCCTCTGGTACAGGGCTTCCGCGGATATCAGTATGCCGGGGCATATGGCGCCGCCAAGGAACTCGCCTTTTGACGATATGGCGTTGAACGTGGTGGCGGTGCCGAAATCCACGACTATCGCCGGACCCCCGTAGATCTCGAAGGCGGCTACGGCGTTGGCGATCCTGTCCGCCCCAAGTTCACGCGGATTCTCATATTTTATGTTTATGCCCGTCTTTATGCCGGGACCTATGATTATGGGTTTCTTCTTCAGGTATTTCTCAATGGCATGCTCGAATGAAAACATTATCGGCGGGACAACCGATGATATGATAATTCCCTCGATATCCGAAATATCGAGTTTCTCGTAGTTAAAAAAATTGATGAAGTACATGCCGAACTCGTCGGCTGTCCATCCCCTGTTGGTAGCCAGCTTCCAGTGGGCTATAAGCTTTTTTCCTTCGTACACGCCGAAACGTATATTGGTATTTCCGACATTTATCGCAAGCAGCAACTTGTTCGCCTCCAAACAGGCAGCATACAGACCGGCGGAGATTTCTCCGCCCGCCTCGTCAGCCTGGAAATCTTCAGAGTCTCAGGGCAGGATCCTTACAGGAACTTCATGCTCCTGATCTCCTTTATCTCGAGTTCTATCTCCTTTTCGATCCTTTCTATATCACGCTTGATGTCTTCGATAGTCTCTTCTTCCCTGCTTTTATGCGTATGTCTCCCGGAATATTTCTGGTGGTCCCTGTCCGCGCCCTTTCCCTTGTCGCGGTAATATCCCCTTTGCCTGGAGTTTTCACGGTTATATGAATCATGGCTTTTCGAGTTTTTCTGGGCACCCTGGGAATGGGCCTGGCCCGCTGAAGATGGACCCTGCATATCCTTGCCTCCCTGATCCTCGCTTTTTGCCATGTTTTGCTGACGGCCCCTGAACTTCCCCCTGGAGTTCCCACGGCCGCGGGACTGCTGTTCCCTGTGTCCCTGGTTTGCTTCAGTCCTTACAGCGCTGTCGTCGATGTCTTCGTTTCTGTTTCTGACCATTTTAACCTCCAAAATAGTGAAGCAATGTAATTATTGTATTTTAAATGCTTCAACAAGTCAACCCCGGCACTTTCCGGCGTTCCGGCCGCATATGCCGTGTCCGGAGACGGCCGCAGCCGTACCTGCCGCTGCCGTGCACATGCCTGCACTGAACGAAGGCGGCCGCTAGCCTGCATAGCCGAAAATGCCCCGGACGGATATCTCTCCTGACAGCAGTTCCCTCCTGACTCCGTCACTGCAGTCCACAAGAAGGCTGCCGTTTTCCGTGATATCGACTGCCTTGCCGGTATATTCGGCATTCCTCAGCGAAAACCTCACTTCCTTCCCAAGCGTGACGGAAAATCTCCGCCATTCATCCAGTATTTCACCTGTTTTCCCGCTGAGTATATCATGGTAGATATTGTCGATCTCCCGCAACAGTGTGCGTATCAGGGAAAGCCTTCCCGCATCTCCGTCATATGAGTTTTTCTGCGCGTACTGCGTATTTTTCCGTGCGCCTGGCGTGTTTTCCGGCCCGCCTGGCCCATTTTCCCGTCCGTCCGGCTCAGCCCGCCCTGGTATCCTGCCGCCTGACGCGGAAAGGACAGAGACTGCCCTGTCCCGGAGTTCCGGCGGAAAATCCTCCTCTGTCTGCGAATAGTTTATCCCGATCCCCAGTATGATGTAATTGACCCTGTCAGCCTCTGAATTCATTTCCAGCAGGATCCCGCTGATTTTCCTTCCATTAAATATTATATCGTTGGGCCATTTTATCCCGGTCCTGATGCCGGTTGCGGCATATATGGCCCTTACCGTTGCCACAGCCGCTGCGAGGGTAAGGACCGGGGTCTCAGGGGGCGCCATCGGTGGCCGCAGGACTACTGAAAGATAAATACCTTTTCCTCCCGGAGATTCCCAGCTCCTGCCGAGCCTTCCCTTCCCGTGTGTCTGCATTCCGGCAACCACCGTCATTCCCTCGGAACAACCTTCTGCGGCAAGTTTGGCTGCATGGGTGTTAGTTGAAGTGATCTCATCGAACCAGACCACTTCACAGCCTGCTGTCCTCGTACCAAGGCCGTTCATTATCTCGAACGGATTCAGCCTCCCGCTGCCTGACAGCAGCCTGTAGCCCAGGTTCGGGGCCGATTCTATTTCATATCCTTCGCTCCTGAGTTCGTTTATGTGTTTCCAGACGGCAGACCTTGATATGCCGAAACGGGTCCCTATATCGACTCCGGTGACATAATCGGAGCCTGCTTCCTTCAAAAGCTTTAAAATTTCATATCTCATTGGGTCCTCCCCGGTGCATTGAAAATGTATGGCCTGTTGTTCTCCTTAAGTATGAACACGGCGGGACCGGCAGTCCCGTCGCAGACCATGTCGGCTTCCCCCTGGCTGCAGAGCCATTTGAAGTACAGATAGAGGAAAGTGTCGTCGAGATCACTGTGCTCCTCTCTGAGCTGTTCAGCCAGGTTGCTGAGGTAAAGTTCCTGCGAACTGTTATACAATAACGGGGTGTCGAGCATTTTGCCGGTCACGCTTATCTGTTCGCCCAGGACGGTACTGGTCACAAGGACTTCGGGAAACCTGTAGTCACCGAACCTGTAGTCCATGACAGGTATTATGGACTCCTCATACAGTTTCATCGCTTCGGGGTTCCCACAGCCGGCTTCATACAGGGATCTGTCGGCTATATAGCAGCATTTCGGAGGAACCTCCATCTTAAGACACCTGTATTCGCTGGATGTATATTTTTCGTACTCATCTCTCGGGTTAAGCAGTGCTGTGATACATTTTCTCATGATCCCGCCGATACGAACCTCGCGGCTGTACCATTCAGAGAGCTTTATCCCGCAGTCGACAGCATCACCGGCCTTTTCTGCAGGTATGTGAAAATATACCTCTACCACACTTCCACCTCCGTGACGATGCGGAGCCATCCGGCATCGGGACCGTCCACTTTATCGAACCCCAATTCCTATTCTACTGTAATGCGGCTGTCTGTTCAACCGTGCGGCCTGCCACACGCCGGGAGGATTCGGGTATTCCCGGTGTCCACACAGGTACAGGCAAAGGCGCATGCATCCTGCTTTGCTTTATTGCCGGGACAGCGGGAAATGTTATCTTGTATTGAATATCATACCAATATTACTTATAATAGTTTTGTACGGAACCAGTTTTGTACATATCCCGACGAAATCGTGATTGGAGGTATCATAATGCAGTTTTTTGAGAATCTGGGCAAAAAAGTGGGTGAAGCCGCGCAGGCAGCTGCAAAGAAATCCGGCGAACTCGTCGAGATCACCAAGCTGAACGCAAGCATCAGTTCTGAAGAAGACAAGATACAGAAGCTTTATGTTCAGATCGGAAAAACCATCTTCGAAAAATTCGAACAGACAGGCACAGCTGATGACACAGTAAAGGAAGCCTGCGTCCAGATCACTGAACACATGGCGAATGTCAAGGCTTATAAGGAAAAAATAGCTGAGCTCAAGGGCGTAAAGACATGCATCAACTGCGGTGCTGAAATGGAAAGGACCCAGTTGTTCTGCGGCAAATGCGGGACCAAGAACGAACTGCCCCAGACCGGCACAACCGCCCAGGCAGCAGAACAGCCGGCAAAGCCGACCTGTCCGGCCTGCAATGCAGAAGTGACCGAAGGTGCAGCATTTTGCACCAACTGCGGCCAAAAACTCTGATACCCGGACAAAATCGTCCAGGTATCGCTTATTGACTATGAACAGTCATTAAAAGGGCGGGATATCCGCCCTTTTTTCATTCCATTTCCTGTACCTTTGGCATGGTACCGGTATGCAAAACCATGCTGGACTTCCGTTCCGAAAACATATTGTCCATCGGCAGCACTATCTCTTCATCATTACACCGGCCACAGCCTCTGATCCTTATCCGGTTGCTGAATGCTGCATACCTTGTTCGCCCTGTTTTTCGGCGCTCCGGCCGGTAAGCCCCCTGGCCTTCCGGTATTTCTCCAGGACTTCGACGGCAGGGTCGAATTCCTCATAGAACATGACGATCATTTCGCCAGGTACTGCTTCTGCCATAGCTTTTTTGAGCGCCAGGTCCTCCTGGTATATTACAGTTATCCTGTCCTTGTCCATGCCCGCTTCGATAGCGCCGCGATAAAGGAGGTCGGCAACTTCTCCGGCGTTTCTCCCCCTCAGGTCGCTGTCTTCCTTGATATAGAGCTTGTTGAAAAAGCGCCCGCAAATCCTGCCGACTTCGATTATACTTTCGTCCAGCCTGTCTCCCGGCATGCCTATCACGCCTGTATATACGGAAGCATTGAAATGCTTCAGCATGTCTGTAACGGCAATGTAGCCAGCTTTATTGTGGCCGTAATCGAGCATGACGGAAAACCCGCCCATGTCGAATATGTTGAATCTGCCCGGATTCGCAGCCAGGTCCGGCCTGAAGCTCATTATGCCTTTCCTGATCCTGGCGACCGGCATGCCCAAAGCCAGGAGCGCCGACACAGCGGCGAGCGAATTTTCAATATTACATGCAGCCCTGCCTCCGTACGTTATCGGGATATCGCCGATCCGCGCTATAAACTTCTCGTGGCCCGATATGGAAGCGTAAATCGAGCCTTCCCTGATGTATACCGCATCCCGTCCATCACTCAGCCACTTGCGGATCTCGGGACTGTTTTCGACCGCCGAAAACAACAATGGTCTGCAATTTATCCTGCCTAGTATGAACGCGGTCATTTCATCATCCGCATTCAGAACGGCTGTCCCATCAGGCTTGACCGCCTCGGCTACCAGAGACTTGACCTTGGCCAGTTCCTCTTTTGTGTTTATACCGTCAAGTCCAAGGTGGTCGTCGCCTATATTGACGATCACCCCCACATCGGCAAGGTCATAGCCCAGTCCTCTCTTTATGATGCCTCCCCGCGCCGTCTCAAGCACAGCTGCTTCGACCCTGGTATCGCCCAGGATCCGCGCCGCGCTCAGTGCACCCGTGTTGTCACCTTTCAGGATACACTCGTCTCCGATGTATATGCCTCCCGTGGTCGTCATTCCTGTCGTTAAGCCGTTTGCTCGCAATGTATGGGCGATCATCCTGGTCACGGTAGTCTTGCCATTGGTCCCGGTTACGGATACTATCGGGATGCTGCTGGGCTGTCCCTTCGGGAAAAGGTACTCTAATATGTCGCAGGCAACATTCCTTGGCTTCCCTTCCGTTGGGTATATGTGCATCCTCAGCCCGGGCGCCGCATTCACCTCGATGATGGCACCATTGTCCTCATCCAGCGGTTTCGATATGTCAGCACAGGTGATATCTATACCAGCAATGTCGAGTTCCATCAGTTCAGCGGCCTTCACAGCCAGTTCCGCGTTGCGGGGATGGACTTCGTCGGTACAGTCCCTGGCAGTTCCGCCGGTGCTGAGGTTTCCGTTGCAGCGAAGCAGTACCTTTTCGCCGGCTTTGGGTATGCTGTCCTCGGTATAGCCCATTTTTGCAAGGACCTGCCTTGACATGTCGTCTATCCTGATAATCGTCAGCGGTTTTTCGTGGTCTGTTCCCCTTAACGGGTTTTTGTTTTCGATTTCGACAAGCTCCCTGATGGTGTGCACACCGTCCCCGATTACGAAAGGCGGCCTGCGCTCTGCAGCCGCGACCATTTTACCGCCGACGACAAGCAGCCTGTAGTCCTTTCCTTCGATGTGCTTTTCGACTATCACTGCATGACTGAACCTGGCAGCTGCAGTGAATGCTTTTTCCAGTTCTTCAAAGCTTGTTATGTTTGTGGACACGCCCTTCCCCTGGTTCGCATCGAAGGGCTTGACGGCTACAGGCCATCCTATGGCCGCGGCGATGGCAGCCGCGGACCTGTATGTGTAAGCCACGTCGCCCCGCGGTACAGGTATCCCGGCTTCGGAAAGCCTCTGCTTTGTAAGGTGCTTGTTGCCTGCGATATCGACCGCCACACAGCTGCTGCTGTCTGACAGCGAGGCTTCAAGGTACCTGGTGTACTTGCCCGTGCCAAGCCTCAGCACGCTCGAGTGCTCCAGGCATACAACAGGTATGTTCCTCCTGCGCGCTTCTTCATACAATGCCTCTGTGCTGGGTCCCATGCCGGATTCGGCTGCGACCTTCGCCAGGCGCTTTTTTATGTTCTCAATGTCCGGCATTTCGCCGGCAATGAGCATGTTGACCATATCCGAAACGGCCAGCAGGCACTCCGTCGCAGCCTTCTCGTTTTTGTACTCAAAAATGATGTGATACAGCGACGGTTCTTCGACGACCCTGCTTTTACCGTAATGCACGTCATAGCCAAGCACGCTCTGGAGTTCAAGCACCATGTGCTCAGCCACATGCGCGAGGTACGTTCCCTCTGCCAGCCTATCGACAAAACCGCCCTCATAACCGAGGGAACAGACATGTTTCGCCAGCCCAGGCAGCATTTCCAGGAGCCGTTCATTGAATCCCTCTATCTGCCTGGTCGGCGTGTCATAATGTTCGCCGAGATCAGCAACCGCCCTGATCACGGGCCTGTGGCTGTAAATGTTCCTTCCTCTGAACGGCTCTATTTTTATTATTTCCACTGTTTTTCCTCCACTCTCAGAACTTTTCTGTTTGTCATGTCGAATCCGTATCCTGCAGGCAGCACATGCAGTACCACGTTGGTGATGGCAAGGTTCTCGTCCGGCATCAGTTCTGAAACGTTGGAACTTTTGATGCTCTTGCCGTCCACCACCATGACCGAATTGCTCCCTATTACTTTGAAATGATCGTCAGGATATACTCTGATCGCCGTATCCTCATCTATGCCGATCCCAAGTATCGACGGGTTTTCAGCAACTCCGCAGAGCAGCCTGCCTATCCTCCCTCGCTGGTGGAAGTGCTGGTCGATCAGCGCCCTGTCCAGCAAACCCAGGCCGGGTGCCATTTTGAGCGTGCATTTCCTGGCGGGATCATTGTCATTCCCGTCCACGATCATGGTCCTGCTCATGGCTGACGCCCCGGCACTCGTTCCTGCGATGACAGCGCCTGACTTCCAGGCCTGGTGCAGCATCTCGTATATTTTCGTGCCTCCCAGTATGCTTGTTATCCGCAACTGGTCACCGCCGGTGAAGAATATGCCGGTGGCTTCGGCTATGAGCCTGGCATTCTGATCAGCTTCAGCATCTTCCCTGGTATTGATGTTCAGGAAGCTTACATTGCCTGCTCCAAGGCCAATAAACAATGACTTGTACTGGCTTCCTGCCTCGATAGGTTCTTCCGTGGCAGTTGTGATTATCACGATATTTGCTTTCGATGCTCCGGAAATCTCGACAAACGTCTTCAGAATAAGACATTCCCCTGTCTTATCCTCAGCGCCTCCTATGATTATTAAGTTTCCTGTACTCATTGATTTCACCGTCTCCCTGGCGGGTCAATACTGAACAGTGCCGCAGCCTCCTGTACGGGACCTGCCCGGATAGCGGCTCCGGCATCGCCTGATTTTGGTCAGACACCAATGATATTTTTCAGGTATTCATGCAGCATATCGGAGAATATCAGCCCTGCCGCCATCAGCAGGATGCTCGCCGCGACAAGGGGCAGCCCCGCCCTGCTTCCGCCTTTGCTGATCCTGATACCCAGTATGATAGCCGCCGCTCCGAACACATACGGGTAGCTCACCAGTGAAGCGAGAGCCGCAGCCCACCCCGCAGCAGTACACATCATCATACCGGCTTTCGGCAGTGTCCTGCCCTGTTTTCCGGCACGGACCATATCATCCATCAGATCACCTCGATATTATTCTTTTATGCCGGGCTTTCGTATATTCATTTTTTTAGTGTAAATATTTGTCGCAGCCTGCCCCCCGACATCAACATGCGGGGCGTCAATGATGCCTTGTCGGCAAGCAGGATGTCGGCATCACTTCCAATGGCTATTCTCCCTTTACGCGGATACAGTTTCAGTGTCTTTGCCGGGTTTTCCGTCACGGTTTTCAGTACGAGTTCCAGCGGCAGCCCATGATCGGCCACCGCGGACCTGATATCATTGAAAAGGGCCATTATGCTTCCTGCATCATTTTGTGACGGACCGGCGCCGCTCCCGTTCCCGTCGGACGATACCGTCACCCTGTCCAGTCCGTTCCCGCTTTCAACGAGCGCGACAAGGCACTGCGGAACATTTATGCCTTCGTCGGTGTCTTCTCCTGCCGTCAGGTCGATCGTTCCTCCGCCGCTGTGGTACCTGCGGGCCTGGTCGAATAAGGACCTGTTCCTGTTGAGGTGGGTGGGAACAAACATTTGCATGGGAAAGTCCGTAAATTCCAGCAGGTCGAAAAGCGGTGAGAGTCCTTCCCTGCCGTTGCCCACGTGCAGATGTACAATACCTGCTTTGCCGCCCAGCATGCCACCTGTCAGGACCTCATAAGCCAGCTTTGCCAGCTCGTTCCGTGTCGGGCAGGCAGACCTGTGGTCTGAAATGGCTATTTCACCCGCGCCGATGACCTTGTCTATAAGCGCGATGTCCGTCAGTATCCTTCCGGTTATAGTGACAGGCGGTATACCGTAATTGCCCGAATATATGAAAGCAGTCAGTCCGTCTGCTTCCAGCGCCCGCGCTTTCATCAGCAGTTCCTCCATGCTTTTGCCGACCCCGTCGCATCCGAGGAGACCAACAACAGTGGTTATCCCTGCGTTCATCAGTTCGTCAGAACTTATCGGTCCTATAGTGCTGCCCGGACCTTGTTCCCCTCCGCCGCCAGTTATATGGACATGCTGGTCTATCAGTCCTGGCATGGCAACCATACCGCTGCAGTCGACCACTTCCGGCCGGAGTTGCTGCCATATATCTATCCGGTCCGATATCAGCGCTATCTTACCGCATGCAGTCAGGATATCCTTTATCCCAGAATATTCAGGAGTATAGAGTTCGACATTTTTCAATACCGTGAACATTCAACCAGATTCCTTCCAAGTTAGTTTGGACAACATTTATAAATATACAGGCAAATTTGCAGAATATTCATCCAATTTCCACCAAATTCAGCGATTTGTTACTTTTTAGCTTGACCTGACAGTTTTAACGTGCTAAAATTTTACAGTCGTATTAAAAAAATATTAACAATATGTTAATTTTTTAATGTAAGGACATTATAATGTACTAATTTAACAGTACTGTAAGAATTTAATTTGATTATTTAATATTATTCTGCTAAACTGTTTTGAGAATTATGTAAAGCTTATAAATACAAAAGTATACAGGTACAAAGGGTGATAAAATGGCAGCTAACTACAGCAGTTTAACAGCAAAACAGAAAAAGGTGTACATGGTTATCGAATCTTACATCAAGACCCATGGTATACCCCCAACAGTTCGCGAAATAGGGGAACTGGTCGGTGAAAAGACCCCGGGCGCCGTTCAGGGGATACTGAACAGGCTTGAACAGAAAGGTGTCATTAAAAGGCAGCTTGGCGCCGCCAGGTCGATACAGCTCGTTTCTCCTGACGATCAGATGTACGGCAAGCATGTTTTCGTTCCCAAGATTAAAAAGATCAGCAAGCGGAACATAAATGATCTGACGAACATTTACAATATCGAACTGTACCATCCCATTTCGCAGGAAGTCCTGTCGGAAGACGGGGACTATATCATTTCCGAGTGCCCGGCCGACGGATTGACGGAAAGCGGCTTCGGCGCCAACGATATAATCGTCGTCAACAGGGCGGCGGAACTGAAGCCGGGGGATATCGTCCTTGCATTCTATGAGACGATCTCACTCCTGAGAAGGTATTATCCTGAAAGCAACGGCACCATTACTCTGAAAGCAGACTCGAAGGTAATCGACAGGGATAACTTTACCCCGGATGAGATCACGATAATAGGCAAAGTTGAAGGAAGGTACACGAGATTCTGAAGTAAATTTGCCTGGCACGTCAGTCAGCCAGTTATTGCTGTCTGATCGCATATGCAATAACAGTCTGACTGATGCGCCAGGCACTATATTTTAAAAGGCCGGCTCAACTGAGCCGGCCTTTCCTTTTATCTTTTTACTCAACCCATGTGTACATGAAGTACTTGTATCCGAGCGGTGAGGAGTAGAATCCCTGCACCTTCTGGTTGAGCACGTAAATGTCGACGTAGTAGTAGATCGGGCAAAGCATGCTTTCCTCGAAGATTATGTCTTCGGCTTCATGCATCAGCTTGTAGCGTTCCTCGGGATCAGATGAGGTCTTGATCCTCCTGATGAGTTCGTCGTACTTTGCATTGCTCCACTGAGCATCGTTGTTGCCGCTGTCAGTTGTCCACATGTCGAGGAACGAGATCGGATCGTTGTAGTCTGCAAGCCAGCCGTTACGTGCGATGTCATATTCGCCGTTTTTGCGGGTGTTGAGGAATGTGTTCCAATCCTGCGACTGCAGCTTGACATTGACACCAATCTCTTTCCACATGCTCTGGACAGCTTCAGCGATAGCCTGATGTCCTGTACCCTCGTTGTAGAGGTATTCCAGAGTCGGCAATCCTTTGCCTTCCGGATATCCTGCTTCAGCAAGCAGCTTCTTGGCTTCTTCCAGGTTCTTTTCATATGCTGCACCTGTAGGATCGTAGTAATCGCCGCCTACCTCACGGAATTCCTTGGTCGGATCCGCATCAGAAAGTCCTGTCGGAACAAATGCACCTGCGGGCTGCTGTCCGGCCTTGCCTATGTTCTTTACGATCCATTCACGGTCTATGGGCCCGATGAATGCGAATATCATGATCAGTATTATAACAACAAAGCTTGTCATCGCTATTTTGTTTCTTTTAAACCTGCGCAGTCCGTCGCGCCAGAAGCTGACGCTCTCGCGCATGACCACAAGGCTTTGTTTTTCCTCATTGTCAGCCGGCAGGAAATCTGAAACATCCAGCTGCAGGCTAAATGGCTTTTTCTCCTTCATCATTTTCTGTTATCGCTCCCTGTCCAAGTTTCTTTCTCCGTTATTTCAGCTTGATACGCGGGTCTATCAGCTTGTACGCTATATCGACCAGCAGGTTCATCGTGATCAGCAGCGCAGCAAGGAAGACCGTAGTACCCATGATCAGCATGTAATCCCTGTTTGTTATGGAGCTTATGAAGTCATTCCCAAGCCCGGGAATGGTGAATATTTTCTCGATCACGAAGCTCCCTGTCAGCGTATACGCAAGCAGCGGCCCAAGGTAAGTGACCACCGGCAGTATCGCGTTCCTCAGCGCATGCTTGAAAATCATTTTGAAATTCGAAAGTCCTTTTGCCCTTGCAGTCCTCATGTAATCCTGCCCCAGCACCTCCAGCATGCTCGAACGCATCAGCCTGGTGATGTAGGACATCGGGTAAAATGAAAGGGCCATCACCGGCATGATGTAGTGCAGCGGCGAAGACAGCCCGTATGTCGGAAGCAATTTCAGCTTTACGCTGAATATCATCATCAGCACCGTCGATACCACGAAACTCGGTACCGCTATGCCGCAGGTCGACAAAACGATGATGACGTTGTCGATCCATTTCCCCCTGTTCATTGCTGCTATGCTGCCGAGGGTGATGCCCACTATAAGAGCAAAAAGGACGGATATGCCCCCGACTTTCGCCGACGACTTGAACCCGTTCGATATTATCTGGTTTACTGTACGCCCCCTTTGCTTCAGCGATGGACCCATGTCGCCCCTGAGCAGCCTGGTCATATAGTTCTTGTACTGGACGATCAGAGGCTGGTCGAGCCCGTATTTTTCGTTCAGGGCTTTCAGCGTCGCTTCCGACGGCGCTTTTTCAGCAAGGAAAGGCCCGCCGGGAACCAGGTTCATCAATATGAACGTAATCGTTGCAACAAGCCACAGCGTGACTACTGCAAGCACTATCCTTTTTAAAATATATTTTCCCAAACAAAGACACCCTTTCTGTTATGCCCCGGCAGGAAAAATCGTCCGGCGCCGGGCGGATGACCCCAAAATAGTCTGTAAACATAATACATGAAAGAAAAAAAATAATGCAATTCGAAAAAGCATTTATTTTTCACTAAAATTTTTAACTATGTTGCAAAATATTGTGTTCACGGGACACCTGTCCACCCCGCCGGACGCCTCTGTTCCAGGCATTTGGGGCTGCCTGGCGCCGACGGGCCATGTTCCCGCGATTTATCCTGGATTTCGGTAAACCGGCTATTCTCTGTTATAAATATACATTATATTGACTTATTTGTATAAATTTTATGTTTACTTATTTGTTGCACACTAAGGCGATAGGGCCAAATTTCGAACCAAAACGATAATAAACAATATTATGTGATAATATATGTCAATATATGCTGGTATATAAAAAAGCAATATGGAAAATCCATATTGCTTTTATACTTTTCCAGGAATAATTATGATGTCGGTGCATAATTATAAGCTCATTGCCCGGCAAGTCTCACTTCTTCAGCTATCAGCCTGCCCATTTCGGCCGTACCCACTACGGTGCCGCCGAAAGACGCGATGTCGGGAGTCCTGTATCCCTTCTCCAGGACTTTTACTGCCGCGTTTTCGACCAGGTCCGCCGCGGCGTCTTCGCCAAGCGAATAGCGGAGCATCATGGCGGCGGACAGTATAGTAGCTATCGGGTTCGCCTTGTCCTGTCCCGCTATGTCGGGCGCAGAACCGTGGATGGGCTCATAGAGCCCGGGTTTTCCGCTTCCAAGGCTTGCAGAAGGGAGCATGCCTATGGAACCCGTTATCATGGAAGCTTCATCGGACAGTATATCGCCAAACATGTTCGTCGTCACGATGACGTCGAACTGGCGCGGATTCCTGATAAGCTGCATTGCTGCATTGTCCACGTACATGTGGTTAAGCGTTACGCCGGGATAGTCCCTTGACACCCTTGTCACGACCTCCCGCCACAGCCTCGAGCTTTCCAGCACATTTGCCTTGTCCACGGATGTGACGATCCCCCGGCGCCTTGAGGCTGCCTCGAACGCTATCCTTGCTATCCTCTCTATTTCAGGCACTGAATACCTTTCCGTATCATATGCCCATTCATCCGGAGTCCCTTTCTCCGATCTGCCTCTTTCGCCGAAATAGATGCCGCCTGTCAGTTCGCGGACGACCAGTATGTCTATTTTCCCTTCGACGATCTCAGACTTGAGCGGAGACGCTTCTCTCAGTGTTTCATAAATGACTGCAGGCCTGAGATTCGCATACAGTCCGAGCCCGGCCCTTATGCCAAGCAGCCCTGCCTCAGGCGTCCTGTCACGCGGAAGCCCTTCCCACTTCGGACCTCCGACGGCGCCAAGCAATACGGCGTCGCACTCTTTGCATGTCTTCAGCGTTTCCTCCGGCAGCGGAACTCCGCATTCATCTATCGCACAGCCACCCATCAGTACTTCGCTGAAAGTAAAGCTGATGCCGCATTTTTCACTGACCGCTTCAAGGACGGCGATGGCCTGGTCAACGATTTCAGGGCCTATCCCGTCGCCTTTGATCACTGCTATCCTGTAATTCAAATGCCCATCCTCCTGTTCCTGTATATGTCCTGGGGATCAACAGATATCTGCCCCGTCGGAATCTGAACGGTTCGATGCCGCGTGAATCTTAATATATGCTGCATCGGACACACAGAACCTACCGGATAAACCGGGAACATCAGCCCTGGTTCCTGATATATCCGACAAGCCCGTCTGCTTTGATGATCTCCTGAATGAATGCAGGGAACGGCATCGCCTTGTATGATCTTCCCTTTGTCCTGTTGGTTATGGTACCGGTATCGAAGTCTATCTCGACTTCGTCACCGTCTCCGATATCCTCGGCAGCTTCAGGGCATTCAACGATGGGAAGCCCGATATTGATGGCATTGCGGTAGAATATCCTGGCAAACGTCTTTGCTATGACGCAGGATATGCCCGACGCTTTAATCGCTATCGGGGCGTGTTCCCTTGAAGAACCGCATCCGAAGTTCTTACCCGCTACTATAATGTCGCCTGCCTTCACCTTTTTGACAAATCCCGGATCAAGGTCCTCCATGCAGTGGGCGGCAAGCTCTTTAGGATCGCTCGTGTTCAGATACCTTGCAGGGATTATTACGTCAGTGTCCACGTTGTCCCCGTATTTGATAACATTGCCCTGTACTTTCATATCAATACCTCCCGTCCGTCGATCTGGCCTCACAGTTCGTCCGGCGAAGCGATCCTGCCTGCCACCGCTGATGCTGCAGCGACAGCCGGGCTTGCCAGGTAAACCTCGCTCTCCGGATGGCCCATCCTTCCGACGAAATTCCTGTTGGTGGTGGCGACAGCCCTTTCACCTTTGGCAAGTATGCCCATGTGACCGCCGAGGCAAGGTCCGCATGTCGGCGTGCTTACTGCTGCGCCGGCCTCTATGAATATGTCGAAGAGGCCTTCATCCATAGCCTGCTTCCATACCTTCTGTGTAGCCGGGATTATGATGCAGCGCACGTCAGGATGAACAGTGCGGCCTTTCAGCACCTGCGCCGCCATCCTCATATCCTCTATCCTTCCATTGGTACACGATCCTATGACCACCTGGTCTATCTTGATGTTGCCTACCTGGTCGATCGTCCTCGCATTGCTCGGCAGATGCGGGAACGCCACGGTAGGTTTCACCGTGCTCAGGTCGATGAGGTATTCGCAGCAGTATTCCGCATCGTCATCAGCCTTATATACTTTATAGGGTTTCGTGGAATGTTCCTTCACGTACTCGATGGTCTTTTCGTCAACGTCGAAGATGCCGTTCTTGGCACCGGCTTCGATGGCCATGTTGGCCATTGAGAACCTGTCGTCCATCGAAAGGTGTTCAAGCCCGTCCCCGGTGAATTCCATCGACTTGTACAGCGCACCGTCGACGCCTATCATTCCTATGATGTGCAGGATTATGTCCTTGCCGCTCACCCATTTGCCCGGTTTGCCGGTCAGCACGAAACGGATGGCTTCAGGCACCTTGAACCACGCCTCCCCCGTTGCCATGCCGGCTGCCATGTCCGTACTCCCGATACCGGTGGAAAATGCTCCGAGAGCGCCATATGTGCATGTGTGCGAGTCGGCCCCGATTACCACGTCTCCGGGCACTACCAGGCCCATCTCAGGTAACAGGGCATGTTCTACGCCCATGCGCCCGACCTCGAAAAAGTTCACTATGCCCATCTCACGGGCGAACTCCCTTATGAACTTAACCTGCTCTGCCGACTTTATGTCCTTGTTCGGCGTGAAGTGGTCCGGAACGATCGCTATTTTGTTTTTGTCGAACACCCGGTCCCTGCCGATCTTTCTGAACTCCTTCACTGCAACAGGAGTAGTTATATCGTTTCCAAGGACCATGTCGAGCCTGGCCTTTATCAGCTGACCCGCTTCCACTCTCTCAAGTCCGGCATGATCCGCCAGTATTTTCTGTGTCATTGTCATGCCTCTTGTTTTTGCGCCTGTATTGGCCATGTGTCATCCCTCCTGTTCGGCAGTTTGCGGTATCATGTCGCAACAGTCCCGTATTGCGCCGTCTGATCCATATAATGCTGCATTATCCTGTCTTTCGGCTGCCTGATGCTTCCCTGACTGCCGGATAAAGATCCAACTGTTTTGTATATATAATAATGCCTGACAGATTGCGATTCTTCCTGATACTTACTGAAATTCGGGGCCAATATGAACGTTTTTTGTCATACAAAGACTACCTGGCGTTTTTCTTCCTGTATTGCAGCGGTGTCAGGCCGGCATATTTCTTGAACATCTCGTTGAAACGCTGCTGATTTGAAAAACCTACACTCAATGCGATGTCGCTTATCCTGAGACTTGTGTCCACGAGCAGTTCCTTGGCCCTGTCGATGCGGACCCTGAGCAGATAACTGATGGGACTCATGCCCGTTTCTTCCTTGAATGCCCTGGTAAAATAGCTCGGGCTGAGAAAAACGTATTTCGCTATATCTCCCAGCGAGATATCGCGCTCGAAATTGTTGTGGATGTAATTTATGGCAATACCGATGAGTTCCTTGAGCTTGGAACTTTTGAGCTTTATGCTGTTTTCCCACTCCATCTTGAGAGCACGCGAAAGCAGTACGAACAGTTCCATGATGAGCAGGTAGTTGAGGAATTCGCTGCCAGGTTCTGAACTGTCCCTCTCCTTCATTATCCTGTTCAGCAGTATGACTATCTCGTTTTTGGGACTTACCTTCAGTTTTATATATGGACTTGCTTCCTTATTGCTGACGAAATTGAGGAAGTCTTCCAGCGGGATTTGAGCATACTCCCCGTTTATCCTGTTTTCGAACGTGAAATAGAGGACGATGAATTCGCATCCGCTTTCCGACTTGACGATGAATTTGTGATACTGCATGGGTTTGATTATGATGATGTCATTGGGGCCAAGCTCGACCTTGTGGCCTGATATCTCGAAAACCGCACAGCCCTTTTTCATGTACACCATTTCATAATTATCATGCCTGTTGGGCTCCATGGACCAGGAGGCGTCCTGGATCCTCTCAATCGTTCCCACCACCACGGGCAGGAAATTCGAAGAATTGAGCAGCCCTTCCCATGCCTTCGGAAGCAGCCTTTCCATCGTATCACCTCTGCTTTCTTTTTAAATTATAGCATCGGTGACATTCCTTGAAAAGGAGAGGGAATGGAGGCCTTCACGCCTCCATTTCCCCGGGATCGAATCCTGCCAGCAGCCTTTTCAGTTCCTCCACTTCGCTTTTGCTCAGCGTTATCCCTCTCCCCATCTTCTCATGGTTCTCGTCCCAGTCCCTTATGTCCAGCTTGGGTTTGCGGTCGTTCCAGCTGACAAGGTTGACTTCCTTTTTCCATCCCTTAGTACCCTCTCCGATCACTCCTATGAATTTTGTGATCTCATACTTCAGATCCGCCATCCTGTTTGCTCCTTTCGTTCAAGGTTTGGTGACACTCCTCCTCATGTGGTATTCCCTTCGGGATGATGAGTGTCACGCATC
>Ga0209508_1000372_pt1 | contig 48701 bp, 37 predicted proteins | sample AD_UKC129_MetaG_FD_184427 | JGI IMG/M metagenome (GOLD analysis project Ga0209508, IMG submission 184427) | Active sludge microbial communities of municipal wastewater-treating anaerobic digesters from Canada - AD_UKC129_MetaG (SPAdes) (version 2) | ecosystem: Engineered > Bioreactor > Anaerobic... | reverse complement strand
CCTTATACCTGGGTTGCCTTGCCTTTTGCCCTTAAACAAAGGACCGTCCTCTTTTATTTACTTTTTGCAAATTAGGAACCGCCCTCTTTTGCACTTTGCAGCTTAATGAGACAAAGCTCCGGACAGTTAAAGACCCGGATTCCCAGGGGGACGCTGCCCAGCCCCCGGCTTACAATCATGGTGGACTGTTCCATGGTGAACATCCCCGCATCGTATTCGGGAAAGAAGGCTATCTCCGGGGAGAGGAGCCCTTTCAGGAAGGGTATCCTGATTATCCCGCCGTGGGTATGCCCGGCTAAAACCAGGTCGGCTCCCCAGGCGGCATATTCGGCAAAATGGGCGGGGTTGTGAGCCATCAGGATATTGAATTCTTCCCGGTTTAAGCTGCCCAGAGCCTCAACTATGTGCTCCGGGCTGAAACGGGCCTCCCCTTCGTAGCTGGCTACGTTTTTTCCCTTGTAGAAAGGGAGGGGGATCAGCAGCCCGCAAAGATTGATCCGCGCCCCTTTCGCTTCCAGCTCCACCCGGCGGTTGTCCAGCAGCTGCGCTCCCCTGTTCTGAAGTTCATGCACAAAGCGGTCATACCAGTCCAGCCCCTCCTGGCGGGCCAGGAAGGCGGCGATCTGCTCGTGGTTGCCGGAAATATAATAGACCGGGTACGCGCCGGTGAGCCGGGAAACCAAATCCAGGATCACCTCTCCCCGATCCCTCTGAGAGTTGAGCATATCTCCGGTCATGACAATGATATCCGGCTTGGCGGCGTCGATCCTGCGCAGGAGGGCGTTGTTGTTATCGCCAAACCGGGCACTGTGCAAGTCCGAGAGTTGCAAAATCTTGAAGCCATCGAAGGCTTCCGGCACCTTGGGAGAGGAGATTACAAACTCGCTGGTTTGCAGCCAGCCGGTCTGGACCCTGAAAAAGATCACGGAAGCCAGAACAACGGCCGGGATTATGAGTATCTTCCACGTTTTCATATGCCAAGCCTCTGTTTATGAATTCACCAACCGGTCCAATTTGTCTTGCCAGGCCTGTATCCTGGCTTCGTCGTAAGCGGGAGGAATATTCAGGGCGTGCCTTTTCACCTTGTTGACCTTCATCAGCACCCGGTTAACCTTCAGCAGCAGTCCCAGCCTCCGGTAGCCCACGGATACCTTGTGCAGCATATCCAGGGGAGTAAGCTGGATTAGTTCCCCCACGGCCAGCTTTTTGAGATCGTTGCCGTCCACCACCTTATGGCTCATCAGGTAGCTGATATCGTCGTTGTCGGCCGTCAGCAGCCATCTCTTCAGGACATCTACCCCGGCGTTGTTGGCTCCGAATTCGGTCATGACCCGCACCTGGTAGCGCCACAGGTTCTCCATCTCCAGGGGCTTCTCCGGTGCGCCGGCGATAACTTCCCCCAGGATATGCCCCGCCGTCATGGAGGTGGCGATGCCCGAACCCAGCAAGGGAATGGTCATGAAGGCGCTGTCCCCCACGGCCACGTAGCCGGGACCGACCATGCGCGACAGGGGATAGCGGATGGGGATAGCCACCACAAAACCGCCTCTCAAAACCTGGTCGCCGATGATTTCGTTGTCCTCTCGGAGCGCCTGCAGGCCCCGCTGCAAGGTTTCTTCGTCCAGCCGCCTGGTCCGGCCCACCAGGACGTTCACCGTGTCCGACGGGTCGTAAATGCACCAGGAGATTCCCTCTTCCCCCAGGTGCTTGAGATAGGCCTTGTTGGTATGTTGTTCCGGCACTTTTGAGCCGGGCCGGCGGTTATAAAAAGCCCGGTAAGCATAAAATACTTCCTCTTCCCGGGGGCGGCGCTGAATCCGGTACTCTTCGGGGAGCTGCTCCCTCAATACGGAGTGAACCCCGGAGCTGTCGATGACCAGGTCGGCCAGGACCTCCTCCCCGTTTACAATCACGCCCCGGACCCGCTTATCCTTGATAACCAGCCCTTCGGCCCGGGCTTCGTAATGGATGCTGGCCCGCTCCGCGGCCCGGGCCAAGAGCAGCTCCACCAGGGGGCGGCGCTCCATGGATAAGTCAACTTTTTCCTTGTCCTGGTAAATCCGGATAATGCTCTTGCCGTCGGGAGTGACGAAAGACCAGTCTCTTTTCCAGAAATAGTGCTTCGAGTCCGGCAGGGGTATATTCAGCCTGGTAAAAACATGGGGCGTCACGTCGTCATGCCAATCGTAGCTGACTTCGCCCTGCTTGTTCTTTTCAAATATATCTACCTTATAACCGTGCCGCCCCAGGATATGTGCCGCCACCAGGCCGCCGTGGCCGGCTCCGACTATGGCTATTTTCCCTTTCATCCCAACACTGGCTCGCGATCCGTCCCTGTGACGGGGAGCACCCTCCTTTTCCGTTTTTTGGACCCAGGCCCGGGTCTTGCGGCCAACCGCTGCCGTTGAACTCGGAGCCGCCACCCTGACCCCGCAGAGCCTGGTTCTACTATTTACTATTTGGGTAATTACTTAGACAAAATTCGCCTTTCCCCTGCTCCGACATCCCGGAGGCGGTGAATTCACGGCCGCCACCCCCCGGGCCGCTCCCCCCAAAGGGCCATAGTGCCTTATGGAGTCGCTGTTATTATCGCTATTAATAAAGATACAAGATAGGGTGGAGTGCTTCTTCATAGGGCGATCTTTCCCGAGGGTTTCCCAACCACCTTTAAATTAATAAACAGTATAAGAATGTTTGTTAAAATTAAAGAACAGTATAATAATGTTTGCAATTATGTTATGATGAAAACGAGATATAATCATTGGGCAGCTCCGTCCGGGGCAAAAAATATGGTATGGCGCAAAGGGAGATATTATGGGGCGCCGAGGGATGCAGCGCCAGCTGGCCAGTGTCGCCATTGCGGCGCGATTAAAACGGTGATTTAATTGGACTGAAAAAGGAGAAAGAGATACAGTGGAAGCCGCATAGGAGAAAACCCGCCCGGCGGCAAGGGCAATCCGTTTTTTCTAGCCTGGAACATTTTTTTGTGAAAGGGGTTTCACCGCTTGAAAGATGCCTTGGCTATTGAAATTAAGGGCTTAATCAAAGCTTACGGCCCGGTTCAGGCGCTGCGAGGCGTAAACCTGGAAGTAAGGCGCGGCGAAATCCTGGGCTTCCTCGGCCCCAACGGGGCCGGGAAGACCACTACCATCCGCTGCCTGCTGGACTTGATCCGCCCCCAATCCGGGCAGATGCGGGTCCTGGGGCTGGATCCCCGGAAAGATTCGGTGGCGCTCCGTTCCAGGGTAGGCTACCTCCCCGGGGAACTAAAGCTGGAAGGCAACCTGACGGTTAAGGAAACGCTGCGCTACTTCGACAATCTGCGGGGCCGCCGGAGCGATTGGCGCTACGTGCGCCGGCTGGCGGAGCAGCTGGAGTTGGACCTGGAGAAACCGGTTAAAAACCTCTCCAAGGGCAACAAGCAGAAGGTGGGCCTGATCCAGGCCTTGATGAGCCGCCCCGAGCTCCTGCTGCTGGATGAACCCACCAGCGGCCTGGACCCCCTCATGCAGCAGGTGGTCTACCGGCTGCTTAGGGAAGCCCGGGCCGGCGGCGCCACCGTCTTCTTCTCCTCCCATGTTATCAGCGAGGTGGAGGCCATCGCCGAGCGGGTGGCGATCATCCGCTCCGGGGTGATCGTGGAAGAGGCCGAACCGGGCGCCCTGATCAACATGTCCCTGCGCCGCTTCCGGCTGCGCTTTCGGGAACCGGTAGACATCGACCCCCTAACGGCGGTGGAAGGGGTAACCCTGGTGGAGCGAAAGGGCGACCGGGAAGCAACCCTGCAGGTGGAAGGAGAAGTGGACGGGTTTATCAAGGCCCTGGGCGCTTTTCCGGTGAGCGACCTTCAATCCGACCACCTCTCCCTGGAAGAGGTTTTCCTGGCCTACTACAAGAACGGCCAAAAGAACGACCCGAGGGAGGAACAAGAAGATGCAGGCCGAGTTTAAGCATATGCTGCGCCGCCTGCGCTGGCAGATTATAGGGTGGTCTTTGGGGGTGGTCCTTTACGACTTGTTGCTGGCTTTCTTCTATCCCAGCATGGTCGATATGGGCGATGCCATCATAGATTATATTAAAGCCTTTCCCCAGGGGATGGTCGCTTTCTTTGAAAATATCTACGCCATCGCCACGCCCATGGGGTACCTGGACGTCTACTTCTTCTCCTACATGCACCTGATCATCGGCATTCTGGCCATCGGGACGGGCGCCGGCTTGCTGGCCGGAGACGAAGAGAGAGGCACCCTGGACCTGGTCATGGCCCAGCCGGTAAGCCGCAGCGGGCTGTTCTGGGGACGCTGGACCGCCCTGCTGGCGGCCCTGGTTATAATCCTGGCCGCGGGCTGGCTGAGCTGGGCTCTGCCCTCCCGCTCCATAGGGATGGACCTGACCTGGAGGCAACTGCTCCTCCCCTTCCTCCCCCTGCTGGCCGTATTGATGCTCTTTGCCTCCCTGGCCCTGCTGCTGAGCATGATTTTGCCCGCCGCCCGCATCGCCGGCATGGCCACCGGGGCTCTCCTGGTAGGCAACTACCTGTTGGCGGGTCTGGCCAATCTTAACGAAAAGCTGCAGCCGGTTATGAAATACACTCCCCTTCATTACTACCAGGGCGGCACCGCTGTGGAAGGGCTGGAGCTATGCTGGCTGCTGGGCCTGCTGGCCGCCGCCCTGCTGGCGGCCGCCGCCGCCTGGCTCCTCTTCCTGCGCCGCGATATCCGCGTCGGCGGAGAACGCAGCTGGAAGTTAACATAATCAGTGCCTGGCACGTCAACTTTGTCAACTAAATTGAATATTCTGACAATGATATCGGGTTCGGCAACATTTTCAACTTTTTGCTTTGGTGCCCGGCACGTCAACTTTAGGAGCAAGAAGGATCAATTAGATCGTAAAAAACACCGTCAAAGTCGTCTTAACCCTGACGGTTCTGTAAGAACAAATGTTCCTTAGTCCTATGTCACATTAACCCTGCTCAAAAGCACTTTTTAAGCGCTTTATTTTCAAAACCCCTTACCCCAGCTATGTACTAGTGCAAAAAACTTATATTTCAAGACCTGACCCCATAGTTGTGCTTAATTTCAAGACCTGACCCCGCTAGTTCATAAACAGAAGCAAGCTTACAGCCATAACCATCATTCCCGCAACGAGGCCGTATATAGAGAGATGGTGTTCCCCATATTCGCGGGCGGAGGGAAGCAATTCGTCCAGGGAGATAAATACCATTATGCCTGCCACCAGGGCAAAAATGATCCCCATTACCATATCGCTTATAAACGGCCTCAAAATTAGGTAGCCCAACAGGGCTCCAACAGGCTCGGAAAACCCCGATAGAAACGAATAGAGGAACGCTTTGCTTTTACTGCCCGTGGCAAAGTATATGGGAACGGAAACGGCTATACCTTCAGGTATGTTATGGATGGCAATGGCTATGGCTATGGGGATGGCAATCCGAGGTTCCTGAAGGGCGGCTATAAAGGTGGCAATGCCCTCGGGAAAATTGTGAATCGCAATGGCCAAGGCAGCAAAAATGCCCATGCGCAGGAGCTTTTGATTTTTTTCTGCGTCCTCTCGCTTTCTGACCTGCTCCATGTGGTGGCTTGTCCCAGGGTTTACTTCTTGAATCTCTTCAACGGAATGAAGCTCGTGGGGGTTTTCAGATGAAGGAATCAGTTTGTCAATAATACCGATTAGGAACATGCCTCCGAAAAAAGCAAGAACTGTAATCCACGGGCCTTTTCCAGGGCCAAGCTCATTAACCAGGGAGGCCTGGCCTTTGAAGAAAATTTCAATCATGGAAACATAGATCATTACCCCTGCCGAAAAACCAAGACTGACAGATAAAAATTTGGGATTACTCTTTTTGGCAACAAAAGCAATGATACTGCCTATACCCGTACTTAGACCGGCAAATAAGGTTAGACCGAAAGCAAGAAGAACGTTTTCCATTTCCCTGTGCCCTTGCGTGTTTTTTGTGATCCTCTTTGTTAACGGTTTACACTTCAGCCGCCAGGAGGATATTTAATATTTGCGTGTTGTCGTGTGATCTTTTTTTATTAACTCCATGTACTAATCTCGAACGCTGTCATAACGGAAATTTTGTTTCGATTATTTTCCTTCGCCAAATTATCAAGGAATTCCTTTGCAAACGAAGCCCAAAACGCATCGGCCGGGGCCGTTCTTTTACATTCCAAGACCTGACTCCTGACAATACTTTTCACATTCCAAGACCTGACCCCGTCAATTACTCATAAAAAAGCGCGAGGCCATAAACGATATGGCTCGCGCCTGGTTTTATTGAAAAATTAGGCAAATATAGATGCCGTTGCCTAGTTGTGCATTACAATCATTTTCTCAGTTTAAGTTCTATATCTTTGCTTTTTGCTTTTTCACGATCTGATCACCATTACCGCTTTCCCTTGGGCAAAAATATTAATTAATGTTTAATATATAAAAAAACATGGTAAGAGTAAAAGAACTAATACCATGAGAGTTTAAGCTCTTTTGCTTTAAATGTTAATGGTGGAGGCGGCGGGAATCGAACCCGCGTCCGAAGGCCAAGCTACAGGAACTTCTACAGGCTTAGCTCCGGTTTTGTATCTCGCGGCTCCGGCTTCCCGGAGCGGAATCCGGAAGCCGCCAGCCCCGTTGCTTTCCCGCTTAAGCGGCGGGGCCGCCGTTCAAGCGGTAGGCCGGATTGGTTGACGCCCCGTTCCCCGCCTCCGGCCAGGGCGGAAAAGAGACGCGCCGCTTTATATTAAGCAGCGTAGGCGAGTTGTTGTTTGTTGGCGTTTATTTGCCTTCCATGTTTTATCCAGGCCATGGTCCTGGGCCTGCCGCTCCTGCCTCTACAACCCTCGTCGAATCCTTACGCCCCCATAACTTATTATATTATTATGCCCGCCTAATTGTTTAATTTTTCCTTCAGGGCCCGCTCCATCTCCCGTCGGCTCTCCTTTTCAGCCAGAGCCCGCCGCTTGTCGTAAATCTTCTTGCCGCGGGCCAGGGCCAATTCCACCTTGACCAGGCCCCGGACCAGGTAAACCTTCAGCGGGATCAGGGCGTAGCCCTTCTCCTTGACCTTGCCCATGAGGCGGTTGATTTCCGCCCGGTGCATAAGCAGCTTGCGCTTGCGCAACGGATCGTGGTTGAAGCGGTTGCCCTGATCGTAAACGCCAATGTGCATATTATATAGGAAGAGTTCCCCGTTTTCAACCCGGGCGTAGCTGTCTTTCAGGTTCACTCTGGATTGCCGTACCGATTTGACCTCGGTTCCAGTCAAGACAATCCCGGCTTCATAAGTCTCGTCGATATGGTAATCGTGAAAGGCTTTCCGGTTCCGGCTCACCACCTGCTGCTGTTCCATAGGTCCTCCAAGGATAAACAAACCCTACCGGCCTGAAATCCAGGAACAAATAGGGTTCGTGACATTTCCAGCTCTGCCTTTATGATAGCACCAGCCCACCTGTTAGTCAACAAAAAGCAGTACCAGGAATTTCTTCCTACAATAACCGGTTGATATCCCCACGCAATCAAACACGAACGCAAAAGCCCTATAATTTAAGACCTGGCCATCCCACCAATTCGCTTTTCACGACTTGACCCGCCAGGTGCCCAGAATTCACATTTTAAGACCAAACCATTCCACCTCCCCTATCCCACGCCCGAAATTCACATTTCAAGACCTGACCCCGTCACAACTTGCAAAATTCACATTTCAAGACCTGACCCCCATCTTTGACCCCCTCCTATGTATTAAAGGATAATGTAAAACGGTTGTTGAAATAGGGGGTGGATTAACGAAACTTTACTTTATGCGGCATGGTCATTATGTTAGAATTACCATAACCAATTGGTTCGGCAGAGGTTTGCCTATATGGGGGGTTTCCGGGCATAAACCGGTCCTCACCGGGAAGCGGGGTGAGCAGTTAATGAAAAAAGTTTTCCCTTTGCTCCTCTTTTTGGCCCTTCTCTTTTTCGGGACCGGCTCCGCCCGGGCGGAGATGGAGATCGAAGCCCGCTTAAACTTTGACTCCGGTCTGGAACCTAACCGCTGGAACGTTCTGGCCGTGACCGCCGTTAATAATACGGAGGAAGACTGGCAGGGACAGGTGGAGGTTACCTATTACGGCAGCTATCTTCAGGAAGTCTTCGTGGCTTCCGGGAGTAAAGCGGTGGCAACCTTCTACCTGCCTCCCCTTTACCGCGCCGGTCAATTCCTGGGGCGTAGAAATGCCAGCCAAGCCTTCCAGGAGGATATCGAGATCGCCCTCCGGGACGAGAATAACCGGGTGGTAAAAACGGAAACCTTCCGGCCCGGTACCAGGGAGAGCCAGGCCATAAGGATCGGCGTCCTGGCCTCCCGGGCCGATCTTTTCATCCGGCTGGCCAACCTGATGGCCAAAGCGGAAATCGTGCCTTTGCAAAAGCACCATTTCGATCATTTCCTGCTGCTGGAACAGCTGCCCCTGATAATCATTAGCGATCCCGGCACCCTCACCTTTTCGGCGGAGCAGAGGGAAAGCATGGCCAGGTGGGTGGAAGCGGGCGGATTGCTGGTGCTGGGAGGAGGAAGGGGCTGGCAAAACAACCTGAACCTGGTCCCGGAAACGCTGCGTCCCTTTGCTCCTGCCGGCGCCGTAGAAGCAGCCGCCGCCGAACTGAACAACCAGGTCTTCTCCCTGGAAGAGAAGGAGGCCGCCTACATGGTCACCCCGGGGACGGCCTCGGGCAGTGTCCTGCTGGCTTCGCCCCGCTACCCGCTGCTGGTGGCCCGCAATCACGGCCGAGGAAAGGTCCTCTACTCCACCCTGGGTCTGGAGGATCCTCCCTTTAACAACGCGGCCACTTTTGAAGCCTTCTGGCAATATATTCTCAGCAGCCATTCCGACCTCCTGGCCTCCACCGCGGAGTCCAGCCTTACCATCTGGCAGATTACCGACCTGTTAAATTATCTTACCATGGGCAGCTCCAGGAAGCTGGAGTTCTCCCCCCCGAAAATTGCGCTCTGGCTTTTAATCTATATCCTGCTGGTCGGCCCGGCCACTTATTTCCTGCTTAAGAAGGCCAAGCGCTGGGAATGGGCCTGGGCAACCATCCCCCTCCTGGCCCTGATTTTTACCGGGGCCGCTTACGGCATCGGCCGCAGCGGGAGAGATACGGAACTGGTAAATTACCAGGTCAACCTGGTCCATCACTACGGGACAGAGGCAGCCCGGGTGGAAAGTTTTAACGCCCTTTTCATCCCCCGGCGGGGAGATTTAACCCTGAATCTGCCCTACTCTTTCCTGGCCGTGGACGAAGGGATGCTCCTGGCCGCCGGGGAAGAGGCCGGCTCCAAGCAAGTCAGGCTGGTGAATCCCCCGCTGTGGTCGCTTAAAAAATGGTACGCCCGGAAAGATATGGCCCTGGCGGAAGGGCTGCTCCTGGAAGCAGATTTAAACGGAACCTCCACCGTCTCCGTGGAAAACAATACCGGCCTCTCCTTCCTGGACAGCTATGTGAGCATCGGGAGCGAATGGTACAAGGTCGGTGCCCTGAAAAACGGCGAGCGCAAAACAACCTCCCAGCCCGCCGGCTTGGACTTCGATCTATATTCCCTGCTGGGCCGTCCGGTTCCCGGAGCAGGAATTTCTTACTCTTACCATTTTGAACTCCAGGAGCTGGCCGGGTTTGATCCGGGCTTGTCTTTTTTCGGTTTTATTGACGGACCCCTTTCCCAGGACCAGGACGAAATCAATACGGTAGCCTTGAATCTCTTCTGGACCAGGGAGGACCTCTCCCGCATACAATTGCCCGAGGAATTCAACATTCCCGAGGGTTTTCTGGTCCCCTTCGTATTCAGGCCGGACACCAGCCCCCCCGCTGATCCCTGGTATGTGCCGCCCCACCGGCGCCCCTTTGAAGGCAGCGGATATTTTGACCTGGTTTTTGCCCTTCCCCCGGGCATCGATTACAGCCAGGGAAGCTACGAACTGTTTTTCCGAGGCGAGGGGAGCATTTACCTCTCCGCCTACAATTACCGGACCGGCCAGTGGGAGGAGCTGGGCTCCCTGGAGCTGCCGTACCAGTTCCGCCTGGAACTGCCCCGGATGGAAGAGCTGGTCTCCGGCAATCGGCTGCAGATCCGGGCCCGCTATGAAAACTATTTCTGGTTGGAGGAGAGCAGCCTGGTCATCAAGGAGGGGAGGCTAAAATGATCGCCGTGAAAAACCTGACCCGGCGCTACGGCAATTTCACCGCCGTGGACAATATCAGCTTTCAGGTGGAAAAGGGCGCCATCTTCGGGTTTGTAGGCCCCAACGGCGCCGGGAAAACCACCACCATGCGCATCATGGCCACCCTCCTGGCCCCCACCTCCGGAGACATCGAAATCGAAGGCTATTCCGTCCTGCGATCCCCGAAGGAGATTAGAAAAATAATCGGCTACATGCCCGACTTCTTCGGGGTATACGACGACCTGCGGGTATACGAGTACCTGGAATTCTACGGGGAGGCGGCGGGATGCTCCATCGCCGAGGTCCGGGCCGCCATCCCTTCCTTGCTGGAACTGGTGGGGCTGCCCGACAGGAAAGAAGTTTTCGTGAACAACCTCTCCCGGGGCATGAAGCAGCGGCTCTGCCTGGCCCGGGCCCTGATTCACCGGCCCAGGGTCCTGATCCTGGACGAACCGGCCTCGGGCCTGGACCCCCGGGCCCGGGTGGAGTTGCGCAATATCTTGAAAGAGCTGCAGCGGATGGGCCATACTATCGTTATCAGCTCCCATATCCTGGCCGAACTGGCCCAGCTCTGCACCCACATCGGCCTGATCAGCAACGGCCGGATTTACTTGTGCGCCCCCATTGACGAGGCCCTGGCCCGGATGCAGGGCGAACTGGTTATCGAAGTCGGCGTGCTGGAACGCCGGGAGGAGGCCCGCCAGTGGCTCCTGGAGCAGCCGGGGGTAGGCGGAGTCAGCATCTCCAACCGGGGAATGCTGGAGGTGCTCTATACCGGGGGGCAGGAGGAGCAGGCCCGGCTGCTGGCGGAAACGGCGGCCCGCTTCAAACTGTATAGCTTCACCCCCACCGGCAATAACCTGGAAGAGCTGTTTATGAAAATTACCGAGGAGGGGAACGATGAGAATTAACCCGCTCCTGGCCAAAGAGCTGCGCCTGCGCATGCGCACCTGGCACTCCTTTGCCGCCATAAGCCTCTACCTGCTGGTCCTGGGCGGCTTCGGCGTCCTCTTTCTTTACGGCACCTTCTCCAGTGCGGGCCTTATGTACAGCGATCTCTCCTACATGGGCAGGTCGGCCTTTACTTTCCTGACGGTGCTGCAATTCGCCCTCATTTTATTCATGGTCCCGGGGCTGACGGCCACCCTGATTAGCAGCGAGTGGGAGCGGCAAACTTTCGACCTGCTGATCTGCACCCAGCTCTCCCCGGCGGGCATCGTCCTGGGCAAGCTGGCCTCCGCCCTGAGCATGGTCGTCCTGTTGATTCTGGCCTCCCTGCCCCTGTACGGCTTTATCTTTATGATCGGGGGCGTATCCCCCGTGGAGCTGTTCATCGCCGCGGCCATCTTTATTGCCGTGGCCGTGGTGCAAGGCAGCCTGGCCATCCTTCTATCCGCCCTGTTCCGGAAAACCATAGTCTCGGTGGTCAGCAGTTACGGGCTCGCTTTTTTCCTGACCGGCGGGCTGCCGATCATCGTGGCCCTGATAGAGGCCATTAGACAGGACGCCGCCGGCAACATCTACTACCTGCTCCTGTTGAGTCCCCCGGCCCTTTTGGAATGGCTGCACCCGGAGGTAGTGCAGCAAGTATTGGCCAGTTTAAGTCGCGGCGCTTACCCGTGGGCGTCCCTTTCCTTTGCCCAGGTCAGCCTGTTCATCAATCTCCTGGTGGCGGCCCTGGCCTTGGCTCTGGCCGCCTACCGGATCAACCCATTGCGGCAGCGGAGGCAGGGATGATTCCCGCCGGCGGCCGGTTTACGGGAGGAAACAGATGATCTTCCGGCAGAAAGAATTGAGGAGCCTCCTACCCCTGCAGCGGCAATTTGTTATACGCTATGCCGGCTTGCGGCTGCTGCAGCTGGCAGTCATCTTGCTGCTGCTGAACGCCCTTTTGAACCTGGCCGCCCCCTGGCTGCCTTTGGACACCTCCCGGCGCCTGCTGGTCTCCGGAGCCGCCGCGCTGCCGGCCCTCATTTACTTTTGGATCAAGCGTCCCGGCCCCGTGGAGACCGCCCGCTGGCTGGACCAACACCTGGAGAGCCGGGAAAGGCTGCAAACCATCGCCGAGCTGCTGGAGAAGAAGGAACCCGTATCTCCCTACCTGCTGCAGGAGACCGCCGCCTACTTTCAAGCCAACCCTCCCGTGATCCGGGGGGCGTACCGCCGCTGGCTCTCCTGGCTGCCTCCGCTGACCCTGGCCGCCCTTATCCTGGCCGGCTCCGCCTATTTATCCCCCGGCCTGCAGCAGCTGGTCCGGGAGCGGGAAGAACTCCAGGAGGCTAAGGAGGAACTCCGGGAGGCCCTGGAAGAGGTAATGGAGATGCTGCCGGAGGATAAGCTGCTGGACGAGCTGCTGCTGGAGATGGAGGCTCTCCGTCAGCAGGTTTTGGAAGCGAAAGACGCCGCCGAATTGGAGCTGCTCCGGCAGGAGGTGGAGGAGCTCCTGGCCAGGTACCAGGAGGAACTGGCCGCCGTCTCCAAAGCCTGGGAGAAGATCCGGGAGCTGACGGAAAACCGCAGCGGGAATGAACTGGCCGAGCTGCTGGAGGAAAACTCCTTCCTCCGGGAAGAGCTCCTGGAGAAGCTGGCCGACCTTCAGGATTTAATTGACGACCCGGAACTGGGCCGGCAGCTGGAAGAGCTCCAGGAAGAACTTGCCTCTTCCGGGCCTGTAGACGGGGAGAAGCTGGAGCAGCTGCTGGAAAGCCTCTCCGGACTCGATCCCTCCTCCTCCCAAAAAGCCTTGGAAAAGGCCCGGGAGCAGCTGGCAAAGAAGCCGGCGCCGGGAAGCGGAGAGGGCGGGCAGGAAAACCAGGGTGCGGAAGGGAAGGAAGGCGGCGGCAACGGCAGCGGTGAGGGCAGCACCGGGGAAAACGGCAACGAAAGCGGGGAAGAAGGGCAGCCCGGGGAAGGCGGCAGCGGCAGCCCGGATAAAGAAGGGGAGGAGCCGGCGGGCTCCGGCCAGGGCGCAGACCCCGGGGAGGGTGCGGGCACGGGGAGCTCCCCGCCCCGGGAGCACGAGTTCTTCTTTATACCGGGCCAGGAGGAATTCCAGCTGGGCGGCCAGGATGAAAGCGGAGAGTATACCCTGCGGGACCTGGTAAAATACAACCCCGCCCTGGTGCAGGATTCGGCAGGAGACATCTACCGGTACTACTACCGCCGGGGGGTTAGCTCCATTAAGGGCAGCGAAATCCCCAAGCCCCTGGAGGATTACTTGCGGGCCTATTTCAAAGCCATCGCCCCCCGCCAAGAGGGTTCTTGAACAAAGGAAGCCGGCCCTCAGCGATCAAGGGAGGGGCGGAGACATGGCCGGGGAGAAGCAGCCGGCCATCAATAGCGCTGTCTTTATAAATAATTATCCCAAGCAATGATCCAAAAGAAGGAGAGAAGGTATGGAATACCCCTTGCTGGAGAAAGTTAACCGGGTTAAAGAGGAGATTGGAAAGGTTATCGTGGGGCAGGAAGAGGTAGTCAACCTGACCCTCATCGCCCTGCTGGCCGGCGGGCATGTTCTGCTGGAGGGGGTCCCCGGCCTGGGGAAAACCCTGCTGGTAACCACCCTGGGAGACGTGCTCCAGCTTACCGCCAACCGGATCCAGTTTACCCCCGACCTGATGCCGTCGGATATTACCGGGACCAACCTGGTCCTCCCCGAAAGCGGCGAATTCCAGTTCCGCCCCGGCCCCATCTTTGCCAACCTGGTCCTGGCCGACGAGGTCAACCGGGCCACCCCGAAAACTCAGAGCGCCCTGCTGGAATGCATGCAGGAGAAGCGGGTGACCGTATTCGGGCAGACCCGGCCCCTGCCCCTGCCCTTCTTCGTGGTAGCCACTCAGAACCCCCTGGAGATGGAGGGGACCTACCCGCTGCCCGAGGCCCAACTGGACCGCTTTCTGTTTAAAATCCTGGTCCACTACCCTTCCCTGGAAGAGCTCCGGGAGATTGTCCTGCGCACCACCGGAGAGGAGACGCCCCGGACGCAGCCCCAGATGACGGGGGAGGAGGTCCTGGAGTTTAACCGCTTCGCCCGCCAGCTTCCCGTGGCCGAGAAGGTCCTGGAGTACGCCCTCAAGGTCCTGCTGGCCACCCATCCCGGCCACCCCCTGGCCCCGGAGAAGGTCAACCGCTACGTGGCTGTGGGCGCCAGCCCCCGGGGGATCCAGAGCATCATCCTGGCCGCCAAGGTAAGCGCCCTCCTGGAAGGCCGCTACAATGTCAGCTTCTCCGACATCGAGCGGGTGGCCTTCCCGGCCCTGCGGCACCGGCTAATCTTCAATTTTGAAGCCCTGGGCGAGCGCATCACCGCCGACGAGATTATCCGGGAGATCCTGGAGCATGTGGAAAAGGGGTAGAAAGAAGGGGGTGGAGGAAGCCGGACCGGGCCGGTTCGGCCCGTCTTAAGGCTTCTTGGGACCCGCCCATCCTAGGGCCGATGGCAAAGAGGGATAAGAAGGAAGAGGGGTAAGAAGCATGGAGCCGCTGGAACTGGATTACTACCGCCTGGACCGCCTGGCCTTGAAATTCCGGGACGGGATCTCGGGGATGCAGAGCGGCAAGCGGCTAACCAGCAAGTACGGAAGTTCCCTGGAGTTTGCCGATTACCGCCCGTACCTGCCCGGGGACGATCCTCGCCGGATCGACTGGCTTCTCTTCGGGCGTTCCCGGCGGCTGTACACCCGACTGAACCGCAGCGAGGTGGACGCCACCGTCAATTTCCTGGTGGACAACAGCAAGTCCATGAACTGGGGAGAGCCGGACAAAGGCCGGCGGGCCCTGGAGCTGGTCCTGGCCCTAAGCTACCTGAGCCTGCGGGCCCTGGACCGCATCGCCATCGGGTTTGGCGCCAAGGAGCTGGAGAGCTACCTCCCGCCCCTGCACGGGAAGGGGGCCTTCCCCCGGGTGCTCCACTTTCTGCAGAGCCGCTCTTTCTCCGGGGAGGGGGACCTGAACCTGCTGCTGCTCTCCTTTCACCGGAATCTGAGACCGCAGCAGATGGCGGTGGTCGTCTCGGATTTTCTCTCTCCCGGAGGCTACCAGGAGGGGCTCCGGAGACTGCTCTTCGCCCGCCAGGAGATCCTGGTCCTGCACGTGGCTTGCCCGGAGGAACTGGAACCGGAGCAGCGCGGTCCCCTGACTCTGGTAGACGTGGAAACGGGGCGGAAGAAAGACCTGGAGATGAACCCCTGGCTCCTGCAGCGCTACCGCCGCACCCTGGAGTCCTACTGCCGGGAGATCGAGAGCTTCTGCCGGCAGCGGGGGATTAATTATCTCTTCTATAACAGCCGGCAGGACCCGGTGGATTTCCTGCTGGAGAAGGCCCATCTGCTTTTCAAGCGCCAATAACTGCGGGAGGGACCGACTTGACACTGCTGCAGCCCCTGGCCCTGGTGGCCGCCGCCGTAATACCGCTGATCCTGCTTCTCTACATGCTGAAGAGGAGAACCCGGCTCCAGCCCGTCTCCAGCACCATGCTCTGGGAGAAGCTGGATCAGACCGCCGCCGCGGCCATCAATATCAACCGGCTGCTGAAGAACCTGCTGCTCCTGCTGCAGTTGATTACCGCCGCCCTGCTGGTGCTGGCCCTGGCCTACCCTGCCGCCAGCCGCCGGGCGGGAGCCGGTGCCGTCTCCGACAGCATCGTCATCGTAGATACCTCCGTATCCATGGCCGTCCAGGAAGGGGAGGGGCGGCGCCTGGACCGAGCCGCAGAACTGCTGCAGGAGATGATCTCCGGCAAGGGGGCCGGCAGCAGGATGGGCATTATTGGCATGGGCGAAAGGGCCACCATGATCAGCGGCGTCACCGCCGACCCGGCGGCCTTGAGAAAAGCGGCGGGGAGCCTGGTAATTAACGGCGCCCGGGCCAACCTTAAAGAGGCCCTGGTCTTGGCGGAAAACATGGCCCATGCCCTGGAGAATCCCCAGATTATAATCATTAGTGCCGGCGGCTTCGAGGACGCCGGGCTGCGCCTGGACTACCCCCTGCGCTACCTCCCCGTGGGCGAGAAAGAAGTGGAGAACCTCTATCTCCAGGAGATGGTCCTGGACGGCTCCCGCCTCTACCTTACCGTGGCCAACAACGGGACTCGCCCCGCCCGGGGGACGGTCCGGATCCGGGATGCGGAGGGCAGCGCCGTGGGGCAGCGGGAGGTGTCCCTGGAACCGGGAGAGAGCCGCCTCCTTACCTGGCGCCAGCTTCCGGCCAGCCCCTGGTACCGGGGGGAGATCAGCAGCCCGAGAGACCAGCTCCCCGGAGACAGCGAATTCTACCTGGTTAACAGCGGCTACTGGGAAAACCGCCTGCTGCTGGTCACCGCCGGAAATCCCTTCCTGGAGCAGGCCCTGCTGCTGCAGGAATCCCTGCAGGTAAGCCGGATCAAGCCGGAGCAGTACCGCCCCAGCATGGGCGAGGCGTACGACTACTTCGTTTTCGACGGCTACCTGCCGGAAGAGCTGCCTGCGGCGCCGCTGCTGGTCTTCGACCCGCCCCATCCCAACCCCCACCTGCAGAGCTCGCCCCCCGTGCTGCGGCCGGAGCTCCGCCCCCTGGACCACCCCCTGCTGCTCCACGTGGATCTTTCGGAAGTGGAGATCGCCTTCGGCAAGCCGCTGCAGGGAGGAGAAGCCTTTATCGCCGGCCGGGAGGGGACCCTGGCCCAAGTCCTGCTCCGGCAGGGGCAACCCCTGGTTGTATTCGGCTTCCCAGTCCAGGCGGGGAACCTGCCCCTGCAGCCGGCCTTCCCCATTCTGATCCGCAATATTATGGATTATTTTACCGGCACCCAGCTGCAGGCCAAATCTTTCCGCTACGGGGAACCCCTGCTCCTGGAGCCGCCCTACCCGGTGGAGGAGTTGCTGCTGATCACCCCCGGGGGAGAGCAGATCCGGGCCGCGGCTCCCTTCCCCTTCCGCGGCCCCTTGCTGACGGAAACGGGGATCTACACCCTGCAGGCGGGAGATAGGGAGGAGTTGGTGGCGGTAAACTATCCTTCCACTTCTGAGAGCCTGGCCGCCCGGGAGCAGATCAGTATCGACGGGAAAGAGCTGGCGGGAGAAGCCTCCCCCCGGCAGCTGACGCCGCTCCTGGCGCCGCTGCTGATTTTAGCCCTGCTGGTGAGCGGCTTGGAATGGTGGGTGGATAATCGTGGCTATTAGCTTTCTGCAGCCCTGGTTTTTGCTGCTGCTCCTGCCGGCGGCGGCACTGCTCTGGCGCTACTCCGGGAAAAACCGCTATCCTTCCGGGACCCTCCTCCCGGTCCGCCTCTGCCGGGGGCTCTTCTTCCTGCTCCTGATCCTGGCTCTGGCCCGGCCCCAGCTGGTGCAGACCTTCTCCGGGCGGAGCGTGATCTTCCTGGTGGACCGCTCCCGGAGCGTGGAAACGGGCCCCGACTACACGGGCTGGATCAATGAAAGCCTTGAGCACCGCCGCCCCGAGGACCAGAGCGCCGTCCTGGCCTTCGGGCGGGAGACCCAGCTGCTTAAACCCTTTTCCATGGAGAAGCTGCCGGGGCTCGACAGCAGCGTGGACAACGAATTCACCGCCGTGGAAGAGGCCTTAAAGGCGGCGTACAGCCTCATACCCGCCGATAGCCAGGGGCGGATCGTGCTGATCTCCGACGGCCAGGAGAACCTGGGGAAGGCCCTGGATTTTGCCGGCGTCCTGGAGGGCGGCGGCATCCCGGTGGATGTCCTGCCGGTTCCGGTGGAGACGGGGGACGAAGTGGCGGTGCAAGATCTCTCCGTGCCCCGGAACAGCTACCCGGGCCAGGACTTGCTGGTAGAGATCGTCCTGCAATCCACGGTCAATACCCGGGGGCGCCTCTCCCTCTTCTGGGAGGGGAAGCCGGTGTACAGCAGCGAAGTCGGCATCGCCGCGGGGACCCAGCGCTTCCCGCTGGCGGTAAAGGCCGCCGGGGAGGGCTTTCAGAAGCTGCAGGTTCAGATCGAACCGGAGCATGACACCTTGGCCCAGAACAACCGCTTCTACGCCTTGACCAATGTTCAGGCCCCGCCCCGGGTCCTGGTGGTGGAGGGGGCTACCGGGAAGGGGCTCCCCCTGTACCAGCTCTTCCGGGATCACGGCCTGGAGGTGGGCTATTGCCTCCCGGCGCAGCTGCCCGACAATCCCGCCGCCCTGGCCCAGTACCGCGCCCTTTTCCTGGTGGACCTGCCCGCCTACGCCCTCTCTGAGGAGCAGATGCAAAGCCTGGAACTCTTTGTCCAGGTCCTGGGAGGCGGGGTGGTGGCCGTAGGAGGAAAAAACTCTTTCGGCCTGGGGCTCTACCAGGAAACCCCGTTGGAGCGGCTCCTGCCGGTATCCATGGAGGTGGAAGACAAGGAAGAGCTCCCCGGCCTGGATCTGGTCCTGGTCATCGACCGCTCGGGGAGCATGAGCGGAGAGAAGCTGAATATGGCCAAGAATGCCGCCCTGGTGGCCCTGGACCTGCTCAAGGAGCGAGACCGCCTGGCGGTGATCAGCTTTGACGACCGGTTCCAGGTGGAGCTGCCCCTGACGGAGGTAAAGGAGAAGAGCGGGATCAGCCAGGCCATTAAGGGGATCAGCGAGGGAGGAGGAACGATAATCTATCCGGCCTTGGAAAAAGCCGTACAACTCCTGGAAGAAGGGGAGAAAACCAGGCATATCATCCTGCTCAGCGACGGGATGGAGGGCCAATCCTACAACTACACCGCCCTGCTGGAAAAGGCAGCGGAAAAGGGGATCTCCGTCTCCACCATCGCCCTGGGCGCGGACGCCGACCGGAAGTTCATGGCCTCCCTGGCCGAACAGGCCAACGGGCGCTACTACTACGTGCCGGAGAGCGCCGACCTGCCCCAGGTTTTCCTGCAGGAGACGGTCATGGCCGGGGGCGACTACCTGGTGGAGGAGGAGTTCCGCCCCCGGGTTAACCACCCCTTTGCCGAAGCCCTCTCCGGAAACGAGCCGCTCCTGGGCGGCTACGTGGCCTCCACCCTCAAGCCCCTGGCCGAAGCCCTTTTGCTCACCCACCGGGATCACCCCCTCCTCTCCCGCTGGCAGTACGGCCTGGGGCGCGCCGCGGCCTACACCAGCGACAGCTGGGGGCTGTGGAGCCGGGAATTCATGGCCCATCCCCACTGGAGCAGCTTCTGGCTGGACCTGCTCTCCTGGGTTACCCCCCAGTTCAGCGATGAGAAGATCGCCCTGGATGTGCAGTTGGCGGACGGCGGGGCGGAGATTACGGCCATCCTGGCGGAGCCCCTGGAGGAGGGAGAGAAGCTCACCGTCTCCGTGGTGAGCGAAAAGATGGAGCAGCACCAACTGGAGCTGCGGCCCGCCGGCGGGGGGCGCTACCGCGGCCGCCTGGAGCCGGTGCGGGAAGGGGTTTATATGCTTACCGCCGTGCAGGCCGGGGAGCAGGGAACCAGGGGCCGGGCCTTCAGCGGCTTTGCCGTCCCCTATGCCCCGGAGTTCCAGATACCGGCCTCTTCCGGAGAAGCCCTGCTGGCGGAGCTAAGCTCCCGGACGGGGGGGCGGGAACTGCATTCGCCCCGGGAGGTTTTTCAAGCCCCCGTGGAGCCCCTGAAACGCTCCCGGGAAATTGCCTCCTGGCTGCTGGCGGCGGCTATTATCCTCTGGCCTCTGGATATCGCCCTGCGCCGTTTCGGCCTGGCCCCGTCGCTGCCGGCCCGCAAGAAAAAAAGAGGGCCGGCGGCAAGGAAGAAGACGACGGGGACAGAGGAGGAGGCGCACCTGCAGCGGCTTTTGGAGGCAAAGAAGAAGGGGAGGCGGGGCTAAGCCCTCCCGGCCCCGGAGCCCGGGTTTTCTTGAAGGCATGGTCGTCCCCAAGAAACCGAGACGGGAAAAATCTGGAGAGGACCTTCATGAAAGAAAGAGGGTGGAAAGAGCGGTTTTCCACCCCCAAAAATAGGGACGTAGCGGCAGTTATGCTGCAAGATCTAGTGCTTCCATTGGACGCAGTACTGGGAAAAAATAGGGATAGTGACGGCAGCAGCGTTGCAGCGAGGTAAAAGGACGGCTTTTCTCCCCGCATTAAACGACCCCTCTTTGGAACATTCCGGCGGCTAGTTGAAGGGGCGGCCCCACTCCTCCAGGAAGGCAATCTCCTCCAGGGGCTTGCGCCCGCGAGGCGACGGCTGCCTGGCGGGAACTCCCAGGGGGGTAAGGGCCACAATCCGGTATTCCGGAGGCACACTACAAATCCGGCGAATCTTCTCCTCGTCAAACCAGGCCACCCAGCAAGTCCCCAGGCCCTCGGCATGCGCCGCCAGCATCAACTGCTGCATGGCCAGCCCGGCATCCAGGAGGTAGTAATCCTTTCCCTCATGGCGCTCCGATTCTTCCGGCTTGGCGCATAAGACTATGGTTACCGGGGCCTCGGCCATCCCCTTGCGGGCCGGGTTCATTTCGGGCAGGGCGGCGGCCAGCCGCTCCCGCTTCTCCGGATCCCGAATCACCAGGAAGCGCCAGCACTGGCCGTTTTTCCAGGAGGGAGCCAGCCGGGCCGCTTCCAGCAGCTTGCGGAGGGTGCCCGTCTCCACCGGATCCGGCAGGTACTTCCGGATGCTGCGCCGGTTCTCCAGCACAGTGTACAGGTCCATGGATGGATGCCTCCTTGCCATTAAACTGGTAATTAAATGATCATGGCGCCCCGGTCAGCTTTCCTGCTCCACCAGGGCAAAGGTAATATTTCCCTCGGCGGGATTTACCCGGACCACCTGCACCCAAACGGCGTCGCCCAGGCGGTAGGTCCGGCGAGTGCGCTCGCCGATGAGCGCAGCCAGCTTCTCATGATAGACGTAGTAGTCGTCTTCCAGGTCGGACAGGGGGACCATGCCTTCCACGGTATTCTCCAGCTCCACGAAGAGGCCGAAGTTGGTAACTCCGCTGACCAGGCCGGGGAAGACTTCTCCCAGCTTGCTCTCCATGTACTCGGCCTTCTTGCGGTCCGCCGCCTCCCGTTCCGCCTCCATGGCTGCCCGTTCCCGCTCCGAGGCATGCTCGGCCACCAGGGGAAGGCGCTTCTCCAGGAAAGCACGCCGGCGGGGAGTAAGTTCTCCCTGGGCCAGGTACTCCTTCAGGATTCGGTGCACTTCCAGGTCGGGATAGCGCCGGATGGGGGCGGTAAAGTGGCAGTAGCAGGAAGAAGCCAGGCCGAAATGCCCTTCGTTTTGGGCGCTGTAACGGGCCTGGGGAAGGGACCTCAAGATCAGGTAGCGCACCAGGGGCTCGGCGGAATGCCCGCGGGAACGCTCCAGGAGCTTCTTGAGGTGGCGGGGAAGCAGCGGCTGCATATCCCCCACCAGCTCCCGGTCCAGCAGGGCCAGGATCTGCTGCAGGGAAGCCAGCTTCTCTTCCTGGGGAACGGAGTGGACCCGGTAGATCAGGGGCAGCCCCGCTTCGGTGCAGCAGGAGGCCACCACCTCGTTGCAAAGGAGCATGAATTCTTCAATGAGCGATTCGGAGCGCCCCTGGAGGCGCCGCTCAACGCTGACGGGCCGCCCCTCCTGGTCCAGTTCAATGCGGGCCTCGGGTATATCCAGGTCCAGGGCGCCCCGCTCCAGGCGCCGGCGCCGCAGCTCCGCCGCCAGGAGATCCATCTGCTCCAGCATGGGCGCCAGCTCCGGGTGCGCCAGGGGATATTCCTCCCCCCGACCCTCCAGCTGCGCCTCCACCTGGCGGTAGCTCAACCTCTCCCGGACGCGAATCAGGCTGGGGAAGATTTCGTAGTGGAAAAGCTCCCCCGCGGGGGAAAGATCCATCAGGACGCTTAGCGCCAGCCGATCGCGCCCGGCCTGCAGGCTGCACAGCTTCTCCGAGAGAAGGGGCGGGAGCATGTGAATCACCTGGTCCGGCAGGTAGACGCTGGTGCCCCGGTCCAGGCTCTCCCGATCCAGGGCGCTTCCCCGCCGCACATAGTGGGAGACATCGGCGATATGGACCCCCAGCCGGTAGCCGCCCCCGTCCAGCAGCTCCAGGGAGACGGCATCATCAAAATCTCGGGCCTGCTCATCGTCGATGGTGACCAGGGGCATTTGGCGCAGGTCGCGCCGCTGTTCCGCCACGGCGATGGCCTCGATCTCCTCTTCCCCGGGAAGCAGCTCCAGGGCCTGTTTTACCGCCTCGGGAAAATCCCCGGGAAGATTGTGCTTGTAGCGGAACAGCTTCTCCTCGGTGGCCGGGGTGCCGGGGGGGCCGATGAGCTCCACAATCCGGCCCCGGGAGGGCTGCCGGCCCCGGGACCATTGCTGGACCTCCACCACTACCTTGTCGCCGGGCCGGGCGGAGCCCAGGGTCCGCCGGGACACCAGGATCTCCGCGGCCACGCGGCGGTCGTCGGGAAGCACGTAGAAGCGGCTGCCGGCCTGGTACAGGGTGCCCACCAGGCTGGCCTGCCCCCGCTTTAAAATATTGATCACTTCGCCCTCCCGGCGGCGGCCCCGGCCTCCCGTAAGGCGGATCACCACCTGGTCCCGGTGCACGGCCCCGTGAAGGTGGCGGGGGTTGATATAGAACTCTTCCCCGCTTTCGGAACGCAAAAAGGCAAAGCCGCGGCGGTGCCCCTGGATGGTGCCCGTGATGTAGCCCGGGCGGCCGGGGAGGCTGTAGCTCTTGCGCCCCGTCCGTTCCAGGAGGCCTTCCTGCACCATCTTCTCCAGCTCCCGGGCCAGCAGCTTCCGCTGGTTTCGGGGCAGATTAAGGGCCCGGAGCAGGTGCTTCAGGCTAATGGAGCGGCGCTTGCCGGAAAGGAGGCGGAGAATCTCTTCGCGTATTTGGGCGGGACTGTTTTTCGTAGACATCTCCCCTTACAACCCCAGGTCCTCGGAAATAGACTGCATCGCTTCCAGGCTTAGGGCGATGAAGTCACGGAGCGATAGGCCCAGCTCGGAACAGGCCCGGATCTGGTCCCGGTTGGCTCCCCGGGCGAAGGCCTTCTCCCCGAAGCGCTTCATAACAAAGTCTACGTCCAGGGCGGCCAGTTTCTTCTCCGGGTGGACCAGGGCGGCGGCCACCAGCAGCCCGGTCACGGGATCCACGGCGTAGAGGGCCTTGTCCAGCAGGGTGGCCCGCTCCTGCCCCAGGGCCGGGTTATGGCTTCTTACCGCCTGGACCAGGGCCGCGGGGCAGCCCCTCTCCTCCAGCATCTGCGCCCCCAGGAGCCCGTGATTTTCCGGGTCTTTCGCCGTCCGGTCGTAATCCAGATCGTGAAGCAGCCCGGTCCGGCTCCATAGTTCCCGGTCCTCCCCCAGGTAATCCGCCAGGCGGCCCATAACCGCTTCAGCCGCCAGCATGTGTTTGATTAAGTTTTTGTTCTTCACCTGGCTGTGGAGCAGAGCCAGGCTTTCTTCCCTGGAAAGCATTTAATCACCTCGTTTGATCTGTTTTAAAGAAAAAGAACAGGCAGGACGCCTGCTCCTTGGCTGTGTTGAACTGCTGTGACGCTGGCTTTAGCCCAGGATAAGCAAAACAATGGTAAAGAGCATGAAGATAACTGCCAAAATAGTAGTAGCCAGGCTAAGTTTGTCATCCAACCCTTTTCTCCTCCCGAAAAGGGTTTGGGCACCGCCGGCAATGGTGCCAAGGCCGGCACTGCGTCCCGATTGGAGCAGCACGCTGGCAATTAAAGCGAAGCAGACCACAATGTAGATGACGGTTAGTACCGTAGTTAGCACGGCAGCCCCTCCTGCTTTCCATACTTCACCGGTCTTTACATTGTATCATAGAAGCGTCCCCTTGACAAAGGCTTTTTGGGACATGCCTTTAGGCTCATGTTAATAGACCAGGGGGGACGTGCCCTTTGGCTCATGCCAATAGACAAAACCATACCAGATACGTGCCCCTTAGAATGTCAAGGGGTGAACCAAGGTCAATGTTCCCCTGGCTCATATGTCACGGGTGAGCCAAAGCCATCGTCCCCCTGGGCCAGCAGTCAAGCACGATCCAGAATATGGATAAAGTTGACAAAGTTGACGTGCCTGGCACTAAAAATAGTTGACAAAGTTTGCACTGCCGGCGAAGCGGGCCGCTTCTCCCAGGCTCTCCTCGATGCGCAGCAGCTGGTTGTACTTGGCCACCCGGTCGATCCGGGAGGGAGCCCCTGTTTTTATGGCCCCGGCCCCGGTAGCCACGGCCAGGTCGGCGATAAAGCTGTCGTCGGTCTCGCCGGAGCGGTGGGAGATCAGGGAAGAGTAGCCGGCTTTCTCGGCCAGGGCAATGGTTTGCAGGGTTTCGCTCAAGGTTCCGATCTGGTTCAGCTTGATCAGGATGGCGTTGGCCACCCCCTGCTCGATGCCGTGGGCGAGGCGCTTGGTATTGGTCACAAACAGGTCGTCGCCCACCAGCTTCATCTCCCCGCCCAGGGCCTCGGTCAGCTCTTTCCATCCCGGCCAGTCTTCCTCGGCCAGGCCGTCCTCGATGCTGATAATGGGGAAGCGCTCTTTCAGGCGGCGGTAGTAGTCAATCATCTCCGCGGCGGTAAAGGAACGCCCTTCCAGGTGATAAGCCCCGTCCCGGTAAAGCTCCGTGGCCGCCACGTCCAGGGCCAGAAAGACATCCTCCCCGGGCCGGTAGCCGGCAGCTTCGATGGCCTCGGTGATCACTGCCAGGGCCGATTCGTTGGAATCCAGGTTGGGAGCAAAGCCGCCCTCGTCACCCACGGCGGTATTTAAGCCCCGCGCAGCCAGGATCTTCTTGAGGTGGTGAAAGACCTCCGCACCCATTTGCAGGGAGTGGCTAAAGCTCTCCGCCCCGGCGGGGACGATCATAAACTCCTGGATGTCCACGTTGTTGTCGGCATGCTTCCCGCCGTTTAAAATATTCATGAAAGGCACCGGGAGCAGGTTGGCCCGCAATCCCCCCAGGTAGCGGTATAGAGGGAGGCCCAGCATGGCTGCGGCAGCCCGGGCGGCCGCCAGGGAGACCCCCAGGATGGCATTGGCCCCCAGGCGACTCTTGTTCTCCGTGCCGTCCAGCTTGATCATCAGCTCATCCAGCAGCTGCTGTTCCAGGACGCTTCTCCCTTCCAGGGCGGGGGCAATCTTCTCCCGCACGTTGCGCACGGCCTGCAAAACGCCCTTGCCCAAATAGCGCCCGGCATCTCCGTCCCGCAGTTCTACGGCCTCAAAGGCGCCGGTGGAGGCTCCCGAGGGCACCGAGGCCCGTCCGCTCCATCCTCCGGCCAGGAAAACTTCCACTTCCAGGGTGGGGTTCCCCCGGGAATCCAGGATCTCCCTCGCCTTGATCTGTTGAATCTGTTCTTCCAGCATCTATTTTAAACCTCCCTAAATGATTTTTCGCTTATTTCCCATGCCCGCAAGATTTTAGTTTGCCCCTAGCGGGGAAGAAGCATACTGGTTCCCGTCATCTCCGGGGAAGGAGCCAGGCCGGCCAGTTCCAGGACCGTGGGGGCCACATCGGCCAGCAGCCCCCCGGGACGCAGGGGAGGGGCTTCGGGATCGATGACGATAAAGGGCACCGGGTTCCCCGTATGGGCCGTATGGGACCCTCCCTGGGGATAGGCCATCTGCTCGGCATTGCCGTGATCGGCGCAGATCACCAGGCTCCAGCCCAGCCGCTTGGCCGCCCTCTCGATCTCTCCCAGGCAGCGGTCCACGGTCTCCACCGCCCGGACCGCCGCCGCCATGATTCCCGTATGCCCCACCATATCGGCGTTGGCAAAGTTAACCACCAGCAGGGCATGCCGGCCGGCGGCCATGGCCTCCAGGGCGGCCCGGGCCACCTGGGGAGCGCTCATCTCCGGCTGCAGGTCGTAGGTGGCCACTTTGGGCGAGGGAACCAGGATCCGCTCCTCTCCGGGGAAGGGCTCCTCCCTGCCCCCGTTGAAGAAGAAGGTCACATGGGCATATTTTTCCGTCTCGGCAACCCGGAGCTGCTTTAAGCCGTGACTGGAGTAGACCTCTCCCAGGATTCCCCGCAAATACTCGGGGGGGAAGGCGATGGGCACCTCCAGTTCCACGTCGTATTCCGTCATGGTCACCAGGAAGGGAAAGGGCGGGTTGGGGCCCCGGTCGAAAAAGGGGAATTCCCGGTCCACCAGGGCATGGCAGATCTGGCGGGCCCGGTCGGCGCGAAAATTGAAAAAGATGACGCTGTCCCGGGGGCCGATGGTAGCCAGAGGGGAGTTTTCCCCGTCCACGATTACGGTGGGCTGGACAAACTCGTCGCCCTCCTCCCGGCGGTAGGCCTCTTCCAGGGCGGTGAGAGGATCCGGGGCGGTCCTCCCCCGGCCGTAGACGTAAGCCTGGTACGCCTTCGCCGTGCGCTCGTAGCGCTTGTCGCGGTCCATGGCGTAATAGCGCCCGCAGATGGTGGCTAGCGGGCCGTGCCTCCGGTCCAGGCTGCGCCGGTAAAGGGTCTCCAGGTAGGGGCGGGCGCTGCGGGGAGGGGTATCCCGGCCGTCCAGGATGGCGTGGACGAAAACCCGCTCCAGCCCGGCCTTTTCCGTGAGCTCCAGCAAGGCCAGGAGGTGATCCAGGTGGCTGTGCACGCCGCCGTCGGAAACCAGCCCCATCAGGTGAACGGCTCCCCCCGAGGCGGAAGCGTGGTCCAGGGCTTGAAGCAGGGCGGGATTCTTAAAAAAATCTCCCGTCCGGATAGCCCGGCTAATCCGGGTCAACTCCTGGTAGACGATTCTGCCGGCGCCGATGTTTAAATGCCCCACCTCGGAATTGCCCATCTGCCCCTCGGGCAGGCCCACGGCCTCGCCGTTGGCCTCCAGGAGGGCCCAGGGATTCTCCTTGTAAAAGCGGTCCATGTTCGGGGTGTGGGCCGCCATAATCGCATTGTACTTTTGGTTGGTGCTGTAGCCCCAGCCGTCCAGGATGATGAGTGCTAGCGGTTTCAACGGGCCGCCTCCTGGGCGGATAAAATCAAAGCAGCAAAAGAGTCCACGGCCAGGCTGGCTCCGCCTACCAGGGCCCCGTCAATGGAAGGAAGGGCTACGAATTCACCGATGTTCCCCGCGTTTACGCTGCCCCCGTACTGGACCCGGAGGCGCTCCACGGCGGCGGAACCCAGGCACTCCGCGGCTATCTCCCGGACCAGGGTGGCGGCCCGATGGGCGTCGGCGGCGGTGGCGGCAATCCCCGTCCCGATGGCCCAGACCGGTTCATAGGCGACCACCAACTCTTCAATTAAAGCGGGATCCAGGCCCTCCAGGGCCCGCCGCAGCTGGGTGCCCACCACGACCTCCGTCTCTCCCCGCTCCCGCTCTTCCCGGGTCTCGCCCACGCAGAGAATGGGCCGCAGGCGGTGCTCCAGGGCCGCTTTCAACTTCTTATGTACGGCGGCGTCGTCCTCGCCCAGCAAGTGGCGGCGCTCGGAATGACCGATAATCACGTATTGGACTCCCAGGTCGACCAGCATAGGAGGGGCCACCTCACCGGTAAAGGCCCCCGCCTTCTCCCAGAAGAGGTTCTGGGCCCCCAGCTTAATGGCGCTCCCGGAGAGGGATCTCCCGGCAGCCTCCAGGCTGGTAAAGGGGGGACAGATGACCACCTCTGTGTCGTGGAAATCCTCCTGCCGGGCCTTTATCTCCCGGCAAAAAGCCTCCGTCTCCGCCCGGGTCTTGTTCATCTTCCAGTTGGCGGCGATGATTAGCTTCATCTCATTTATACCTCCTCCTAGCTGGTTTTCTCCTGTAAAACAGCGATGCCGGGCAGCTCCTTTCCTTCCCAGAACTCCAGGGTGGCGCCGCCGCCGGTGGAGATGAAGCTAATTTTGTCGGCCAGGCCCAGCTTCTCCAGGGCGGCCACCACGTCTCCGCCGCCCACCACGGAGTAAGCCCGGCTCTCGGCCACTGCCCGGGCCACTCCCTCCGTGCCCTGGTGGAAAGGCGGCACTTCGAAAACACCCAGGGGCCCGTTCCAGACCACCATCCCCGCTGCGGCCACCGCTTTGCTATACTCTTTCACCGTTTCCGGCCCGATATCCACGGCCTTCCAGCCGGCGGGAACGGCTTCCGGGCTCACCACCTGGTAGGAGGCGTTGGGCTTCAGCTCCTGGGCGATCAGGAGATCCACGGGGAGCTCCAGGCGGCAGCGGCTTTGGCCGCTCTCCTCCAAGAGGGTTTTGGCCAGGTCGAGGCTCTCCGCCTCGTAAAAGGAATCTCCCAGGTCATAGCCCTTGGCGGCCAGGAGAGTGTTGGCCATGCCCCCGCCCACCAGAAGGGTATCCGCCAGCTGCATAAAGCGGCGCAAGACCCCGATCTTGTCCGACACCTTGGCACCGCCCAGGATGGCCACCAGGGGTCGTCCGGGCTGCTCCAGGCACCTGGTCAAAGCCTCGATCTCTTTAATCATGAGCAAGCCGGCCACGGCGGGAATATGCTTGGCCACGCCGGCGGTGGAGGCATGGGCCCGGTGGGCCGTGCCGAAAGCATCGTTAACAAAAAGATCCGCCAGGCGGGCCAGGCGGGCGGCCAGTTCCGGGTCGTTCTTCTCCTCGCCGGGTTCAAAGCGAACGTTCTCCAGCAGCAGGACCTCCCCGGCCTTGCTCTCCGCCACGGCCTTTTCCACCTCCTCGCCTACCACCTGGTCCAGCTTGCGCACCGGCCGGCCCAGGAGCTTGGACAGGTGCTCGGCCACGGGATCAAGGCGCAGCTCCGGCACCACCTTCCCCTTGGGACGCCCCAGGTGGGAAACCAGGATGACACAGGCGCCCCGCTCCAGGAGATTCTTTATGGTGGGCAGAACGCCCCGGATCCGGGTATCATCCTGCACCACTCCATCCGCCAGGGGCACATTCAGATCGGCCCTCACCAGAACTCTCTTCCCAGCAACTTCTACTTGCTCGATGCTGACTTTGGCCACAATCTTCACCCCGTTTTGCAGATTATAGTTGCGTATTGATCCCCGTATAAACTAAACATTATTTTACCAGCAAAAGCAAGGGATGTAAAAGATATTGTTTTTTCTAATAGTTAAGTCTTAAATTAATTATTTCCGGAGATGCGGAGCTTATCCTTGCCCGCTGAAAAAAGCCGTCTCCGGGGCGGTAAACCTGGAAAAAGGAAGGCTCCGGGAAGCGCCTTGGCCGCCGGGAACGGGCAGCGGCAGGGCGGGAACTTTGGTCCGGCCGCGCTATGATACGGGTAAAGCTTTAATCCGGGGCGCTCCATAAGGAGCACTCCTGAGACGCGGCCTTAATGGCGCCTCCGGGCCAAAGTTCAGTTAAATCAAGGTTTATGTTCATCCCGCTTCGTCCCAGGGAAATAAGGTGGCCGCCGCCGATACGGAGAATTGCCTCCCGGGCGCCCGGGGAAAGGGCTGTCCCCATAAACTGGCGGATCTTTTCCGACCTCAAGGGGGAAAAGTCAGCCCCCGGCCGGGGAGCGCTGCCGGCGGATGAATCGCCCCTTCGCCCATGGGGAAGGAAAGAGGCTTGGCGGGAAGTGCTTCGCCTTTTACCAATGGAGAAAGCAAGAGGCTTTTTGCTCGGGAAGCACTTTGCCTTTGAACCAGGTTGAAGGAAAGTGCTCGGCCCAGAGAGTGTTACACATATCATCAACAGAGAATAAAAGGTTTTTTACCATGAAGTGCCTGAAGGTTTATTTGCTTCCCTTTCGCCAAAGGGAACACTGGAGGCATTTTGCCCAGGGAGTCCAGCTTCCGGCGGCCAACCCTGGTTTTTTGGGGCCGAACCCGAGCCGGCTCAGGGAGTCCAGCCTCCCCGCCGTTGGGAGGAGGAGGGGATGTTCAGCTCCTGGCGGTATTTGGCTACGGTGCGGCGGGATAGAGGCATCCCCCTGGCCTGAAGCATGCGGGCCAGCTGGGCATCGCTGTAGGGTTTTTGCGGGTCTTCCTGCTTGATCAATTCCTGCAGGCAAAGTTTTACACTGTGGGCGGAATAACTTTTGCCCCCGGGTTCCCCGTAGCCGCGGGAGAAAAAGAATTTCATGTGATAGAGACCCCGGGGAGTCTGGATATACTTGTTGGCCACCGCCCGGCTAACGGTGGATTCATGGACCTTAACCCGGCGGGCCACATCCTTCAGGGTAAGGGGCACCAGCTCTTTCAGCCCCTTCTCCAGGAAGGGTCGCTGGATGCGCACAATCTCCTGGGCGATGCGGAACAGGGTCAACCGCCGCTGCTCCAGGCAGCGGATCAGCCAGAGGGCGCTCTCCATCTTCTCCCGGAGGAAGGCCTTCAGCTGCTCATCTTGCTGGGCTTCCCCCCGGAGAAGCTCCCGGTAAAGAGGATTTATGGTGAGCAGGGGGACGGCGGCATCGTTGGTAAGCACCTGGTAATCGGAATCGACCTTCTTCACGATCAGGTCGGGGACCAGGTAGCGGGTGACGCTTCCGCCGCCCAGAAGGCTGCCCGGCCTGGGATTGAGGGAGCGAATGACCTCCACCGCCTGCCGGACCTGTTCCAGGGTTGCTCCCGTGGCGGCGGCAATGGACCGGTAGCGCTCCCGGACCAGATCGTCCAGGTGCCGGCTAACAATCTCCAGGGCCAGGGGAGGGACGCCCTCCCTCCGGCGCAGCTGGAGGAGCAGGCACTCCTGCAGGCTGCGGCAGCCGATCCCCGGCGGGTCAAGCCCCTGGACCAGCTCCAGGGCCGCCTCCAGTTCCTTTTCCGTCACCCCGGCGGCGGGGGCCAGCTCGGCCAGGGGATAGCGCAAGTAGCCGTGATCATCCAGGTTGCCGATGAGAAAAGCGGCCATGTGGTACTCCACCGGGGCCAGGTCCAGGAAACGCAGTTGCTCCAGGAGTTCCTCGTGCAGATCGCGCCCCTCTCCGGGACAATCCTCCACGGAGAGCACTTGCTGCTGCTCCTCCCCGCGGGGCGGCAGGTCCTCTTCGGCAAATTCGGCCCAGTACTCCATCTCCCGGCTGCTCTCCGGCGCCTCGGGAAACCCGGCCGGTTCGCCCTCCGTCTCCGCGCTCTCCCAGATCTCCAGGACGGGATTGTTCAGCAGCTGCTCTTGCAGGTACTGGGCCAGGTCGGCCGTGGACAACTGCAGCAAGGTAACCGCCTGCTGCAGGGCCGGTGTAAGAACCATTTTTTGGGCCTGCTCTGTTTTCAGCCGGTGCTCCAGCCTCACCTTCTTACTCACTCCGTTCCGATGACGGGAGGCTTAAATTTCTTTTCTTCCTGAAACCGTCTCCGGGCTCTCACCCGAAAACGGATTTTATAGACTTCCGGGCGCTCTCTTCTTCTCCCCGTCCCGGGACTCCAGGTCCCGAACCAGCTTCTCCAGCTGCCGAAAGCGATGGCTGATTCCCGATTTGCCCAGGGGCGGGCGGAGCATCTCCCCCAGCTCCCTCAGGGAGGCCTCGGGGTGAGAGCGGCGCAGGTGGGCCACCTCCTGCAAAGAGGGGGGCAGGTTGTGCAGCCCGATGCGCTCTTCCGCCTCTTCGATTAAGGCGAGCTGCTTGTGGGCGGTAGCCACTACCTTCTCCAGGTTGGCCGTATCGCAGTTTACCAGGCGGTTTACCTGGTTGCGCATGCTCTTGACCACCCGGCCGCTCTCCAGCTCCAGCAGGGCCCGGTAGGCGCCGATAACTCTCAGGAAGTCCGCCACGGCGTCCCCCTTTTTGATATAGAGAAAGCTGGTTTTGTCCCGCCGGCGCAGGGAGGGTTCCAGAGAAAAAATGTTCATTAACTTCTGCAAGGATTCCGCGTCTTCCGGGCTGCTGCAGCCGATTTCCAGGTGATAACCGGAGCGGCTGGAGACGCTAAGGGAACCCGCCGCCAGGAAGACTCCCCTTAAAAAGGCTCTCTGGCAGCAGCGCTGCTCGTCGTCGAATTTCATGGGGAAGGGGGAAAAACGGGGGGACTGTTCCCCCGGTTCCTGCAATTTCAAGGATACCAGCAGGTCCTCCACCGCTTCGGCCCCGTAAACCTGGAGCAGGTAGCTGGTTTTGCCCAGGCGCTTTCTTTGCTGCCGGATGACCCGGATCTCTTTGACCCCCATGGATTTAAGGAGCTGGAAAACGTAGCGGGCCAGGTAGTGCCGGTCTACCGTTATGCTTAACAAGCGACTGCCGTTGCGCAGGGTAAGGTAGCCCCTCCAGTGAACCAGGGCCATCAACTCGCAGCGCCGGCAGCATTCCTTGGGCAAAGGCCGGCCGGTGAGCTCGTGTTTTACCCGTGCCGTTGACGTCATCGCCTTGAGCCTCCCGAAACCCTTTTAGATCCGGCGATATGGCGCCGGACACTGCTGTTGAAATGATAGAGGCGCCCCCTCAGCCCCCGGGAACGGCGGCGGTTGATGAACTCTTCCACCTGGTCCACCACCAGGCGGGCCAGGGCCTTGCCGTTATGGTGCGTCACCATGTTGCGGTCGATGAGGGGGGAGGCGATCACCCGGGGGGCCAGCCGGTGCAGCCGTTCAAAGTCGGGCCGGACCAGTTCCGCGCCATTCTGGCGGTAGGGCTCCAGCTTATCCGGGGGTATGGCCAGGTCGGAATTAACCAGCACGTAATCCAAAAGATCCGGGGCAGAGTGCTTAAGAAGGGCCTCCACATGGTCGGCGGCGGTAAAACCGGTGGTCTCCCCCGGCTGGGTCATTACGTTGCAGACATATATTTTGGCCGCGGAGGTCCGGCGCAGCGCTTCCACAATCCCGGGAACCAGGAGGTTGGGAATGACGCTGGTAAACAGGCTGCCGGGCCCCAGCACCACGGCATCGGCCTCCTGGATCGCGCAAATAACTTCCGGCAGCGGCTTGCAATCAGGAGGAAGCAGGGAGATCCGCCGCAGGGGGCCGCGGCTGCGGTAGAGCACGGATTGGCCCCTAATCAGCCGGCCCTGGGTGTCTTCCGCTTGCAGTTGAACCATGTTCAGGGTAACGGGAAAGACCTGCCCCCGGATGGCCAGGACCTGGCCGAAGAGCCGGATCGCCTCCTGAAAGCCGTACATCTCCGTCATGGCCGCAATGAACAGGTTGCCGAAGCTGTGGCCCTCCAGGCCCGATCCCCCGGTAAAACGGTGTTGAAACAGGCGCTCCATTACCGGTTCCGTATCGGCCATGGCCAGAAGGCAGGAACGTATATCCCCGGGAGGAAGCATGCCCAACTCCCCGCGCAGGCGGCCGGAGCTCCCCCCGTCGTCGGTGACCGTGACCACGGCGGTAAGGTTGCTGGTATACTCCTTCAGGTAGCGCAGCAGGGTCGAGAGCCCGGTCCCGCCGCCGATGGCCACCAGCCGGGGACCGCCGGCCAGGTAGCGCCGGGTAAAGAGTTCCTGGATCAGCGGCCGCTTGTTGCGGGTCTGGAGCACCTCCCCCACCGCCTTGCTGGCCCGGTGCAGCCCCACCAGGATCAGGAGGAGGCCCAGAAGCAGGAGCAGGAGGTTAAAGGCGGCATGGCTCAGTTCGGTCAAGAGAGGGTAGACGGCCTTGCCGGTATAGTAGATTATTTCCGGGCCTATAAGCAGGGTGAAGGCCAGCATCACCAGGCCCAGCCCCAACATGGCCAGGATGAGCCAGCGTTTGATCTTTAAGCCCGGATAGAGCCACTGCACGACGCCGGCCAGCCACTTCCTCTTGCTCTCGGCCACGAAGGATCACTTCCTTATAAAAAGACATTATGCCCGTCGATTAGACTTTATGAACATCCCGATGCTCCACATCTACAGTGTAGCGCTCGCTCATCACCCGGGCCAACTCGTTGGCCAAAACCACGGAGCGGTGCTTTCCGCCGGTGCAGCCCACGGCCACCACCAGGTGCGGCTTCCCCTCTCGGATATAATAAGGAATGGAGAACAACAGCAGGTCCTGCAGCTTCTGGAAAAATTTGTGGGTAACCATCCAGCGCCATAGATACTCCTTGACGGGTTCATCGTTCCCCGTCAGCGGCCGGAGGTGCTCCACGTAATGGGGGTTGGGAAGAAAACGGACGTCAAAGACCAGGTCCGCATCCGGAGGCAGCCCGTATTTAAATCCGAAGGAAACGATATGGATCAACATGTTCCGCTCGCGCTGATGGGAGGAATAGAGCCGGTTCAGGGTCTCTTTCAGTTCCCGGGGGGTCAGCCTGGAAGTGTCGATGGTGTGATTGGCCTTGCCCCGGAGCTCCGCCAGCGCCTCCCGCTCCTTCTTGATGGCCTCCGGCAGGCTGACGTTGGACAAGGGATGGCGGCGGCGGGTCTCTTTAAAGCGGCGGATGAGAATATCATCCTCGGCCTCCAGGAAGAGAATCTGGTAGTCGAAGCCGATCCCTTCCAACTCCTGCAGGGCATCGAAAAGATGGTCAAAAAAAGCGCCCCCCCGCATGTCGCAAACCAGGGCCACCTTGTTGACCTTGCCTTCGGACTGGGAGCAAAGCTCCGCGAACTTGGGTATAAAGGTAGGCGGCAGATTGTCGACACAGAAATAACCCATGTCTTCAAAGCAGTTCAGGGCGTGGCTCTTTCCCGCCCCGGAAAGGCCGGTAATTAAAACAAATTCGATGGGATGTGCATTTTCTTTCAAGGACGGCACCAACTTTCCATGTTGCCTTTTTGTTTTTCCTTATAATTAATTCGCCTAGATCATTTATCATTAACTATTGATTATGATGTGGGGAGAAGATTCGCTCAAAGATCATCGCCTGTCCATGGGATAATTAAATAAGACAAGTGCCCGCTGTCCTTTATTTTATCTTATTTTATTAGCCGAAATGGTTGTAGCACTTCTCCAGCTTAATTTCCTCTTCCATATCCCCGGAGCGGATCAGCTTCACACCGGCATCGAGATCGGTAACCTGCCCGATAACGGTGATCCTGGTCCCGGTCAGCCGCTGAAGCTGGCGGATCAGCCGCCTCACCTTGCGGCCGGCTCCAGGTCTGCCTCCCACGGTAAAAAGCAGCTCGTAATCCTCACCTCCGTAAAGGGCCAGCTCGTAGGGGTCCCGGCGGCTCAATCGGGCCAGCAGCTCCAACTCCGGCAGCAAGGGGAGACGCTCGGCGTATACGCGGGCGCCCACTTCGCTGGCGGAGGCCAGCTCCAGCAAGCCGGCGGCCAGGCCGTCGCTAAGGTCAATCATGGCCACCACCTCCCAGTTTTCCACCAGGTGCATGGCCAGCCGGCAACGGGAAGGAGGGTTCAGGTGGGCCTCGAGGAGAGGCGCCGCCTGCTCCCGGGAGAGCTGCTCCTCCCATTCGGGATGCTGCAAATAGAGCAAGCCGGCGGCGGAGCTGCCCAGGTGACCCGTGACCAGAATATAGTCGCCGGGAACCGCCCCGGAGCGGTAAGCCACGGATTCGCGGCCGGCTTCGCCCAGGATGATCACGTCAACCACCAGGGGGCCGTCGCTGGAGGTAGTATCGCCGCCCACCACGGCCACCCCTTCCTTCAAGGCCAGGTCGGCAATCCCCTGGTAGATCCCTTCCACCACCTGCAGCGGTGCCCGGGGCGGCAGAACCAGGGAGAAGAGGGCCCAGCGGGGCTGTCCACCCATGGCGGCGATATCGCTGATATTGACCGCCAGCGCCTTCCGGCCAACCTGGTAGGGAGTATAATAGTTAAAATCAAAATGCCGGCCTTCCACCAGGGCATCGCAGGAAACCAAAAGCCGGCGCCCGGGAGTAACCTGCAGCACCGCCGCATCGTCTCCGATGCCCCGGACCACCCCGCGGGAGCCGCCCCAGCTCGCCTGCCCCAGAAGCCCCGTCAGGTGCTCGATTAGCCTAACCTCGCCGATTTCCCGGATCTCCATGGGCCCATCTCCCCTGAAAGTTCAAGAGTACTATTCAAGCTTGTCCCTGATTATCCTGCTCTTATTATATAATAAAAGGCCGCGTCAGCAGCACGGCCCCCTTGCTCCCTTGCTCCAAGTTGCCCCGGTGGTTGTTAAACTTGCTTCCCGGCAATTTCTTCCTGCTTGGAAGCCAGTTCCTTCAGGGTTATCCCTTGCAGTTCCTTAATAATGACCTCCTTAAGCCTCCTCCACACTTCCCGGGTTACGCAGTACGAGGTCCGTTCGCAAAGCTGCTCCTTGTCAACGCAGGGCACCGGTGCCAGAGAACCTTCCACGATATTGATTATTTCGTACAGGGTGATCTCGGAGGGATCCCGGCCCAGAACATACCCGCCGCGATTGCCCCGAAGGGTGAAAATAAGGCCCGAGGCGCGCAGAGGAGCCATCAGCTGCTCCAGGTACTTTTCAGAAATCCCCTGCTTCCGGGCAATATCCTTTAACAAGGTTGGCCCTTGGCCGTAGCGGGCGGCCAATTCGATCATCGCCCGGGCACTGTATCGGGCTTTGGTGGAGAGTTGCAAGCTTCTTATCCCCCGGCTATTATTTATTTAACATTATCATAAGCAACCTTTTCTGTCAAATAAAGTAATTAACGCCGCTTCAGGTGATCTCTTTCAGCCGCTGGCGGCGCCTCTCCAGAACCCGGTAGACTTTCTCCACCGAAGTGTTGACCACCTGCTCCAGGGAGAGCCCGACCTCTTCCAGGACCCGGAAAGCCATCTCCGAGCGTCCCACGTCGCCGGCAAAATGAGCGTCGCTGTTTACAGCCACATCGCTGCCGAAACTCCGGACCAGGGAAGCAAAGTGGCGGCAAGGCTCCAGGCTGCCCAGGCGGAAATGGAAGGAGCTGTTGTTAATCTCCACCAGCTTGTACAGTTCCCAGGCCCGCCGCACCACCGCTTCGGCATCCAGGGGAAAATCAGGGTTGCCCGGATGAACGATCCCGTCCACATAAGGATTTTCCAGGGCGCGCAGGACCGCCCGGGTATTGGCGTTCAGATCGGAACCGGAAAAACAGCGCACATGGAGCCCCGCCCAAACCAGGTCCAGGCCGCCCAGGTAAGAGGGAGGGAGGTCCAGCTCGCCGTCTTCGTTCAAGATATTTAGCTCGGCCCCTCTCAATATCTCTACGCCGTTTAGCCGCCGGGGCAAAACCTGCAGGTTGCTGAAGTGATAAAGGTGCGGGCCGCCGGGCATGGCGGGGCCGTGATCGGTAATCCCTATTATCTTTAACCCCTTCTCTGCAGCGGCGCTGGCAATCTCCTGAACGGTGCTGTAGGCATGTCCACTGGCTACGGTGTGCACATGAAGGTCTGCCACCAGGGGTTGCTTGTTCTTGGTCATCTTGCCGACCTCCCGTATTAACTTATTCCATTTATTTTAGGACATATTCTTCGATAACCCGGGCCACCCCGTCTTCCAGGTTGGAGGAGGTAATCAGATCGGCCGCCGCCCGCACCTCTTCAGGAGCGTTGGCCACGGCGACGCCCAAGCCGGCATATTGCAGCATGTCGATATCGTTGTAACTGTCGCCAAAAGCAATGATTTCTTCGCGCTTGATGCCCTTCATCCCGGCCAGCCTTTGCAAGGCCTGCCCCTTGGTAGCCCGGGCGTGGGTTACCTCTAAGAAGATGGGATAAGGTTTCAGCACGTTTACTTGATCCCCGAAACGGTCCCGGAGGATCTCTTGCAAGGGATCCAGGCCGCTTTCCTGGTCAATAATGGTTATCTTGGAAGGAGGCTCGCCCCTTTGCTCCAGGTAAGCGGAGAGGGGGCCCACCACCTCCGCATCAACGCCGGAGAGGCGCTGGTAATAGCGGGCAATTTCATTGTCCTCCCGGATAAAAAGCCGGTCGTCGATAAAGAGGTTCACGTGAAAACCTCTTTCTTCGGCCATCCGGCAAATGGGGAGAGCCAGGGAGAGATCCACGGGCTGGTGATGGATCACCGTTCCCGTTTCCGTGGTTTTAATCAAGGCCCCATGATAATTGATCATGGGCCAATCCATGTTCAATTCCAGCTCGCGGACGTGGGGCAGGCTGGTGCGGAACATTCTACCGGTAGCAATAGTAATGATGGCTCCTCTCTTAACCGCCTCCCTGACGGCCCGCTTGTTGCGGGGAGAGATCTTCTGCTCCCCGTCCAGGAGAGTCTCATCCAGGTCGATGGCCAGCAGCCGGTACTTCATTCCAAAACCTCTTTATCCTCAGCTTTTTAAAACATTATAGCATATTTAGCCGGGGACGTACCTTTTGGCTCGCATTGCCCGGTCATCATTCCGAAAAACATTGCTGCCCAATGAGAATAAGGGACGCACTTTTTGACGCAAATTATGCCATGCAAAGTTCTGCAAAGTATTGCTTCCCAAGATTCGCAAAGCGGGCGCACCGCTTCCGCAGGTTGAAGAGGGCAGCGGCAGCTGTCCGCCTCCAATGTGTCAGCCTCGCCGGCAGCCCCGCCCCGGATTCAAAAAACAGGGGATCGCCGGGCTTGCCGGCAAGACCGGGAGCTCGCCAGCCGTCTCCTGCCGGCTTTCCGCCGAAAGAAAGTAGGTCAAGAGAACCGTCCCCGTGATATGCGCCGGAAGAAAATAGATCGAGAGAACCGCTCCCGTGATATGTACCCGGAAGAAAATAGATCAAGAGAACCGGCCACGTGAATATACACCGAAAAAAAAAGATCAAGAGAACCTTCCTAAGTGATATGTTTAAGCGTCCCCTTTTGCACTGTGGAGCTGCCGGTGGAGGTGGCGGGCCAGGCGGGCGTTGAAGCCGGGGACGTCCCGGATCTCTGCTTCGGTGGCGCGGTAAAGGTTTTCCAGGCTGCCGAAATGGTTAAGCAGGGCCGCCCGGCGCCGGGGTCCGATGCCGGGTATCTTCTCCAGGGGAGAGCCCAGGCCCTCCTTTTGCCTCCGGCGGCGGTGGCAGGCGACGGCGTAGCGGTGAGCTTCGTCCCGAATGCGCTGCAGCAGCTGCAGCAGGGGGCTGTGGGCCGGCAGAAGCAGGGGCTTCTCCAGAGCTTCCAGAAAGATCTGTTCCGGGTTTTTGGCCAGGGCAATTAAGGGCAGCTCCGGGTGTCCGGTCCGGGCCAGGGCCTCCCGGGCGGCATTGAGCTGCCCCCGGCCCCCGTCGATGAGGAGCAGGTCGGGAGAGGGCCAGTCCGTCCGGGAAAATCTCCGCAGCAGCACCTCCTGCAGGGCGGCATAATCGTCTCCGGCGGGGGTCTCCCGCAGGAGAAATTGCCGGTACTCCCCCTTGTCGGGGAGGCCCCGGGTGAAGACCACCATGACCCCCACAGCCTGGCCGCCCTGCAAATGGGAGATATCGTACCCTTCGATGCGCTCCAGCTCCCGCCCCGGGGCCGCCAGTTCGGCCAGCTCTTTCAAGGGTTCTTCAACCCTCCGGCCGGCGACGGCTTTCTTTTCCCGCAGCTGCAGCTCCCCGTTGCGGCGGGCCATCTCCAGGAGCTGTTTCCGCCGCCCGCGCCGCGGCACGGTCAGGGTCACCCGGCGGCCCGCCTGCTTCTGCAGCCATTCCCGGACCAGGGGCTCCTCTTCCAGGGAGGCGGACAAAATCAGCTCCGGGGGAATGGGGGTCCCCCGGCTGTAGTAGTTCTTGATAAAGGCCGTCAAGATCTGCTCATCGGTAAGTTCCTGGGTTCCGGAGAGGGGGAAGTGATCCTGGCTCAGCAGCTTCCCCTCCCGGATCTTGAAGACGTGCACCGCCACTTCGTCTTCATGGCGGGCCAGGGCCAGCAGGTCCTGGTCGCACTTCCGGGACACGGAGAGCACTTTCTGCTGCTCCCGGATCTGCTGCAGGGATTGCAACTGGTCCCGGTACAGGGCCGCCTCCTCGAAGCGCTGCTCCTTTGCCGCCTGCTTCATCTTCTCCTTGAGGACCTTTTCCAGTTCTCCCTGCTGTCCCTGCAAAAAGAGGGCCACCTGCTCTACCAGCTCCTTGTATTCCTCGGGGGAAAGGGCTTCCGCCCCCCGGCAGGGAGCCAGGCAGCGCTTCATCTGGAAGTTCAGGCAGGGGCGCTCCCGGCTAGGGGTGCCGTCCAGGGGACGGCGGCAGCGCCGCAAGGGGAAGACCTTGCCCAGGAACTTGACCGTCTCCTTGACGGCGCCGGCGCTGGTGTACGGGCCGAAAAGGCGGTAGCTTCCCGGCGGCAGCTTCCTTCGGCCCCGCCGCCCTTCGATCTGGGAGAGGCGCAGGTACTCCAGGCGGGGGTAAGTCTCCTGGGTAAGAAGCAGGTACGGGTAGTCCTTGTCATCCTTCAAGTTGACGTTATAGCGGGGGCGGTTTTCCTTGATCAGGTTGCACTCCAGGATCAAGGCCTCCACTTCGTTGTCCGTTACGATGTACTCGATGTCCCGCGCCTGGGATTGCAGGGCCTTAAGGCGGGGGGCGTCCTCCGCCGGGGCCAGGTAGGACCGCACCCGCTGCTTCAGGGAGCGGGCCTTCCCCACGTAGATAATGCGCCCCTGCCCGTCCTTGAACAGGTAGACTCCCGGGGCGTCGGGAGCCTGTTTAATCTTCTGCTCCAGCTTCTCTTCCATCAGGTCCTCCCAGGTCTAGTTCTGCCCGGCCCGGCACCGGGAATCAATATTCAGCACCTGCCTGAGGAACTGCCCGGTGTAAGACCGGGGGCAGCAGGCCACATCTTCGGGGGTGCCCGCCGCCACCACCTGGCCGCCGTCATCTCCGCCTTCCGGCCCCAGGTCGATGAGGTAGTCAACGCGCTTCAGGACCTCCAGGTTGTGCTCGATGACCACCACGGTGTTTCCGGCGTCGGTGAGGCGCTCCAGGACCTCAAGCAGCTTGCTGATATCCTCCAGGTGCAGCCCGGTGGTGGGTTCGTCCAGGATGTAGATGGTGCGGCCGTTGCTGCGCCGGGAAAGCTCCGTGGCCAGCTTCACCCGCTGGGCCTCCCCTCCCGACAGGGTGGTGGCCGGCTGGCCCAGGCGGATATAGCCCAGGCCTACATCGTACAGGTATTGCAGCTTGCGCCGCACCCGGGGGATGGCCTCAAAAAAGGAGAGGGCCTCCTCCACGGTCATATCCAGGACCTCGGCAATATTCTTGTCCTTGTACCTGACCTCCAGGGTCTCCCGGTTGTAGCGCAGGCCCCGGCAAACCTCGCAGGGGACGTAGACGTCGGGAAGAAAATGCATCTCGATGCGCAGGATGCCGTCCCCCCGACAGGCCTCGCAGCGCCCCCCCTTGACATTGAAGCTGAAGCGGCCGGGACGGTAGCCCCGCTTGCGCGCCTCCACGGTCCGGGAAAAAAGCTCCCGGATGCCGTCGAAAAGCCCGGTATAGGTGGCCGGGTTGGAGCGGGGGGTGCGCCCAATGGGGGACTGGTCGATTTCAATAACCTTGTCCAGGTGCTCGATCCCCTCGATGCCCAGGTGGCGGCCGGGGGTAGTCCGGGCCCGGTGCAGCTGCCGGGCCAAGGCGCGGGCCAAAATTCCGTTAACCAGGGTGCTCTTGCCGGATCCGGAAACCCCCGAGACGCCGACAAAAAGCCCCAGGGGGATCTCCACGTCTATATTTTTCAGGTTATGCTCCTGGGCGCCCCGGATGCAGAGGCGGCGCTCCGTGGGCCTCCGGCGCCGCTGGGGAACGGAGATCTTTCTCCGCCCGGCCAGGTAGTCGCCGGTTATGGAGCCCGGGGTGGCCATGATCTCCTCCAGGGTGCCCTGGGCCACGATTCTCCCGCCATGGGCCCCGGCCCCGGGGCCGATGTCGACGATATGGTCGGCACAGCGAATGGTCCCCTCGTCGTGCTCCACGACAATGACGGTATTGCCCAGATCCCGCAGCTGCTGCAGTGTAGCCAGCAAGCGGGCGTTGTCCCGCAGGTGCAGCCCGATGCTGGGCTCGTCCAGGATGTAAATGACCCCCGTCAGCCCTGAACCGATCTGGGTGGCCAGGCGGATCCGCTGGGCTTCGCCCCCGGAAAGGGTTGCCGTGGCCCGGTCCAGGGTCAGGTACGGCAGGCCCACATTGCGCAGGAATTGCAGGCGCTCCTGGATCTCCTTCAGTACCCGCTCCCCGATCTGCCGTTCCCGGGGCGTAAGCTCCAGGGAGCTGAAAAAGAGGCCGGCCTGCTCCACGTTAAGGGCGGCCACTTCCGCAATATTGCGGCCTCCCACCAGCACGGAAAGGCTGGAGTCTTTAAGGCGCCGGCCCCGACACTGGTGGCAGGTCTTCTCCACCATGTACTGGGAGAGTTCCGCTCGCACCAACTCGGATTCGGTGTTATTGTAACGGCGCTCCAGCAGCTTGATGATGCCCGGAAATACTTTCCGGAAAATTCGGACCCGTCCAAAGCGATTCACGTAGCGAAAAGAGACGGGCTCGGGAAAGCCGTAGAAGAGCAACTCCCGCTGCTTCTCGCCCAGTTGCTTGAAGGGAAGGGCAGGATCAATCCCCAGCTGGCGCAGGGCCGCCTGCAAGAACTGCTGGTAATAGCCGCCGGAATTCCCCTTGAAGGGATGGATGGCTCCCTCCAGGACGGAGAGCTCCGGGAAGGGGATGATGAGCTCCGGGGAGAATTCCATCCGGGTTCCCAGGCCGCTGCATTCGGGGCAGGCGCCGTACGGGCTGTTAAAGGAAAAAATCCGCGGGCTGATCTCCTCGAAGCTGAACCCGCATTCCGGGCAGGCGAAACGCTCGCTGAAAAGATGCTCTCCGCCGCCCACCTCCTGGACCAGGACCAGGCCGTCGCCGATCTTGAGGGCTGTCTCCAGGGACTCGGCCAGACGGCCGGCCTCGTCTTCCCGGAGGATCAGGCGGTCCACCACCACCTCCAGGTTGTGCTTCTTGTTCTTGTCCAGGACAATCTCTTCTTCCAGTTCCCGGATCTCCCCGTCTACCCGGACGCGCACGAACCCCCGGCGGCGCATCTCTTCCAGGAGGCGGAGGTGCTCCCCCTTGCGCCCCCGGACCAGGGGAGCCAGAACCTGGAGGCGGGTCCCCTCGGGCAGAGTCATGATCTGGTCCACCATCTGCTGCACCACCTGCCGCTGGATGGGCCGGCGGCAGTGGGGGCAGTAGGGACGGCCGATGCGCGCATAGAGGAGGCGCATGTAATCGTAGATCTCCGTTACCGTGCCCACGGTGGAGCGGGGGTTGCGGCTGGCCGTCTTCTGGTCGATGGAGATGGCGGGGGAGAGCCCCTGGATCAGGTCCACATCGGGCTTCTCCATCTGCCCCAGGAACTGCCGGGCGTAAGCGGAGAGAGACTCCACGTAGCGGCGCTGCCCTTCGGCATAGATGGTATCAAAAGCCAGGGAGGACTTCCCCGAACCGCTGAGGCCGGTAAAAACGATCAGGGCATTGCGGGGCAGGTTCAGATTGATATTTTTTAAATTGTGTTCCCGGGCACCCCGGATAATGATTTCGTCAGGCATTTATTTCACCTCTCCCCCGGCGGCGCGCTTCCGGCGGGTCCCGGAAGCCGTGCCCCGCTGCTCCAGTTCAAAGATGATATCCCTCAGCTCGGCGGCTCTTTCGAAGCGCAGCTCCCGGGCCGCCGCCCTCATCTCCCGGCGCAGGTTTTGGAGCAGCCGCTGCCGCTTTTGAGGGCTGAGGTCCGCCGCGGCGGCCAGGTAATCTTCCTCCGGCTCCGCCGCCGCCGTGGCTTCGATGAGGGGGTATATGGGTTTGACGATGGTCCGGGGAGTAATCCCGTGCCTCCGGTTATACTCTTCCTGCTTCCGGCGGCGGCGCTCCGTCTCGTCGATGGCCCGGCGCATGGAGGGGGTAATCTGCTGGGCATACATGATCACCTTCCCCTCGGCGTTGCGGGCCGCCCGGCCGATGGTCTGGATCAGGGAGCGCTCCGAGCGCAAAAAGCCTTCCTTGTCGGCATCCAGGATGGCCACCAGGGAGACTTCGGGGAGGTCCAGCCCCTCCCGCAGCAGGTTGATCCCGATGAGCACGTCAAATTCGCCCAGGCGCAGCCCCCGGATAATGGACATGCGCTCCAGGGCGTCGATGTCGGAGTGCATGTAGCGCACCCGCAGCCCCAGCTCCCGGTAGTAGTCGGTCAGGTCCTCGGCCATGCGCTTGGTCATGGTGGTCACCAGGACCCGCTGGTTCCTGGCGGCCCGCCGGCGGATCTCCCCGTAGAGATCGTCCACCTGCCCCTCCACGGGGCGGACCTCCACGACAGGATCCACCAGGCCCGTGGGCCGGATGATCTGCTCCACCACGGCGCCGCTGTTTTCCAGCTCCCAATCCCCGGGGGTGGCGGAGATAAAGATGGCCTGGTTGATGAGGGATTCAAATTCTTCAAAGCGGAGCGGCCGGTTGTCCAGGGCGGAGGGGAGGCGGAAGCCGTGCTCCACCAGGGTGCTCTTGCGGGAAATGTCCCCCCGGTACATCCCGTGGATCTGGGGGATGGTGATATGGGACTCATCCACCACCACCAGGAAGTCGGGAGGGAAATAATCCAGCAGGGTGGCGGGGCGGCTTCCCGGAGGGCGGCCGTCCAGGTGGCGGGAGTAGTTTTCGATGCCGGTGCAGTAGCCGATCTCCTGCAGCATCTCCAGGTCGTAGCGCACCCGCTGTTCCAGCCGCTGCGCCTCCAGGAGCTTCCCCTCTCGCTTAAATTCCAGCAGCCGCTGGTGCAGCTCCTCTTCGATGTCTTTGACGGCCCGCCGCAGCTGTTCCGGGGCGGTAATATAATGGGTGGCCGGAAAGACGGCCACGTGGGAGCGCTCGCCGATAACCTTCCCGCTGACGGGATCCACCTCCCGCAGGCGCTCCACCTGGTCGCCGAACAGCTCCACCCGCAGGACGGCGTCGCTGCTGGAGGAGGGGAAGATCTCGATAACGTCCCCCCGGGCCCGAAAAGTGCCCCGGCGGAAGTCTATTTCATTGCGTTCATAGTGGATGGCCACCAGGCGGTCAAGGATCTCCTCCCGGCGGACCTGGCTGCCCACCCGCAGGGAGAGAACCTGGTCCCGGTACTCCTGAGGAGAGCCCAGGCCGTAAATGCAGGATACGCTGGCCACGATGATCACATCCCGCCGTTCCAGGAGCGCACTGGTGGCGGAATGCCTAAGTTTGTCAATCTCCTCGTTGATGGAGGAGTCTTTTTCGATATAGGTATCCGTTTGCGGCAGGTACGCTTCGGGCTGGTAGTAATCGTAGTAGCTAATAAAATATTCTACGGCGTTGTCGGGGAAAAGCTCCTTGAACTCGCTGCAGAGCTGGGCGGCCAGCAGCTTGTTGGGAGCGATAACCAGGGTCGGCCGCTGGACCCGGGCGATGACATTGGCGATGGTAAAGGTCTTCCCGGAGCCCGTCACCCCCAGCAGCGTCTGGTAGCGCAGGCCTTCCTGCAGGCCCTCCACCAGGGCCGAGATGGCCGGCCCCTGGTCTCCGGCGGGGACAAAACTGGTTTGCAATTTAAAGCAGGCCCCGTCTGGCATCCTTCTCCTCCGCCTCCTCGTATTTTTCGACATCTCTAATTATAGCACATGGCCGGGGCATAAAAAATAAGCCCTTTCCTGCAGGCAATCCCCTTCCGGAGAGGGCGGCCGCCGGCTTTCTCCCGGGAAGATCTAGCCCGGCTTTTTCCGGCTTAAACCTCGGTCCCCTGGGAAGGAAGACTCCCGTTTTTCCCGGGAAGCTTAACCCCGGCTTTTTTGGGAGAGCAGCCCACCACCTTTTTCCGGCCGGGGCCACTTCCGGCTTTTATCGGGAAGGACCGGCCTTCGCTCCCCACGGCTCTGCCGGTCCCCGCTTTCCGAAGCCCCGGGGGTTAAACCCAGCCTGAATTTGCCGGCATACTACTCCGGCAGCGGCAGCTTGCGACCCGGCCTGGTGCGTCAAACCCGGCCTAACTTGGCCGGCACCCTGGGCCCGCAGCTTTAAAACCCGTCCAACGTCTGGAAAACACCCCGGGCCGAGGGCAAACCCTTCACCCCAATGGAGGATAAAAGCCCTCCGCCTGGCGGCCGGTGGGAAGCGAAGCAGGTTCTTCCTGCACCTGGGGCCACAGCTTCCCTTTGCTGTCCGGAGGATATTGGATATTCTTCCGGGAACCGCTCCCCCGGCAGTCAGGGGCCTCGGCCGGCCTTTGCCGGGCCGGACCGGGAGGGTACGCTCTCCCGGCGCCTGGAGGCCTGCTGGCCGGCTTTGTTTTATCGATTTTCCGGGGGGATTCCCTTTGCCTGCTTAAATTTTCGCCCTTTTCCGCCGGAAAAATCCCCTACTGCAAGCGGGGAGGCTTCTCCAGGCGGTAGGGAAAGCGCTCCCCCGCCTGGCCGGCCTTATCCTCCCCGGTCTTGCTCTCCCTTTCCGGGGAGCCGGGGACCAGCAGCAAGAGCCGGGCCTGGTTTAATAAGGCTACGGCCTCCTGGATGAGTTCAGCGGCTTTCCGTTCCCGTGCGCTGCCGGCGCCCCCGTCTCCGCTCGGCCTTCGCTCCTCCATGGCGTTCACTCCTGCCTGTACCCTCCATTCTAACCAGAGGGGGAGAGGATTATGCCCCGGCCAGCTGCATAATCAAGATGGCCAGGCCGATGATAATGAAGAGAAAGGCGGTGCCCAGGCGGCGCCAGCGGGGATCGATGCGGCTAAAGAGGCGGGCTCCCAGGAAGATGGCCAGGGCGTGGTTTACCAGCATGGCCAGCATGGCCCCGGCAAATACCGCCAGGGGGTGGCCCAGGCTGGCCGCCAGGAGCAGGGCGGTCATCTGGGTCTTATCGCCCAGCTCCGCCAGAAAGATCAGGGCCGCAGTCTGGTAAAAGCCGGCCCGGCCCCCGGCTTCCTTCACTTCCTCGTCTTCCTGGCGGAAGAGAGTATAAAGGCCCATCAACACAAAAAAGAGCCCCGAGGCGATGGCAATGGCTGCCGTGGGGATATAAGCGGCGATTAATCCCCCCGCTCCCACCGCCAGCCCCAGGACCAGGCCCAGGCCCACCATGGCTCCGGCCAGAACCTGCAGGGGCGAGTAGCGGCAGGCCAGGGAGAGGGTAACCAGCTGCGTCTTATCGCCGAATTCGGCTACAAAAATACTGACAAAGGCGGCGACGGCAGCGGACAACATTGCCCATAATCACCTCGGATCCGTACTGTATTCCCTGGGGAAACCAGAAGGGAAACGGGCTAGCGGTGGTTCCAGGCCAGTTTTTCCCGCAGCCACTTCCAAAGGTCAGGCTTCTTGACCTCCACATAGATGGTTGAGGCGGCCGGGGGAACGAGAATGAGGCCCAGCCTTACCCCCCGGTAAAGATCGGCCCGGGAGCGGGAAACGGGAAGGGAATCGGGATCCGGCTGCTCCCGGAAACCGCCCTTGTTCAAGACGACACTAAAGGGGGCTCCTCCCCGGGTTCCCTCCAGGAGAACCATAAAGTAGCTTTCTTTTACTTTTTCAAAAAAGTCTTCATGGGAGTTCACCGGCATCCCGTTAACCCTTAAGATCCGGTCCCCCTCCTTCAATCCGGCCCTGGCCGCCGGGGAATCATCCAGGACCATCATGATTCCCACGCCCGGCTCCCCGGAAGCATAGCGGGGCTGCCGGGCAAACTCTTTCCGGTTCCCGTATACAATGAGCAGTTCGTGGCCCAGGGGTGCCAGGAGCGCGCCAAAAACCGCCAGGGGCGGGTAGGCCTGGGAGGCCAAGGCTACCAGCAGCAGGGCAACGCTGTATAAAGCCAGCATCCGGGCCGAATAAACCGACTTTTCCCGGGGCGAGGAAGAGAGGGCCAGGTCGGCGTAGCCGAGGCCGGCGGCCACGGGGATAATGGCATACTGGAGGATCTCTCCCAGGCCCGGCTGGATGGAGGGCTTGATAATGGGCCACCACTCGGGCATGGATACGCCCACCGCTTCCGAGGGCAGCACCACGGTAACCAGCAGCGCCGTCAGGGGCAAGGGCCAGAAACGCTGAAGGCTGAAGCCGCCCACCACCTGGCCGCCGGGCTTCTTTAAATAAATGGGGCTGCTCCCCCGGTGACCGCTAAAATAGATCAGCACCGCCTCCAGCAAGTGCAAAAGGGCGATGAGAACCAGCAGGGCGGGAATATTGATCTCCACCAGGCCGGCCAGGAGGGCGTTCCGGGCCAGGTGCGGGAATTTCCCGGAGATAAAGCGGGCCAGCAGGGCCGCGGCGGCGACAATCCCCCCGGCGTAAGAGAAGCAGAGAAAGCGGGGGTTAAACAGGAGCAGAAGGAGGGCTACCGGCCAGATAAAGTACAAACCGATGTGCTCCAGGGAGAGGCCCAGGAACAGCAGCACCGCGCTGACGACAAAGCCCCCGGCCACCCCCAGCCCCAGGGAAGTAAGGACCTGCTGCCCCACAGGGTTGATCACCCGGCCAAACATGGCCCGCTCCAGGTTGGCCACCCGCCGGTACTGGAAAAAAACCAGGAGGACCACCAGCCAGAAGACGGGGTTGATAAAGACAAAAGCAAAAGTCAAGAGGAAGATCCGGCCTATTTCCGACAAGCTCCCCTTACCTCCTTAACTGCGCCCACATTCCGGGACTGGTCAAAAGCTCCTCCGCCCGCTTCAACTGGGGGTCCCGCTCCCGGGCCGCTTCCTCCAAGGCCTCCCGGAAATGCAGCCAGGTGACATCATCAAAGATCCCGTTAACGGCTATCCCGGCCTTCGCCTGGAAGCGGGAAAGAGCGGAAGCGGTAGCCTGGTCGAAGATGCCGGTGGGCGATACGGAATAGCCCAGTTCCAAGAGCATCTCCTGCAGGAGCTTTACGGCGGCGCCGTACTGGCCCTTCTGCAGGCGGCCGGGAATGAAGGCGCGGTAAAAT
>Ga0209508_1000366_pt1 | contig 49092 bp, 47 predicted proteins | sample AD_UKC129_MetaG_FD_184427 | JGI IMG/M metagenome (GOLD analysis project Ga0209508, IMG submission 184427) | Active sludge microbial communities of municipal wastewater-treating anaerobic digesters from Canada - AD_UKC129_MetaG (SPAdes) (version 2) | ecosystem: Engineered > Bioreactor > Anaerobic... | reverse complement strand
CTTTCTCTCTATTTTAATTTGCTCATGCTGAAGCTTTAAGGCTTGCTGTGCTTTTGTACCAACTCCTCTATTCTCCAATTGCCTGTTGATTTTTCTTTGTCAAATACAATCTTCCACCATCTTGAAATACCCCTTTTATTTCCTGGTAGAGCTCAGAAAAAAAGGGGTAGATTTTGCGTGGCTTTCCCATCACCAACTTAGCCCGGGGATGAATTTCTTCTAAACTCAAGTTTAGACCAGAATAGTGCATATCAAAAATTATAACTTCATCCGCTCCGCCCTCTATTGCTCCTTCTACCGCTCCCCCTACATCAGAAATAAGATAATTTCTTGCCTCCTGATAGAGGGGAGCACCAGGTTTAGCTTGCTGCTCGTTACTCACTACTCCTGAAGCTCCTTCTAAATCAGAAATTAAAAGAATTTTCACGAGAATAACCTCCTTAGTAAATTAATCTTCTGCCAAAACCCCAAAAAAGGCTTCGATGATGAAGAAACTAGAAGCTGCTCCCGGGTCAATATGGCCTATGCTTCTCTCTCCTAAACGACTGGAGCGACCACGCTTAGAGATTAAATCTTTAGTAGATTCCATACCTTCCCGCGCTCCTTCAATTGCCTCTTGGAGCATCTCTTTCAGGGATTTACCTTCTTCATAGGCTTTCCGCAAAGCTAAAAAAGAGGGATAAATGGTATCGTACATAGTTTTATCTCCTAACTCTACCTGTCCCCTTCTTTTTATCCCTCCAGCAAAAGCCTCCCACATCTGGACTAAATCAGCAGGGGCAAGCTCTTCTTTTCCCAGTACTGCCTTTCCAGCATCCATAAAAGCAGTACCATAGAGAGGTCCCATAGCTGCACCCCCGGAGAGAACGATAGATTTACCTACCGTTTGTAAAAGCTCACCGATATCTCTTTTCTCTTCGGGGAATTTATCTACCACCTCTTGAATCTTATGGAAAGCATTGCAAACACTCTCTCCATGGTCAGAATCACCAATGGGGGAATCTAAGTCATTCAAATATTGGCGATGTTTTTCCAGATTCTCCCCAATGCGGCTGAAAGCCTTTTTTACTTTCTCAAAAGGTATACTAGACATAGCTTTCTCCTTTAGTGTTGGATGAGGTGTACCCCATCACAGGGAGCATCTATCAATCTTTTTAGTTCTTCATCCATCTTAGTTAAGGTTACTGAAAAACCTCCCATCTCTAAAGAAGTAAAGAACTCTCCTACATAGGTACGGTGAATTTTTATCCCATAGTCGGAGAGGATTTGGGCTACTTTACGGAAGCAGATATACATCTCTAAAAGAGAGGTAGAACCTAAACCATTGATTAAAACGGTAACTTCATCTCCTCTTTGGAAGGGAAGGTCTTCTAAAACCTGGTGGGTGAGAAGCTCGGTTACTTCATCGGCACTCATCATTTTGGTTCTTTTAATCCCTGGCTCGCCATGATGTCCCACTCCGATTTCCATTTCCTCTTCTCCAATCTGAAAAGAAGGTTTGCCAGTAGTGGGTAAGATGCAAGGAGTATGAGCTACCCCCATACTCCGAGTGTTAAACACTGCTCTTTCTCCTACTTCTTTAATCTTTTTCAAATCTGCTCCTTCTTCAGCCAAAGCACCGGCTACTTTCCAGAGTATTATCTCTCCGGCTACTCCTCGCCGATTATCCATTCTCTCTTTGGGAGAAGACGCTACATCATCATTAACTATAACACTTTCTACTTCTATTCCTTCTGATTGGGCTAACTCTTGAGCCATACCAAAGTTCATCACATCTCCCGAATAATTTCCCAAACATAGAAGCACTCCTTTTCCGGCATCGGTAGCTTTAATAGCTTCATACACTCTCTGCACTGGAGGAGCAGCAAAAATATCTCCTACAGCTACCGCGTCTACTAAACCCCTTCCAATATAGCCGATAAAAGCCGGCTTATGTCCTGAGCCACCTCCAGTAACTATTCCTACTTTCCCCGCAACTGGAGCGTCTTTTCTTACCAAAACTCTTTCGGTTTCTAATCTCTTTACTTTATTCTGGTTAGCTATTACAAAACCTTCTAACATCTCCTCAATTAAGTTTTCTGGTTGGTTAATGAATTTTTTCACTTTCATTCCCCCTTAAGATATTTATTTTCTATCTCCTTGATTTTAGCTACCTTAGGAAGGGACCTTCCTCCTTGAAACTCACTTTCTAACCAGGCATCTACTAACATTTTAGCTAACTCTGGCCCTACAATGTGTCTTCCTAAAGTTAAGACATTGGAATTGTTGCTCTTTTTAGCTCTTTCAGCCGAATAAATATCATGAGCACAGGCAGCATAGACTCCCGGAATTTTATTAGCCGCCATAGCCATACCTATACCTGTCCCACAGATTAAAATTCCATACTGATATTTCCCTTTGCTTATTTCCTCCCCCACCTCTCGGGCTACATCAGGATAATCTACCACTTCATCTTCAGAGCTAACTCCTCGATCTTCAAATTCAATTTTCTTTTCTTTAAGATGTTCTACAATAACTTTTTTTAAAGGATACCCAAAATGGTCAGAAGCAATAACTAGATACATAAAAAACACCTCCTCTTTAATTCTCTATTGAATAGTATACCCTCCATCGATAACTAAAGTAATACCAGTCACTATATCAGAAGCATCACTAGCGAGATACAGGACTCCAGCAGCAATCTCCTCTGGATAGGCAAAACGTCGAGTAGGTATCTTCTGTTTCATAGCTTCACCTACTTCTCCCGCCCAGGCTCTTTTGCCTAACTCAGTTAGAACTACGGTGGGAGCAACAGCATTAACTCTGATTCCAAACTCCGCCCACTCCAGAGCCAAAACTTTAGTCATACCAATAAGTCCAGCTTTACTGGCACAATAAGCTACATGTTTATCCAGAGCAATGAGTCCAGCTTGAGAGGAGATATTGATGATTTTCCCTCCTCCTTGCTTAATCATCTCTCGTCCTACAGCTTGAGAGAGCATAAAGGGAGCTTTTAAGTTAATAGCCATAGTCTTATCCCACATCTCCGGGGATAAGTTCTCAGCATCATCCAGTAATCCTACTCCAGCATTGTTAACTAAAATATCAATTCTCCCCAGAGCTTTAACACTCTGGTCTACTATTTGAGGAATTTTATCAAAGTCAGTGAGGTCAAAAATAAGAGGTAGGGCTTTTCTTCCATATCCTTCAATTTCCTGGGCTACTTCTTTAACTTCTTCTGCCATATCTACCAGAACTAAATCTGCTCCTTTTTGAGCAAAAAGTAAAGCTATAGCTTTACCAATCCCTTGAGCTCCTCCGGTAACTAAAGCTACTTTCCCTGGTAGAGAAAAATCGATATTGAAGTTTACTCCTTCCATAACTATTCCTTCCTTTCCAAGATTTTTATTTGTCCCTCTATCATCTTATTGTCCGTCATTCCTGAATGTATCTATCAGGAATCCAGACAATGAGGGGGTAAACCCCTTTCTTTTTCATCACCGCAATAACCTTCTTTTTTCGTCACCCTTCATAGTCTGCCGTAGACTGCTTTTTTAATATCCCCTCTCAATTTCTTGGGCAATAGCCTTGAGGTTCTGCAATCCTTTTACTGCTAACTCCTCACCAGTATCGGCAAACTTTCTCCAGATAGCACACTGTCGATTTAACTCCTTAAAACTGGGGTCAAAGGATTCAATGACCAATGGCCCCTGGTATCCAATATCTTTAAGAGCCTGAAAAAACTCTCTCCAGGGTACTAATCCCGTCCCTGGTATTCCTCGATTATTTTCACACACATGAACATACCCTAAATACTCTTTCCCACAGGTCTCTACCGCTCCTCTGAAACTGGTCTCTTCTCGGATCATGTGGAAAGAATCTAAATGCACCCTTACATTCCCTGTCCCTATTTCCTTACAATAACGTACTGCATCTTCAGCAATATTTAAAAAATGAGTTTCAAACCGATTAACTGGTTCTGCAGCAATAATGAGGTCACCTTTTTCTCGGGCATATTCTGCCACTTCTCTCATAGCAGTAATAGACCAATTCCATTCTTCTTCCGTTCGGGGTCTTCCTGGTAGATACCCCCAGGCAGCATAGTTTACTCCTCCAGTTATTTTAGAACCCAATTCTACATTGATATCTACTAAAAGTTTCATATGTTTAACTCCTTGGGCTCTGATATCCGGGTCAGGAGAAATAAGGTTGGTTTTCTCCCCCAGGGTAGTAGTAGTTACCACTTCTATCCCCACTTCTTCTACTTTCTCTTTTACTAAATCTGTGGGGAAGCTCTCCGGGTGACTAATGGAAATATCCAAGACTTCAAACCCTAATTCTTTGGCTTTAGGAATAACCCACAAGTCTTTCTCGGAAAAAGCTTCGGACCAGATAAAGGTATCTACTCCAAACTTAAACATTAAGCTACCTCCCTTTGCATTCTTATAGGCTTACTCTCAATCTTATTTTTATCATCACCGCTATTCTACCACCTTTAGATGTTTAAAAATAATCCTTCGAAGGAATTGCGATAATCGCTAAAAACTTCTGTAATATAAAGCAACCTTGAAAAGACACGAGAGCTGGATTTATAATACGAGCATTGGTAACATTAACAATAGGAGGAGAAAAAAGATGAGCCAGGAAGCTTCCCAAAGAAGAGCCAAAGCACTCCGATTTATAGTTTTTATGGGTTTGGTAAGTCTATTCGGTGATATAGTTTATGAAGGAGCAAGAGGAGTTATTGGCCCCTATTTGGCTCTTTTAGGGGCAAGTGCATCAGTTGTGGGCTTAGTCGGGGGGTTGGGTGAATTCATCGGATATGCTCTTCGGCTTTTTTCCGGTTTTATAGCTGACCGAACCAGAGCCTACTGGCTCTTCACCTTCATCGGGTATGGATTACTATTCTCTATCCCTCTCCTTTCTTTGGCTAATACGTGGTGGGTAGCGGCTATATTTATAATTCTAGAGAGAGCGGGCAAGGCTTTCCGCTCTCCAGCCCGGGATACCATTCTCTCCTATGCTACCAAAGAAGTGGGACGAGGATTCGGCTTCGGTATCCATGAGGCGTTAGACCAGATTGGAGCTATTATTGGGCCTCTGATTTTCTCTTTTATTCTATTCTTTGGCGGTGATTATCGTTCCGGGTTTTCCATCCTCTGGATACCAGCTTTAATCGTGATAGGCATTCTGGTCATTGCCAGAAATCAGCTACCTCACCCTGAGAAATTGGAAACTTCTAAAGAATTAGAAGAGAAAGACGATAAAATATTTTCCCGGGTATTCATTCTCTATTCTCTATTTACTTTTCTTGCTGTAGCGGGATTTGCTAACTTTCCGCTCATTTCTTACCATCTCAAAATAAAGTCAATCATGAGCGATGTCCAAATCCCCACCTTTTATGCCTTAGCTATGGGAGTTGATGCTTTAATAGCTCTTTTAATAGGAAGAGCCTATGATCGAGTAGGACTGAGAACTCTAATGGTCATACCTTTGTTTTCTCTTCTTATCCCCTTTTTAGCTTTTTCCAATAGTTTTGCCTCTGTGATTATCGGAATAATTCTATGGGGAATAGTTTTAGGTGTTCATGAAACCATAATGCGGGCGGCGGTAGCTGATCTAACCTCTATAAGCCACCGAGGCTCAGCCTATGGGATTTTCAATACCATTTATGGACTATCCTGGTTACTGGGAGGAGCTTTGATGGGAATACTTTATGAAATCTCTGTTTCTTATTTAATTATTCTGGCCGTGGTATTCGAGTTGGCCTCCATCCCCATTTTACTGGTTTTACAAAGGGAACAAAAGGCCCGATAAACATTAAATCTCGCTAAATGTTAAAACCCGGGATTGCCAGGTAAAGAGTAAGCGAGGCTTACAATGACTATAAAGGGGCAAAACCCTCCTATAACCCTTTTTTGTTGTCATTTCTGAATGTCTCTATCAACTACGAGGGGAAAAAGACCCCCTCATAACCCCCAGAAACAAAAGACTAAAAGACAAAAAAGCAAAAGCTACTGAGGAAGAAAAAACCTTCCTCAGTATAAAGGAGAATTCCCCCTTATGAATCCCCTTTCTTTTTGTTCCCTCGCCTTCAATGGAAGAACCCCACATATTCCTTCCCTCGCCCTCGAAGGGAGAGGGTTAGGGTGAGGGTGATTCTCCTCAAAAAATACTTTTCCTCAGCAACTTCCCCCTCCCTTACCCACCCTGCCAAATCGTTGATTTGGCAGGGAACCCGGGCACTCCCTCCCTCCAGGGGCGGGAGAAAAAAATGCGGGAGACTCAGTTTTTCCTCTCCCTCGACGGAACCTACATATTTCCCCTCTCCCTCGACGGGAGAGCTTTACATCTTTTTCCCCTCGCCCTCGAAGGGAGAGGGTTAGGGTGAGGGTGTCTTCTTGCCGTCATTCCTGAGTGGTTCTACCATCCCCTTTTTTGTTGTCATTCCTGAATGTCTCTATCAACTATGAGGGGAAAAAGACCCCCTCATAACCCCCAGAAAAGCAAAAAAACATAAAAACTTAACTAAACCCAAGATTACTAAGGGGAGAAAAAGCCTCCCTCAATGGATTCCCGGCTAAATTTCGGGAATGACGGGAAAGAACAGCCTACGGCGTAAACAAAAGAAAAAACAAAAACTACTGAGGGATGAACTTCTTATCCCTCAGTAGTAATAAATTGTTTACAACTTGTCTATATCAGGAACGGTGCCATCGGAGAGTTTATAAAGCATTTCTCCTGCCCGAGGAACTACCAGAATCCCTTCCTCTTCCCGACCCATAAAATCTTCCGGACGGAGAGTGCGATAGTCGAGGTAACCTAAATTTATCTCCTTACACACCTCCTGAGGGATACCTGTAGCCAGTATTACCTCGATGCGGGGATATTCCCGACCATTGACGTATTTTCCAATCCCCTTAACGTGGGTAGAATGAGCCAAAACAGCCCCGGGATAGTGGCGATATTTTTCCCACTGAGCTAAAAAGAAATCCCGGGTATGGTAACCCACTTCCCGGAGATACTTCCCATGAGTAAGCGAAATCTCCTTAATATGGGGGGCATAGATGATAAGTTTTCCTCCATCAGCTACCACCGGCTCCAGCTTATACATACACTTTCCTCCTACCCATAGCTCATTATAAAGGGGAGGAGCAACAGATATAACCGTAGAAAAAGGTTTATCTTTATATACTATATTTACCTGAGACGATAAATCAGCCGCCCGAGACCAGGCTTCCTGCGCATCACCTGCAAACAATCCACAAACTTCTTCTCCTCTCATCACCAAGGAAATAAGGGTAATAGGATGGGGGATGAAGCGAGCAGCACGATTTAAAATTTCCCTCACTGGAGTATTTTTATGTCCGATGACTTTCGGGTTAGTGATAAGGGCAGCAAACCAGTGAAATTTATGAGTTATCTCTTCTCCAGCAATACCCGGGAAAAGGTATTTGTATCCCCCGGAAAACCCCACCACTTCATGAGGGAAAACCGGACCAACAATGATTAGCTCATCATAATTAAAGATATTTTTATTAACTGTTACTGGCACAGCCTCTTTAATAAGAAAAGAGGAAATCTCTTCCATCTCTTGCGAGGATAGAACCCCCACCTCCCGGAGTTCTTCTTTTTTATCCCAGCGATGGTTGAAAATCTGTATTCCCCGCTCTTCGGCCTCCCGGTAGGTAACTCCTAAATGTCGCTTTAACTCTTCATCATTCATAGGAGGATGAGTCCCCAGAGCAATCATAAAATCGAGTTTTTTAGTCTTTCCCAAGAGAGCTCTCTCTAAAATATTAAAGAGAAGCTTCATGGGGATAGTGCGAGTAGAATCGGGGATAATCACCAAAACTTTCTTATTCTCCAGAGGGAGAGAAGAGAGAACAGGAAGTAAACTTTCCTCTATATCTTTAGAAGAAAGAGTACTGTAAGCATCTCCTTTTTCTAATAAAATCATTTATTTTCCTCCTTTTGCCAGATAGTATGGAAAACACCCTCCCGGTCTATCCTGCGGTAAGTATGAGCTCCAAAAAAGTCTCTTTGAGCCTGAATGAGGTTGGCTGGCAGCCATTCCCTTTTCCAGCTATCAAAATAAGAAAGGGAAGCACAAAGAGCTGGAACAGGAATTTCTCTCTGGAGAGCCAGAGTACAGACTTGCCGCAAATACGGCAAGCAATCCTTAACTTTTTCCCAAAAAAGAGGAGAGGTAAAAAGTAAATCGGGCTCTTCCCTAAGCGCCTCTTGAATCTGGCTCAGAAGACGAGCCTGAAGGATACATCCTCCTTTCCAGATACGGGCAATTTCAGATAGATTAAAATTATAAGAAAACTCCGAGCTGGCTTCTTGCAACATGTGAAAACCTTCGCAAAAGGCTGCGAGCTCGGAGAGAAAAAGAGCTTTTTCTAATTGTGGAGAAAGAACGTCGCTCTTTTCTATTTTTTCTTCAGAAAAAAGAGCGCTGATTTTTTTTCTTTCTTCTTTGAAGGAAGAAAGATTTCGAGCAATCACTGATTGGTTGATGACCGGCGTGGGGATACCCAGATCCAGAGCTACTTGAGAAGCCCATTTCCCCGTTCCTTTTTGTTCTGCCTGATCTAAAATTAAATCCACGAGAGGTTTACCGGTATCAGGGTCTAAGTATTGTAAGACCTGAGCTGTTATTCCCACAAGATAGGAGTTCAAATCGTCACCTTTATTCCATTCCTCAAAAATCTGACCAATAGAGGGAGGGGAGAGCCTCTCTACCTCCCGTAGAAGATGGTAACATTCCGCAATGCTTTGCATAAAAGCATATTCAATACCATTGTGTACCATTTTTACAAAATGCCCTGCTGATGAAGGGCCTAAATAAGTGCAGCAAGGGCCATCTTCCACCTGAGCCGCTGCTTTTTCCAGGATATCTTTAACCAGAAAATACCCTTCCCGGTGTCCTCCAGGCATAATAGATGGTCCATGAAGAGCTCCATATTCCCCTCCGCTTATTCCCACCCCCAGGTATAGAAATCCTTTACTTTCGGCCTCTTTTATCCGGCGGTCAGTATCTCGATAGTAAGAATTCCCCCCATCCATTATAAGGTCTCCAGAGGAAAGATGGGGAGCAAATAGTTGAATGAAATCATCCACTGGTTGTCCGGCTTTCACCATGAGCATCACCCGGCGAGGAGAAGCAAGGAGGGAGAGAAATTCTTCCACCTCATAAGCAGGAAATATGGACTCATCTTTTACTCTTGTTTCTAAAAAATCCCGGGTTCTACTCGCAGTGCGGTTAAACACCGCTACTTTAAAACCCTTACGAGCCATATTTAAAGCCAGGTTCTGCCCCATCACTGCCAAGCCCACTATGCCAATATCACAAAATCCTTCCATAATTTATCTCCTTCCTGCTTTTAATAATCATCATTTTAGCATGTAAAAGCCCAATGAGCTACCTCACGAGTTGCCTCAACTAAAAATCAAAGTTAAATTATTATTCCCTTAAGAGAATATTCTTAAGGGAGGGGCTATAAGTGAGGTATCTCTTGAAGACACGAAGAGAAATTGTTTATGAGGCCAGTAAGGGATATAAGAAATTATCCAAGAAAGAAAAGACGGAGAGACTTGATAACTTGATAGCTATTACTGGATATAATCGTGATTATGCTTCACGGCTACTCTCCCAATCTGGTAGGTGTGTTTATGTAAAAGATATCTCTGGTAAGTCATATAGATTAATTGGTGATGCAAGAAAAAAGAAAAAGTGCTCCCGAAAGAGGAAATATGATACTGAAGTGTTTAAAGTCTTAAAGCACATCTGGGCTATTATGGACTATCCCTGTAGTAAACGACTATTCCCCTGTATGAGCTGGCTTGTGCCAAAGCTGCACGCTCCTCGCCACAAATCCCGTGGTTAACTGCGATGAGGTAAAAGTGCATCTTTCGAGCCATAAAAGAATATTCACCTCATAGCTCTCAGATAAAAGGGTCTACTCAGGAGGAGCGTTTTTGTGACTCTCCAAGGAATAATCGCAGGTCTTTACAACTAAATCGTAATTTTGTTCCGCCTAAAATAAAAAGGTAGCAGACACTTTCAAAATTCTAAAGTCTTGGAAGCTTTAGCCAGTATCCCTCGCAGAGCATAGCCGGTTCTTTCTATATCTTGTCGTACTTCCTCAGTTTGCCCTTCTGAGGAGGTAATCTTCTTTTCATAAACGTAAACTATTACATTTTGTCCTTTCACCAGCTGGGGAAGTCTTTCTATTTTATTTTCCTTTAAGTTTATCAGCTCAAAATCTTCCCGGGAGAAGGAAAAAGAAAAGGTCTCTCGAGATAAAGCATATTTTATCTCTCGGGGAGCAGTAAAATATTCTCTATCCTCGTAAGTGGTAGAAGCTTGCAAAAATACACTCCCTCCACCTTCAGCTTGAATTTCTCCCCGAACAGAAATGGAAATATCTCCGGCTAACTCTTGAATGTTAACCTCAGTTATCACTACTTTCGCTACCTGACTCCAGGCGGGCCAGGAAAAACACAGAAGGAAAACAATCGCCATTCTTATCAAGTTATTTTGCCTCGTTTTTTCTCCTCCTTTTCTATGGAAGATAAGGCCAGGGATTAATCACGTCACCATACCTTCTTACTTCATAATGAAGGTGAGGGCCGGTACTTCTTCCCGTACTTCCCACCTGGCCAATGATTTGTTCTTTTTTAACTACATCCCCGGTGTTCACCAAGATTTTAGAAAGGTGACCGTATACTGTTTCATAACCAAACTGGTGGCGAACGATCACACATTTTCCATAATTACCATTCCAACCAGTGAAAATCACCTTTCCCTCCGCTGTGGCTACTACATTTCTCCCTGTAGGGCCAGCAATGTCTACCCCTGTGTGCCAGGCTTTCCTTCCTGTGAAAGGGTCGTTACGCCACCCATAATTAGAAGATACTCTACCCCAGGTGGGCCACCGCATAGGCACCACGTATAATAATCTGTCTCTTTGTTGTGCTACCTCTACTACTTCTTCCAAAGATTTTTTACGAGCCAGAGTTTCTGTTCGTACCCAGGAAAGGTTATCTTCTAAAGCTTTAGCCCGACGTTCAAAGCCGGAATCATGGTTAAAAGAAGCAGGAGGAGAAGAATTGCGGATAAGAGAAATAGAAGAAAGTCTCTCCGGGCCTCCCATCCCCAGAGGAACCACATATAACTCACCCAAAAACCTATCTAAAGGGATATAAGAGGGAACAGAAACTGAGGAAAGAGATAGATCGATTCCCAATTTCTGGAACCGAGATTGTAAATCTTTTTCTAAAACACCTCGCACCTTTTCATCTAATTCTCGTAAGGTTTCTAATTCCTTTATCACTGCTTCGGTCTCCTGGGTCAGTTGCTTTAATTTTTCTTCTTGCTCCTTCTTTTGGGCTTCTAAAATAGCAGTGTTCTTCTGAGTTTCTTCCATTTTTTCCAGAGTAAGATAAAGTTCCTTTTTAATTCTTGATTGATACCATAATACTCCACCGATACCTAAACCGACACCTATCACCAAAACCAAAGCTCCCAAAAGGAGAGTTGACCAGGAAAAATGAAATCTTTTAAGCTGCCCCTTGGTGGGGTGAATCCAGAAAATCGTAAATTGCTCTTCTTCTTTTTTCCCCAGCATTTACGATCCTCCCCCTAAAAAATTTTATCGACTGGTGTGCATTATTTTCTGCTTTTCAATTATTAACCTAAATGTTACCACAAAATAAAAAAATTATTCAAGCTTATCTTCAAAAAGTTTCTTCTTTACCCACAATTAAAGAATAAAGACGCTCCACATCTTCCCGACCATGATACTCGATGATGATCTTTCCCTTACCTACTTTAACTCGAGCAGAAAGGTAACGAGTCAAAAGCTCCTGAAAATTTTTCTCTTCAGCGGAGCACTCAGAAGGTTCTTCTTGAGAAGTGACTTTTTTTACTTTTTTTTCTACTTCCCGAACCGAAAGAGAATGAGCAAGAATTTCCTCTACCAGCTCCTCTTGCTTTTCCTGCGATTCCACGCTCAAAAGAGCTTTGGCATGACCTAAAGTTATTTTTCCTTCCTGCAAAAGGTCTTGAATTGAAGGAGGCAAATCAAAGAGGCGAAGCAAGTTGGCAATGGTAGAGCGTTTTTTCCCCACTCTTTCCGCCACTTCTTCCTGAGTGAGATTAAAGTCTTCCATCAACTTTTTAATCCCCCGGGCTAAATCCAGAGGGGGTAAATCTTCCCGTTGAAGATTCTCTACCAGAGCTATTTCTAATCTGCTTTCTTCTTCTACCTCTTCCACTATCACCGGAACAGTAGATAAACCCGCTCGTTTTGCCGCTCTCCATCTCCTCTCTCCAGCTATTAACTCAAATCCCTCTTCCATCTTTCTCACCAAAAGCGGCTGAAGAACTCCGTGCACCCGGATGGAATTGGCTAAATCTTCCAGCCCCTCCTCATCTATCTGGGTACGGGGCTGAAAGGGGTTAACCTTGATGCTATCTATATCTATTTCCTGAATGGTACGAGCTCCGAAAGCTCCCGCTCCCGGAATTAACGCCTCTAACCCCTTACCCAATCCTCGTTTACTCATTTTCTAACACTTCCTCAGCCAGCTCTCGATAGGCTATTGCTCCTACAGAATTAGCATCGTGCACAATTATTGGCTTTCCAAAACCGGGAGCTTCGCTCAAACGAACATTACGAGGGATAACAGTGCGGAAAACCTTATCCCCCAGAACCCTTCTTGTTTCTTCAACCACCTGTTGAGAGAGATTGGTTCGAGAATCAAACATGGTCAGCAACACCCCCCATAGCTCCAGCTGGGGATTCAAAAAATTATGTACCAGGTGAAAAGTATTCATTAATTGTCCAAGACCCTCCAGAGCGTAATATTCACACTGAATTGGTACAATAACTTTATGAGCTGAGGTTAAAGCATTAACGGTTAAAAGACCCAGAGAAGGAGGACAATCGATAAAAACAAAATCAAAATCAGGAATTACTTCCCTTAACCCCTCCTTCAGGCGGCTTTCTCTTCCCATGAGAGGAACCAGCTCAATCTCGGCCCCGGCGAGACGAATAGTGGCAGGAAGAAGCCAGAGACCAGAAACTCCAGTCTCTACCATCAATCCCCTCGCTTTTTCTCCGTTGATTAAAAGGTCGTAGACACACTGCTTTAATCGCTGGCGGTCTATTCCCAGGCCGCTTGTAGCGTTACCCTGAGGGTCAATGTCTACGAGCAACACTTTCTTTCCCTTTTCTGCGAGACAGGCTCCCAGATTTACACAGGTAGTGGTCTTACCCACTCCCCCTTTTTGATTGGCCACTGCCACTACGATACTCATAGATGGACATATTCTAAACTAATTTTATATTTCTTTCAAATCAAATCCTAAAGTAGAGGGTAAAACTTTTCGAGAAAAAATCATATAGGTAGTATGAGCCACCATTCTGTCTACCGGGCGAAAGGCAGAAGGATTGGTTTTATATTGTCGGAAGAGATTCTCCCACACTTCAGTTTCCCGAAAAGGAAGAGTTTGTAAGCCACGCAACACTTCCATAACTTGACCAGCGGTGGGTGAAACTATGGCTAACCTTCCTCCTCCCCTCAGGGCTTTCCAGCACTCCCCAAGATAATCCCAGGGGTTAGGAACGTCCAGAAAAAGAGCATCTATTTCTCTTTCTTCAAAGCCATCTTTTATATCTTTTTCTTTTATTTCTACTCTTTCTTCCCATCCCCACTGGGAAAGATTATAGCGAGCTATAGAGATGAATTCTTCTCTTTTTTCATAAGCATAGACTTTCCCTTTCTCTCCCACCAGGCGGGCCAGCGCTCCACACATGGCTCCGCTTCCTAAGCCTACATCAATGACCCGGTCATTTTCTTTTATATCCAGCATGAGGAGGATAAAGCCCAGGTCTTTGGGGTAAACAATCTGGGTTTTTCTCTTCATATGGAAGACGTTTTCTACTATTCCAGGCTGGAAAAGATAAACTTTTTTCCCCTGGCTGGTGTAAATTTCCTCTCCAAATTCTCTTCCTATTATCTGGTCAAAATAGATATTTCCCAGATGGGTGCTGAAAAATTTCCCCTTTTCCACCTTAAGAAGATAATTTTTCCCGTCTTCTAACCGCAGATATACTCTTTCTCCTTCTTTAATAGACATATTCTCTCCTTGAACCAGAGAAGATCCTTCCCTCGCCCTCGAAGGGAGAGGGTTAGGGTGAGGGTGTCTTCTTGTCTGTCATTCCTGAATGTTTCTATCAGGAATCTGAACTATAGGGGGAAACCGATCCCCCTATTACCCCCTTGGAAAAACAAAAAACATAAAGAATAAAGACTACTGAGGAAGGGAAAACATCTTCCTCAGTGGGCTGTGCCCCTTTATAATCCCCCGGAAAGATAAAGGAAAAAGATAAGAAACTTAAAAAAACAAAGACTACTGAGGAAGGAAAAGCATCTTCCTCAGTGGGTTGTGCCCCTTTATAATCCCCCAAAAAAACAAAAAAATACAAAAAGAAAAAGACTACTGAGGGAGAAAACGCTTTCCTCAGTATAAGGGGGAAAGAATTCCCACTTATGAATCCCCTTTCTTTTTCCTCGCCTTCAATGGAAGAACCCCACATATTCCTTCCCTCGCCCTCGAAGGGAGAGGGTTAGGGTGAGGGTGATTCTTGCCGTTATTCCTGAATGTTTCTATCAGGAATCCAGAACTATAAGGGGGTAAACCCCCTTATAACCCCCAGAAAGGCAAAGAACATTTACAAAATCAAAAAAGACAAATACAACCGAGGAAGGAAAGCATCTTCCTCGGTACAAAGGGGAAAGAATTCCCCCTTGTAAACCCCTTTCTTTTTGCCAGTGCAATAACCTTCTTGCCACTCCTAAATGTTTCTATCGACTATGAGGGGGCTTGCCCCCTTATAGTCCCCCCAAAAAAGATTAAAACTTGAAAAATATAAAAGTAAAGACTCAAAAAACCACTGAGGAGAAAAGCTTTCCTCAGTAAAGGTACGCTCCCTTACCAACTCCCAAAAGACAAAAAACACAAAAGACATAAAAGACAAAGACCATAGAGAAAGACCTTGTCTTTCTCTATGCGTAGCGACCTTGAGTTTTTGACTTTCGATATAATTCACCTTTCAAAGTTTTTAACATTTTAACCAGTTTTGCGGGATACTATAATTGTAGCATATAAACTCTGATAATGAAGGGAAAAGAGGGAAATAAATTGTTCCACGTGGAACATACTATGAGGGGGCACTGCCCCTCATAACCCCGAACTATAAAGGGGAGTGCCCCTTTATAATCCCCCCAAAAGATAAAACCTAAAAAAACAAAAACCTGAAAAACAAAAAAGCGTAAAAGACAAAACTTAAAAAGCAAAAAATGGATTCCCGATTAAGGATTTCGGGAATGACGGGAGAGAACAGTCTACGGTGTAAGATAAAAATCTTGATAAAAAGAGATAGAACAATAAGGGGGTTTACCCCCTTATAACCCCCCAAAAGCAAAAGAAAATCAGTGCTCGCGATTGACCCTGAAAGAGATAATCTCTTCTTGTGTTCAGACCAGATAGATATGGGTAATGCTAAGATTATAACCCCGGAAAAGATTAAAAGAAAAACACAAAAGTATAAAAAACATAAATGACGGAACAAGATAGATTCCCGGCTCTATATTTAATTTTTGTATTTGGTCTTTAAGGGAGTATCTTCCCTGTGGTTGCTTTTTAATCTCTTCTCTCATGGAGGATGGTATAATGAAAGAACTCTGGGGTTGCAAGCTTTCTAAAAATGCCTGTGGATAACTTGGGGATTAAAGACCCGATGAAGAAGGAGTGGTAGAAATCGCTTCATTAAAGAATGTGCTCTTTGTAGACAATTTACAAAGAGCAGAAAAACAGAGAAAATAACCTGTGGATAACTTGGGGAAAAGAAGGGAAATTTTAGAGAGGGGATTAGAAGAATTAGGCATCTCTCTTGAAAAGAACAAGTTAGAACAAATGCTTGAGTATGGAGAGATGCTGTATTTCTGGAATCAACGTTTCAACTTAACAGGATTCAAAACCCCCGAAGAAATCCTGATAGATGCCATTTTAGATTCTCTCACTGTTTTTGCTACTCCGCTTTTTGGAGAAAGCATAGAGCAATCGGTGGATGTGGGAAGCGGAGGAGGAATACCAGCTATCCCCGTCAAGATTTTTTACCCTCAACTGCATCTCACTTTAGTAGAATCTAACGCTAAAAAAAACCGTTTCTTAGAAGAGGTAGTGAGAGGGTTATCTCTTGACCACATCCGGGTGATAAGAGAAAGAGGAGAGGAACTGGCTCACGAAGACGCCTTCCGAGAGAGCTTTGACCTATCCACAGCCCGAGCTCTGGGTTCTTTAGCTACGGACTTAGAACTAACTATACCTTTCTTGAAAGTTGGTGGGCTTGCCCTTTATTATAAAGGTAAAGAAGTAAAGGGAGAGATAGAAAGAGGGAAGAAGGCTTTATCTATTCTTCGTGCTGAAGTGGAAAAAATATGGGAGGTAAAAGTTCCCTTTCGAGAGAGAAAGAACTTCTTGGTAGTGGTGAGAAAAAAGGAATCTACTCCTTCATCATTCCCTCGCAGAGTGGGTCTTCCACAAAAAAGGCCATTATAAATATTTACTCCGGCCAAAAACTCTGCCACCCGACAACAAGGAAATATTCCTCTATTATCCTCTTTTCTAACCTTATTTATACAACCCCTCAAAATTTCAGAACTATAAGGGGGAATATTCCCTCGAATTACCTCAACGCAAAATCAAAGTTAAATTATTATTCCCTTAAGAGAGAATATTCTTAAGGAAGGGATTAGAGGTGAGACTTTCCGTGCAGGCACAAAGAGAGATCATTTATGAGACCAGTAAAGGATATAAGAAATTATCTAAGAAAGAAAAGACGGAGAGACTTGATAACTTAATAGCTATTACTGAATACAATCGTGATTATATTTGCGGTTACTCTCCCAATCTGGTAGGTGTGTTTATGCAAAAGATATCTCTGGTAAGTCATATAGATTAATTGGTGATGCAAGAAAAAAGAAGAAGTGCTCCCGAAAGAGGAAATATGATACTGAAGTATTTAAAGTCTTAAAGCACATCTGGGCTATTATGGACTATCCCTGTGGTAAACGACTATTCCCCTGTATGAGCTGGCTTGTGCCAAAGCTGGAGGTATGTGAAGAGATAGAAACAGAGGAAGAGGTGAGGGAGAAACTGTTAACTATTTCCGCTTCCACCATTCGCTGTTTACTTAACCCAGCTGGCGTTATAAGCATCAGAAATTAGCCTTGTAGCAGCTTTTTCTTTTAATCCTTTCCGGGGTTATCAGGGGGCAGCGCCCCCTCATAGTATGTTCCACGTGGAACAATTTATTTTCCCAGGCAAAATTGAGAAAAAATAGCATCCAATAATTCTTTATCCATTTGTGTACCCAGCATCCGCCCCATTTCTCGCAAGGCTCCTTCCAGATCTAAACCCACAACATCTAAGGACATCCCCTCTTTTAAGTTGCCTCGAGCCTGAGTCAAGAAAAGAAAAACTTTTCTAAGCGTTTCTTTTTGCCGGGTGTTGATTAAAATTGCCTGGTCCTCAGGACCTATTTCCGCCTTTATCTTATCTCCTATTTTTTTCAGTAGCTTCTCTATTCCCCCTCCTTGCAAAGCAGATACTTCTAAAACTTCCTCATCAGGATAAAGCAAGGAAATGTCGCTTTTATTTAATTGGGGAAGAAGATCGCTTTTATTTAGCACTACAAAATGGGGCTTGTTTCTCACTTTATCTGCCAGTACTTCGTCTTCTTTCTCTAAAGGGACACTCTGGTCCAAAACCACCACTACAAGGTCTGCCTGTTCAAAATACTCCTCTGCTTTTTGTATCCCCATCAATTCCACGGGATCGTGCCCCTCTCTCATTCCTGCTGTATCCACTAATCGAAGAAGTAGACCATCTATAAGGATATTTTCTTCTAAAGCATCCCGGGTGGTTCCGGGGAAAGAGGTTACAATGGCCCTATCCCATCCCACGATGGCGTTAAAAAGACTGGACTTGCCCACGTTGGGTTTACCCACAATAACCACGAGTGCTCCATCATACGCCAATTTAAGGCGCTCATTATAAGATAGCTCTTTCTCTATTTCTTCTATTAATGAGGTAAGTTCTTCATCTATGGTTTCAAGAGGTAGCTCTTCTTCTTGGTCTAAAAAATCACAGTGAGCTTGAATAAGAGCCAGAGTATTCAAGAGGCGATTTTCCCAAAAACGAATTTTCTTTCCCCATTCTCCTTTCAAATTGCGAAGAGAAAGAGAAAGAGCTTTTTCTGAACGAGCTTTAATTATCTCCGCCACCGCCTCAGCCTGAGAAAGGTCTATACGGCCACTCAAAAAGGCCCGGCGAGTAAATTCCCCTGGTTCAGCCAATCTCGCTCCTTCTCGGAGGAGGAGCTGCAGAACTTTTTGAATTACCACCGGACCTCCGTGGAGCTGAAATTCCACCACATCTTCCCGGGTATAACTGTGAGGGGCTTTCATCACTACAAGAAGAGCCTCGTCGATTATTTCCTGTGTCAGAGGGTCAAAGACGTCACCCAGATATAAACGATGACTGACAAAGTTTTCTACTATATACCCGGAGCGAGAAGTAAAAATCCGGGAGGCAATCCTAACTGCTTCACGACCACTCATCCGCACAATACCAATTGCTCCCACCCCGAGAGGAGTGGCCGGAGCTACAATAGTATCATTTACTAACAGACCTTCTATTTCCTTCACTGCGCTTACTACTTCTTTCCTTTTTCAAGTCAATAACCACCCGCCTTCCTGGTTCTTTTCCTATGCTGTAAGTGGTTACCTCCGGGTAATCTTTAAGAGAAGTATGGATAATTCTCCGCTCCCGGGCATTCATAGGTTCCAACTTTAATCTCCTTTTTTCTTTCATTACCTTTTTAGCTGATTTTTCCGCCAGCTTCTTCAGTGCTTTTTCTCGTTTTTCTCGATAACCAGAAATATCCAGCTGCAAAATTACATCGTTAAAACCTTTTTTGGACATGACCATTCGCAGCAGGGTTTCCAAAGCCTCCAGAGTTTCTCCGCCCTTACCGATAAGCATCCCAGCATCTTTCCCTTCTACCAAGAGGAAAAGAAAACCGTCTCTTTCTTGAACCTGGAAGTCAACCTCCATCTCCATTTTGTTCATCAGTTCCTTAAAAAACTTCTCTAGTTCTTCTCCCGCTTGAAGGAGATAAGCTGGAGAAGAGGGAGCTTTCTCTCCTACCTCTTTTCTGGGGGCTTCCTCTCTGGAAATTTCTTCTATCCACACCCGAACCTTTACTACTCGAGGGGTAAAGGCGCTCAAAAAACCGCGATTTTCTGAAATAATTTCATAATTTAAACTTTCTGGCGACACATCAAAATAACGAGCTGCTCGCTCCAATGCTTCTTCCAAGCTTTTTCCTGAAACCTCAACGCTTCTTGGCACTCGTTTTTCCTCCTTTTTTAACTGTAGAACCTGTCAAAGAGGGACTTTCTAAAGAAATAGCGGGTTCAACCTCCGCATTAATTTCCGGTTTAAGGGAGAGGGCCTTGGCCTTTTGGATTTGATTATTCAATACATACTGCTGTAAAATGTAAAACAGGTTAGATACAAACCAATATAAAAGCACCCCGGCGGGAAGATTCCAGCTGATAAACACCAAAAACACCGGCATGACTACCATCATAACCATACTTTGTTGCGCCTGCGCCTTATCAGTAGTAGGAGGCATGGATATTTTCTGCTGCCAGAAGGTAGTTATTCCCATCAAAAGAGGAAGGATAAAATAAGGGTCTTTTTGAGAAAGACTGGGAAGCCAGAGAAACCCGGCTTGCCCATAATCATAAGCCATTAAAACCCGGTAAAGCACTACCAATATAGGTAATTGAATTAAAAGAGGAAGGCATCCCGGTAAGCACCCTCCCAAAGGATTTATTCCCTTTTCTTTGTAAAGCTTCATCATTTCTTCATTCAGTTTTTGACTGTTGTTACCATATTTCTCCTGCAATTTTTTGATTTCCGGCTGCAACTCCTGCATATCTTCTTGCATCTTGCGAGTGGAGAGAGTTTGCTTGTGAATTAAAGGAGAAAGAATCAATCTGATCAATAAGGTAAGGAGAATTATAGAAATACCATAGTCGCCGGTCCAATTATAGAAAAAACGAAGCAGGTATTCCATAGCTTGAGCCAGTATATCTAAAAGCTGCGAAAACATTGATTAACCACCTTTTCTTTTTATTTTACCGGATCATAACCACCTGGAAAGTAAGGATTACAACGCATAAGCCTTCGAAGAGCTAAAAAGCCACCTTTCCAGAGACCATATTTACGGAGAGCTTGTCGGGCATATTCTGAACAGGTAGGCTCAAAGCGGCAGGAAGGGGGAAAGAGAGGAGAAATATATTTCTGATAAAAAAGCAAGACTTTATCTAAACCGCTTACTACAAAATTACTTAATTTCACTTTCTGTCTTTACTCCACAAATCTCTACTTCATTCAGCACTTTTCCCATAGTTTCAACCAGGTCTTTAAAACCTTCTTTCAGTAATTTTTCATTACTCATAAAAACAAAGTCCACCGGTTTATCTCTCCATTGAGGATAATAGCAAACACGAAAGGCTTCCCGCAAACGCCTCCGTACTCGATTCCTATCTACCGCTTTCTTTCCTTTCCCCACAAAAGCAACCCGCAAGCTTCCCTCATTCTTTTGTAAATACCATAGTTTAATACTATCCACCTTCACTCTTTTTCCTTGAGAGAACAACCGGGAGAAATCTTTTTTCTCACTAAGTCCCTCCATTTATCAAACCGTGAGGCGCTTACGTCCTTTCCTCCTTCTTCTAGAGAGTATTTCTCTCCCTCCCTGGGTTTTCATCCGAGCCCGAAAGCCATGAGTTCTTTTCATCGGTATCCGATGAGGCTGATAAGTCCTTTTCATCGAAGCTTCTCCCTTCTTTACTGCTTTAAAAAAGAGTAATTTACCACGGATATCATTATACTCTCAACCACCCCGGAGGTCAATCAGAAGAAAAAGAGGACCAATCACTTTTATAAATTATAAAAAGGATAGAACTAACGCTGAAAGTGATTTTAAACCAGGTTTCTCTCCCATTCCACTACTAAGATGAAAAAGCGGTGCACAACTAAAGCCAGAAAAGCAGAGATAAGAAAGTAACATCCTTCATGGTTATCAACTTCTCAAGCTTCTCTTGTGAAAGAAGAAATTTTGTGCTAAATTCCCTCCAGAAATAATTTACCAGGGTTGGTGCTATGAAAAGAAAATTAAGAGTGGCTGTCATCTGTGGTGGAAAATCGGTAGAGCACGAGATTTCTCTTCAATCAGCAAAAAATGTTATAGAAGCTATGGATGGGGGGAAATATGATATTGTTCTTATAGGCATTGACAAGGAGGGCTACTGGCATCTTAAGGCCTTAACTGAGCTTCAAGAAGAGATGAAAGGTTCTCTTCTACCTCACCTTACCTCTCAAGGAGATGAAGTAATTTTCGTTCCTGGAGGCGCAGGACAACTGGTTAATCTCTCCACTGGAGAAAGGCTACAACCGGTGGATGTGGTTTTTCCAGTTCTTCATGGACCGTTCGGCGAAGATGGTGCCATCCAGGGATTATTTAAAATAGCGGGTGTCCCTTTTGTGGGAGCAGGAGTGCTGGGTTCAGCTATTGCTATGGACAAAGAAGTAAGTAAAAAATTGCTGAGAGAAGCTGGAATTCCTACCCCCAAATTTTTATCCTTTGTTTGCCAACAAAAAGAGGAAATCAAATTCTACGAAGTAGCTAACTACTTAGGAGTACCTTTCTTTGTAAAACCGGCCAGCCTTGGCTCATCCGTGGGTATAAGTAAGGTTAAAAAAGAGGAAGAGCTTCGCCCTGCTTTAGAAGAAGCTTTCCGCTACGATGGTAAAATCTTAATTGAGGAATACATTGAGGGACGAGAAATTGAATGTGCTGTTCTAGGAAACGAAAAACCTCGTGCTTCTTGCCCTGGAGAAATCATCCCCAGTCATGAATTTTACTCTTATGAGGCAAAATACATTGACCCGGAAGGAGCTCTTCTTCAGATCCCCGCTTCTCTTCCAGAAGATATGGTAGAGAAAATAAAATCCCTGGCTATCCAGGTTTTTCGAGCTCTCTCTTGTGAGGGAATGGCCAGGGTGGACTTTTTCCTCCGGGGAGAAGAAATTATTGTAAACGAGCTTAACACCATTCCCGGATTTACCTCCATTAGCATGTACCCCAAGCTCTGGGAAGCAAGTGGCATACCTTATCCTCAACTTATAGATGAACTAATTCGGTTAGCTTTAGAAAAAAGGGAGAAAGAGAAGACATTGCAAGCTTTCATAAATTGGTAACAAATCGCTCACTGAAAAGCCAAAAAGACCCCTTAGAATATTCTCAGAAAACTCAAAAGGAGGTCAGACACATGAGAAAAACTTGGTTACTCGTAGCTTTAGTGAGCGTGCTTGTTTTAAGTATAGCCTTTCCAATTTTCGCTCAAGGAAGAAGCCTTGCTCCCTATCAGGAAAGAGACAGGCAAATGAAGCAGGATAGATTGCACCAGAATATTAGCTATTCTCTTAACTTGACTGAAGAACAAAAAGTCCAAACACTGGATATCTGGGCTAAATATCGTTCCGACATCCGGGACTTACAAGACCAGATGGAAGAGGCGCGCATTGCTCTCTGGAAGTTGAGCCTCGAAACCCCTTCTGAAGAAGTAGCCAGCGAAATACGGGATAAGATAGGAGAAATCAATTCCTGGCAACAAAAGATACAAGAAATCAGAGATACTATGTTTCAAGAAATACTTTCTCTCTTAACTCCGGAGCAAGTCTCTCAACTGGCTAAACAGTATCTTCCAAAAGGAGGAAGAGACTTCGCCTTGCAAAGAGGTATGGGCTTTCCTGAAAACCTCAGGTAAGATAATTATAGCAGCTCCGAAGTAACTTCGGAGCTGCTATATCACACGATATAATGATTAAAGGTAAACATGGCATGGCTAAAATTCTGGTAGTGGAAGATGAAGAGAGCGTACGAGAACTCCTCCGCCTGTATCTCGAGAAAGAGGGGTTTCAGGTGGAATTAGCTTCCGATGGGGAGGAAGCTCTGGAGAAGATGTCCAGAATTTCTCCTGACCTGGTCCTTTTAGACCTCATGCTTCCTAAAAAAGATGGGTGGGAAGTATGCCGGGAAATAAGAAAAACTTCTTACGTTCCTATAATTATGCTCACCGCCCGGGGAGAAGAGTTTGATAAAGTACTGGGGTTAGAACTAGGAGCTGATGACTATGTGGCCAAACCTTTCAGTCCCCGAGAGCTGGTGGCAAGAATTAAGGCAGTTCTCCGCCGCTTCAATACCTCCTTAGGAGGAGGAAAAACGTGGGAAGCTCTTGGCCTCAAAATTGATTATGAAGCCAAAAAAGTGGAAATAAAAGGAAAGGAAATCAACTTCACCCCCAAGGAGTTCGAATTGCTCTGGTTTTTAGTTAACCATCCCCAGAGAGTTTACACCCGGGAACAACTTTTAGAATATGTATGGGGGTATGATTTTGCCGGAGATGCTCGAACTGTAGACACTCACATAAAACGTCTCCGGGAAAAATTAACCGAAGGAGGAATTGCTTCTTCGATAAAAACAGTATGGGGATACGGTTATAAATTTGAGCCCGGATGATGAAGAAAACTCTATTTTCTAAACTTCTCCTTTCCTATCTTGCGGTGGTAGCTTTTTCCTTTTTAGCCTCAGGGATATTGAGCTCCCAATTTTTTTCCCGCCATTACCTCGCTTCCAAAGAAAAGGAAATAATGGAACAAGCTAAAACCATCAGCGAGTTTATTTCCCAATCTCCCCAGGAAGAGATACCGGAAATTTTACCCCGTCTGAGAAGAGGAACTCAGATTCTGCTACTCAGCCGGCAAGAATTCTCCTCTCCTAATTTTCCTGTATCGGAGGCACCTCGTCCCGGACCGGGTGGAATGAGAAGAGAAACTATTTCGAAAGACAAGCTAGAAAAAGTCCTTCAGGGAGAAACCATAGTTTTCAGGGGATTCAATCCTCGATTTAACCAGGTAATGTTGATGGCTGCTTCCCCGGTTATACAGGATGGAGAAGTCTCCTCTATCCTTCTGCTTGCGTCTCCTATAGTTAGTATTGAGGCTACTGTGTCTGCACTAAGGCGTATCATCCTTATGGCCAGCGCCATCTCTTTAATTTTTTCTCTCGTTCTTTCATATTTCTTTTCTCGTTCTCTTACCCGTCCCCTTCAAAAAATAAGTGAAGCAGCCCGAGATTTAGCTTCCGGTAATTTACAGCGGAGGATAGAAGTGCATACCGAAGATGAATTAGGGCAATTAGCTCAGGACTTTAATTATCTTTCTTCCGCTTTAGAGAAAACCATTAATCACCTGCACCAGGAAAAAAGAGAAACAGAAAATATACTCCTTCATATGGCAGAGGGTGTAGTAGCTATAGACGAAGAAGGGAAAATCACTTCCGTTAATCCGGCTTTACTTAAAAAACTGAAATGGGAAGGAGAAGCTCCTTCAGGACTTCATCTTTCTCAACTGTTTCCTAAATCTGAAATACAGGAAATCTTCTTCCGGGCGTTAAAAGAGGGGAGAGAAGAAGCTCAAGAGTTTCAAATAGAAAATGGAGACCATCTCATTCTTCACGTAACACCCTTAAAAGAGGAAGAAAAAGTATATGGAGTGGTGGGAGTTTTTCAAGACATCACCGAGCTTCGCCAGCTGGAAGAGCTACGCCGTGACTTTTTAGCTAACGTTTCTCACGAGCTGCGTACTCCTCTTACCTCCATCCAGGGGTTTGTAGAGGCAATAATGGACGGAGTAATTAGCGATGAGGAACTAAAAAAGAAATACTTAGAAGTTATTCATCGAGAAACACTGCGCCTTTCCCGGCTTATCCATGACCTTTTAGATCTTTCTCTAATGGAATCAAAAAAAATAGAATGGGAAGTAAATCCTTTATCCCTCTCCCAGATGATAGACCAGGTATTACTTAAATTAATGCCCCAGATAGAGGATAAAAAAATCCAGATAAAAAAAGATTTCCCTCCCCGGATTCCTTTAGCTCTGGGAAATACTGACCGGATTGAGCAAGTATTGATAAATTTACTCAGTAATGCTCTGATTTTTTCTCCCCCGGAAAGCATCATAGAAATAAAAGCCTGGAGAGAGGAAAAAGAAGTAGCTATTTCTATAAAAAACCAGGGAGAAGGGATCCCCGAAAAAGACATTCCTCATCTCTTTGAGAGATTTTACCGGGTGGAAAAATCTCGTTCTCGAGAAAAAGGAGGAACAGGCCTCGGGTTAGCCATTGTCAAACAAATCATAGAAAACCATGGTGGCACAATAAGAGTGGAAAGCCAATCCCAGGAGGGGACTGCTTTTATCTTTACTTTGCCTATAGCCCCTCCCCCTGAGGGAGATTAAAGCAAAACGGTCCCCCCTATAACCCCCATTAAAAACATAAAAAGCAAAAACTACTGGGAAAGGAAAAGCGCCTCCCTCAGTGGGGCAAACTCCTTTATAATTCCCTTTTTTCGTCACCCCGGCAACTTTCGAGTCGTTTTTAGCCTGCCTCTGAATAGTTCTATTATCACCTTATCTGTCATTCCTGAATGTATTTATCAGGAATCTAAACTATAAAGGGGAGGGCCCCTTTATAATCCCCCGGAAAGCAAAAGAAAAAGACAAAAACTTAAAAACCCAAGACTACTGAGGAAGAAAGAACCTTCCTCAGTGGATTCCCGATAAAAAATCTCGGGAATGACGAAAAGAGAAGCTCTCGACGGGAGAGCTTTACATCTTTTTTCCCTCGCCCTTGAAGGGAGAGGGTTAGGGTGAGGGTAGGCTATAAGGGGGAGAAAAAGTTTCCCCCCTTATAGCCCCCTAAAAAGACAAATACAACACGGAGGGAAAAACCTCTGTGTTTGTCGTTTCTGAATGTTTCTATCAGGAATCCAAATTATAGGGGAAAAAGACTATTTAGATTCCCAATTAAAAAATTTGGGAATGACGGAATGGAGATGTCCTCCCTTTTTCTTCTCCCGGATAAAAGTGGAGGACTGCAAAAGTTTTATCAGTAACTCTAAAATATTCTCAACCGAGAGATAAAGCGTGATATGATATTATAAGGAGAAGAAATATGAAAAACTGGGAAGAAAAAGTAAAAGAATTGTCTCACCTCTCAGGAATTCAACTATATTACTATGATACTAAAGGTAAAAAAATAGAAGCTTCCCTTTCTACCCTCCTTTCCCTTTTACAGGTAATGGGGGTAGAGGATTTGTCCGAAAAAGGGTTAGAAGAGAAAATAAAAGAAAAAGAGGAAGAAAAAAATAATCCTTTTCCTCCAGTTGTGGTAACCAGCGAAAGAAAACTCTGCTTTGGCCCTCTTTCTCCTCAGAAAGTGGTTTTAATGGTGAAAGGTGAAAAAGGTGAAGAATGGAGAGAAGAGTTTAAGGTAGAAAATCATTCTTCCTTAGAGTGGAATTTTCCTCCTTCTATGGAATGGGGATATTATGAGCTTACCTTTCTTTTAGGAGAAAAAGAGTCAGCGTATTCTGTCTTTTTAGTTTTCTCTCCTGGCAGGTGTTTTCTTCCTTCCCATAAAATGTGGGGTATCCAGGTTCCGGTTTTTGCTCTTACTACTGAAAAAAGCCAGGGTATTGGAGACTGGAGAGATTTACTGTTCGTAGAAGACAAGCTAAAAAAAGCGGGAGGAGAATTTGTAGGGGTTTTGCCTCTCCATCTTACTGAAAATCGTTCTCCCCACGGCATTAGCCCTTATCTACCCCTGGATCGATTACTTTGGAACCCTATTTATCTTCCTCTTGAAGAAGTAGCATCTTTTCTGGGATACGAAGAAGGGAAGAAATATTTAGCCGAGATTTCTCTCTTTTTCTCCTCTTTTTCTCCGGAAAAAGAGATAGATTATGATGAAGTGTGGGCACTAAAGCAGAAATTCTTGCGTCAAACCTTCCAGCTATTCTGGGAAAGAAGAAACGAAGACCCTCGCTTTTTAGAGTTAGATTCTTTTTTTCAAGAAGAGAGAATAAGACGGGCGTCTTTCTTTTATGCTTTCGCCGAAAGACAGGGTTTAAACTGGAGAAGCTGGCCCTCTCCTTACCGATATAAAGAAAGAAAAGCCCTAGAGGATTATATCCAGGCTCATAATGAAGAAGCACTATACCATGCCTACCTTCAGTGGTTGATGGAAAGATTCCTTTCTTTCGGCTCCTCTCTGGGGTTCGATTTACCAGTGGGGGCCTCACGAGGGGGGAGTGAGTGTTTCTTAGAAGAGGATTGCTTTGCCTTCCAGGCTTCTCTGGGAGCTCCACCTGATGACTTTGCTCCGGCAGGGCAAAACTGGGGATTCCCCCCTCCCTTTCCCGAAAAGGAGAGGAAAAACGGTTACCGGCATTTTATTGCTCTCATCCGTAAAAACATGCAATTTGCTCGTTATCTCCGGATAGACCATATTTTAGGATGGCAGCGCCTTTACTGGATTCCCGAAGGTAGCGAGGCTCGAGACGGAGCTTATGTCAGGAACTTTCTTCCTGACTTACTGGGAATCGCAGCTCTAGAAAGTATGCGAAACAAAGTCACGATAATTGGAGAAGACCTGGGAACCGTTGACCCCCTTTTAAAAGAGAACTTGCGAGAGTTTCAGGTGCTTTCTACCCGGGTATTTTACTTTGAAAAAGATGAACAGGGTTTTCCTCTTGCTCCTTCTCAATATCCCCATCTTTCCCTGGCCACCTTTAACACCCATGACCTTCCTCCTTTATCTTCCTTCTGGGAAGGAGAGGATATTTTGCTCCGGGAAAAAGCAGGAATGTATGAGAAAAAGGAAGTCGAAACCTATTTAAAAGAAAGGAAGGAGTTTCAAGAAAAAGTGCTTCAAAAGCTTTCCCAGTGGGGATTATGGGAAGAAGGAGGAAATTTGTGGGAGGCATTGCTGCGCTTTCTGGCTCTAACTCCTTCTTTAATCAAAGTGGTGGGGTTGAATGATGTTTTAGGAGATAAGAGAATGATTAATCTTCCAGGAACTATTGATGAATACCCTAACTGGAGGCTTCGCCTATCCATTCGGGAAAGCGACCTTGAGGAGACCCTGCATCAGATAGGGAAAATCATGAAAGGAGGGTGACAATATGCCTGAACTTCCTGAAGTAGAGGTAATAAAAAGGGAGATAGAGGAAAAAGTTACAGGAAGTCGCATCCTCTTTGTCCGGGTGGAAGATTCTCAGTTCTATCTTCCTCCTGATATGATTTTAGGGAAGAAGATAAAAAAGCTGGAACGAAAAGGGAAAAATTTGTTTTTAATTCTGGAAGATGAAAGCTCACTGCTTTTCCATTTAGGAATGACAGGAAGGTTGCTTTTTTCTCCCGAGGAAGAACTCTTTCCGTACCTCAAAATTCTTTTAGGCTTATCTTCCGGCTTTCTCTCCTTGACTGACCAGCGGAAACTGGGAAAGGTAGCGTTCTTAACCCGGGAAGAAAGGGAAGAATTTTTGCGCCAGGTAGGGATAGACCCTTTATCTTCTGAGTATACCAAGGAAAATTTTGATAAGGTCTTAAAGGGGAAAAGGATAAGGATTAAAGACTTTCTCCTTTCTCAGCGCTATATTTCTGGTATAGGTAATATTTATGCTTCAGAAATTCTCTTTCGGAGCTCCATCCATCCCGAGAAAAGAACAAACGATTTAACAGCGGGAGAAAAGAAAAAGCTGTTTATAACCATCCCTCAAGTTTTAGAGGAGGCCATTGCTCAAAATGGAACCACTATTCGGAATTACGTCCGTTCCGGAGGAGAACAAGGAGAGTTCCAAAATTCATTGTTAGTTTATGGAAAAGAAGGGGAGCGATGTCCCCGCTGCGGGGGAGAAATTGTGAGAAGAAAAATTGCTTCCCGCAGTACTTATTTCTGTCCAGGTTGCCAAACAAACTAAAAAATTTGTTTGCCTTATTGACATACTCTTGATTAACTATATAATAGGTAAGGTAATAAAAATTGCCAGGGGGTGGAAATCGAGGGCTAACTGAAGGTGTTTTCGCACCACCATATTATTTGTCCCTCCGCTAACACCCGGATAGGGAAGTGCCCCTTCCCTAAGGGGGGAAGTGCCCCCCGTATTAATTTGTTTTCGGATAAATTCATCCGAAAGGGGAGCACCTAATGAAAAGGGTTATCAAGCTCAAATTCTGGTTTTTAAGAATTTAATGAAGTATGGTCGGGGAGATTACCCGTTTCCCTGACCATTGCTTTTGTTAAAATATCTATCCTTGCTCATGTTAGCAAGGATAGATATTTTATTCTTCGGCACTTTTTAGTCAATAGCCGGTACAAAATTCAAAGTGAGGGAGGGACAGCCCATGGAGAAAATACTAGAAGTGGGGATGCATCTCATCCTTGATGGTTATTGTCAGGACTCTCTAATCATTGGAAACCTGAGTGAAGTACATAAGTTTCTGGATAAGTTTCCCGAGGAAATGGGTATGACCAAGGTTCTTCCGCCTTATGTTTTCCAGTATCAGAGCAGTTCTCCCCGGGATAGCGGGATATCAGGTATAGTAATAATTGCCGAAAGCCACATCAGCATTCACACTTTTCCAGCTCAAAATTACTTAAGTGTGGATATATTCTCTTGTAAACCGTTTGATGCTGAAGAAGCAATACAAAGGCTTACTGATTACTTCAATCTGGTGGAATACAGCCATCAATTATTTGATCGGGGAATAGAATATCCTTCTGACCTTAATTTAAGTCTTCCCCTGGTTATAGAGGAAAGGCTCAAAAACCTGGAGAAAATGGTTCACACTTGACTCACTACTTATCCACCAGGAAGGGTGAGCGTGCACCTAAGAGGCTACGCGCTCACCCTATTTTTTATTCTCCATACGGGACTGACATTCTACACAATAAAGAGCGTAGGGAACCATTTTTAACCGCTGCGCAGATATTTCCCTCTTACACAATTCACAAAGACCATAATTTCCCGATTCTATCTTTTTCAAAGCTTTCTCTACCAGCTCTAGCATCTCAAGAAGAGTTTTCTGGGAGGACATCTGGAGAGCTAAATCTGCAGTGGCACTCCCCAAATCTGCTTCGTCTCTGGACTCACTCAGAGGATTATAATCCCGGGTGGCATCAATTTCCCGCTTAAGAATTGACTTTATTCTTTTGCTCAGCTCTAGAAGTTGAGCGCGAAATTCTTCCTTTTCTTTTTCTTCCATACCCTTCATCTCCAAGAATATAATAACCCATATTTTTTCTTTATACAACCTTATGTAGGCCCTGGGATAGTGTCAACCCATTTTATCTATTATTAGTTTCGGTCTCTCTCTCCTTAAATTTCTCTACAAAAAGTTTACGGCATACCCGTCTCGCTGGGTGAAGTTTTGGTTAAAGGATATTGTTTTCAGTAGAGCGAAGAGAAGCTGAAACGACAAAAGGTTATCCACTTTAGTATGAGATAGCCCTACAGGTTAATCGTTCCATCGTTGATAAAACCAGTTCCACTGGTCGGGGTAACGAAGAACGAACTCTCCTACAACCTGGTTACAACAAGCCGTCCCTCGAAGTATATTTTCCTCCCGAGAAGAGGCAAGAGGCCAATCCAGAGGAGGAAGAAAAACAATTCGATGCTTCATTTCTTCTCCCTCACGAATGATAAAAGCTGGAATAATCGGACTTCCCAGCAGAAGATGAAAAACGGCCGGGGTAGCAGGAGAAGATGCTTCTCGACCTAAAAAATCGCAAACTACTCCTCCCGGGATACGCAGGTCGGTTAATACTCCCAGTATTTTCCCCTGCCGCAAGATTGAGCGAGCTGAAAGTAAGTTGGTTCGTTCAATCAGCTCAATTTTCATAGCTGATCTTACTTCTTCCATAAATCTCTGAACCACCGGAATCGGGAGAGAGCTAACCAGAGTAGTAACAGGGTAACCATGACTCCCCAGCCAAGCCCCCAAGAGCTCCCAGTTCCCCAGATGAGCTGTCACTAAAATCACTCCCCGACTTTGTGATAGCGCCTCCTTTAAAAATTCCTCTCCTTCCACTTCTGCTACCAAATCCTCAAGAACTTGCTCCCCTTTCTTTTTCAGGAGCATCAACTCCATAATAGATAAGGCAAAGTGGCGAGATACCCGCTGAATATGGCGGTTAACCTCTAAATCGTCATTCTCCTTCATAATCTGCTTCCACTGGGTTTTAGCCAGCTGAAGATCGGAGAAACGATAAAACATGTTTCCCAGAAAAAAGGCAAATTTTTTGATAAGCACCGGAGGAAGAACCAAAGCCAGACTCTCCAGCACCCCGAGAAGAAAAGGAATCCCTACTCGCTCCAATAACCACTTTCCCGCATCAAATGATGCGGGCTTCCCTTTCCGATCAGACATTTCTAATTTTGATCTTGATCCCTGGTCGTTTCCCTTGCCACTCTTTTGTACCTCACCAACCGGAGGAAAGATTTTCACTCGCATAAGTTTCTTCTCACCAGTAGCTCTACCCTGCTAGTTATTGAATTCCTGTTCGATCCAGCACTGTACTTCTTTTTGCATAACCTGAGTGAAACGTCCTCCAATTTCTTAAATTTCTCCTCAGCATATAACAGAAAGCCGCTGGTCGAGCCAGGCTCCTCTAATAAGCCTCTTCTGCTTGCCTCAACCAGTCAAGGGCAGGTGCCAATCTCCTTCAAGTATTGTAGCATAGTTACGATTTAATCCCCGCGCTTCCCCTTCAGAGATAACAACAACTGTAATAACCCACATGAGAAACCTAAAAAAACTGTGTAATATGTTATTCCTCTTCACCAAACTTATAGTCGTAGATGCTGCCCCTCGCTCACCATTCGTAATTCAAAAAAGGGAGAGGCGACGAAGAACATGGAAAGCGAGGAATGAAGCTCCTCCAGCTTTTAAAAGGTCGAACACAATAAAGGGGAAAAATCCTATCTGTAAAGTGGCATAAAAAGAAAGAGGTTTACCCAAAAGGAAGGTCATACTCCACCACAGATAAAACAGCCCGGGAAGATAAAGAAGCAAAACCGCTCCGAAGGAGAGAAGTATCATTTTCCCCAAAGAATGGATTTTACCCCGGCGAAAAATAAAAGAAAGAAAGGGAGCAGATATTAAAAAACCCAGCAAAAATCCAAAAGTAGGATTAAAAAGATAGGTTAATCCTCCAAAAGGGGGAGAAGCAAAAACTGGAAAACCCGCCAACCCCAGAAAAATATACCCCAGAAGAGAAAAGAAAGCTTCCCGGGGGGAGAGGATAAAACCACTCATAATAACTAAAAAAGGAAGAAAGCTGAAAGGCACGACTCCCGAAGAGAAACGAAACAAAATAGCAAAAGCCACATATAAAGCGATAAATAGAGCACATCTTACTAGAGAAGAGACTTTCATTATTTCTGATCCTCGTGAAGAGTAGCTTCTCCCCACGAAATCAGGGTTTCTCCTCCACAATTTTCGAGAACAAGAGAACCATCCTCTTTAATGCCCCGGGCTATACCCTGGACAGTCTCTTTTCCCCAGCGTACCACCACTTCTTTACCCAGAAGAGAAGAGCGCTTCTCATAATCTTTTACCCAGGGAGAAAAGTCCCCCTTTTCCTTCCAAGCAAAATAAGCAGGGAAGAAAAAGGAAAGAAAAGACTTCAAAATTTCTCCCCTTTGCCACTGGCAAGAAGAAGCCAGAAAAAGAGAGGTGGCTCTCTCCCGCAAAGAAGGAGGAAAATCTTCTTCAGTTTCATTTACGTTTATCCCCACCCCCATGATCACATAAAGTAAGTCATCCCCGGAGAAAGAGCTCTCTACCAGAATCCCTCCCACTTTTTTATCTCCCAGAAGGATATCGTTAGGCCAGCGAAGAAGAACATAAAATCCCTTCTCTTCTAACGCCCAGGCACAAGAAAGAGCACAAAGAAGAGCTAAAGAGGTATTCTGAGGAGGACGAAGGAGAAGTGAAAAAGTGAGGCTCTTTCCTGGAAGGGAAATCCAGCTTCTTCCCTTTCTTCCTCTACCTTTGGTCTGTTCTTCTGCTATAACCAGCGTTCCCTCGGGATAACCATCCTGAGCAAGGAGCTTAGCCTGGTTGTTTGTAGAATCAATGGTCTCGTAACTGAGAATTTTTTTAAGCCCGGGAATTTCCATTTTTCTCTGCCAGAACATTATGGTTATTATTGTTTCCCTCTCCTAAAATCTGAAAAAACAAAGCCCCTCCCACCACCATGGGAAGATAATAGGTTATGAGTCTCCATAACAAGATAAACATCCCCAGACGTCGAGCACCAGAAAACCGCAGAAAAACCGAAGCCAGAGTAAGCTCCACACCCCCACTCGCCCCTGGAGAGGGGATGAAGGAGAAAATGTAATAAAGGGGAATCTGAGCTCCTACCACTTCTAAATAGGAAGGTTTTACCCCTAAAGAAAGGAGGACAAAATAAGCGATGGAAAAAATAAACCAATAATTGAACATATAGCAGATAATATTCCAAACTAAATACTGAGGTTTTCTTAAAAAAAGAATGGTAAACCCCCGCTGGAAGTCAGTGAAAAATTCCTCAATCCACTCTCTGACTGCTTCTTCAGAGAATTTTACTCGTTTGAACCTTTTTTTTACCCAGGAAATCCCCCAGTTAGTCAGACGATAAAGAAGAGAGGGACGATATAAAAAGAAAAAAAGCAAGGATAAGACCACACTATAAAATATAGCAAAAGAATAAAGAAGGTGAAGCAACACTCCTTCTAAGCGAACCCCGATGTGAAAAACAAAGATAAAGACGAAAAGCAAAGTCAATAAGCCCACCTGGTAGAGAATGCCACAAACCGTTACCAGACTCCCTGCCTCACCCCATGTTAACCCTCGACGAGATAAAATATAAGCCTGAGCCGGACTACCACCGGTAGAAAAAGGAGTGATAGAGGATAAAAAGTAATTGGAAAGCATAGCTTGAAAAGCATGGAAAAAATGGATTTTTTTCCCCCATGCCCGAACGGTAAGAAAAAGACGAAGGCTATCGATGAGCCAGGCACACACAATTAATACCAGGCTTATCCCTAAAGGGAAGAATCGGAAAGAAGAAAGGTCGAGAGAAATCCCCCGCAAAGACGAAAAAGAAAAAATAAAGACAATTGCTGCCAGGCTTATAAATACCGGAATCAATACCTGCCTTTTCAGCCGATTAGGGTCATAGCGGGGAGGAGAAAGAGGGGAAGGATTAGTTCCTACCATGTTCCAATCACCATACCCTGCCCATTAAAATCGAAAGCGCCACAAAAAAGCTCAAAGCCAGAAAAGAAGAAAGACGCACAATCGATAATGCCTCTCCAATCCGCTCCGGAGTGAGGTCTAAAACGAAATCTCCCAGAAAAGCAGTTTCTTCTCTTTTCCCCCCGTAGTAATTCACTCCCCCCAATCTCACCCCTAAAGCGCCGGCCATAGCACTTTCTGGCCATCCAGAGTTGGGACTCTTGTGTTTGCGGGCATCTCGAAAGGCCACAAACAAGGCACTCCTTCCCCAACGACCCAGAATAGAGGCAGCAAGAGCAATAAAAAGAATACTCAAGCGAGCGGGAAGGAAATTAAATATATCATCAAGCCGAGCAGAGGCAAATCCAAAGAAAAAATAGCGAAAATCTTTATAGCCCAGCATAGAATCCAGAGTATTAGTTACTTTATAAATCAACCCTCCTAAGGCACCAAAAAGAGAAATGTAAAAAAGAGGAGCTATCACCCCATCGTTAAAGTTTTCTGCCAGAGATTCCACACACCCTCTTACCACTTCCCATTCTGAGAGATAGTCAGTATCTCTTCCTACGAGGTTTTTCAAGTTTTTTCGCGCCCCGGGTAAATCCCTTGCCTCCAGAGCTTGCTTTACTTCTTCTCCCCGACGCAAGAGAGTACGCAAAGACAAAAAATTAAAAATGAGGTAAGCCTCTACCACCGAAAAGAGAACCAAAGAATAAGAATAGAGAAAGCGGCGGAGGAAAAAGTAAGTCACCCCCAACCCTCCTACCATTATTCCCACCACCACAAAACCCAGAGCAAATTCCCGCCGAAAGTGGCGTTCCCGAGGGAAAAGAACCTTTTCTAGGCCTTCAATTAATTTACCAATCCCCACCACCGGATGCCATCTCCCTCCCGGGTCTCCCAGAAAAAAATCCAGAAGAAAGCCCATGAGGAGATTCAAAGTATTAACCACTAAGGTTCCACCTCAGTATTTAATATGGTCACCACCTGGCAAAAAGAATGGTCACCTCTTATTTTAACCAGAACCCCAGGGTCAAAGAGAAAACAGGAGGTAGTAGCAAAACCCACTCCCAGAAGGTGGGCAAATATAGAGCGAATGACTCCCCCATGGGTAACCACAAGCACCTTTTCTTCCGGCCGGTGGAGGAGTTCTTCCCAGAAAGGAGTCACTCGCTCTAAAACAGCTTGAAAGCTTTCTCCCCCCGGAGGAACAAAAAGAAAAGGCGCCTCTTTCCACTTTCTAACTTCCTCGGGAAATTCTTCTTCTAAGTCTTCCCAGTGCCTTCCCTCCCAGCTTCCAAAAGAGCGCTCTTTAATTTCTTCTCTCACCTCCCAGTTACAGGAGGGAGCTATTAATTGGATGGTCTCCCGAGCTCGTGCCAGAGGGCTTACAAAAAACCGCTCAAACTCTATTCCCTTTAGAATTTCTCTCACTTTATCAATTCTTTTCTTGCCTTTCAGAGAGAGAGGAACATCGGTCCAGCCAGCAAAATAACCTTTTTCCGTAGCATCAGTATCACCATGGCGCAGCAAATAAATCTTTTTCATAGTTCCACCACCCTCACTCCTCCAGAAATAACTGCGTTAACCTCTATTTTTACTTCTTCTTTTTTTAGAGCTTCTCTTACCCGAGAGAGCATCTCCCTCGGGGTATACACTCTTCGGTCAAATAAGATTCCGAAAGCCTTTCCGGTGTGAGCCCGGTTTACTCCGGAGGCGCCCATCTCCCGAGAAAGAGAAACCACCTTCTCCCACAAATCTTCTTTTTCCACTTCCTGCATAATTTGGCCGCTTAAAGTAGCTCCTCGTCCTATCAAAGAGAGGTCTCCCTCTTCTAATCCCCGCTCTACGAGGCGAAAAGCTTCCTCTACCTCCCGGCGGTGTCTTAACCAGTTCTCTCGCAACTTTTCTCTATTTACCGCCAAAGTTTCTCTTTCTCCCGGTAACTCTACCACCACCACTCCTAAATAGCGAGGTAGAGGTAAAGATAATTTAATTCTCCCCTCTAAGTGGTCAAAAATAGAGAGCTCGGGGAAAAAAACACCATCGGTGGGCTCCACCTGTAGCGCTATTCTTGCGATTTCTTCTTCCCGGACCGGTTTCCCAAGAAGTCGAGCTAAGGCCCCCAGAAGAGCAGCGATATCGGCAGTGCTTGAAGCCAGCCCCTTCCCTTCCGGGATCTTTCGAAGGCGGCGAAAAGTGATTTGCTCTGCTAAGTGTTCCACACCCCACTCCCTTAGAGCTATTTGCAACGCCTTTTCGCTCTTCCACAGAGTGTTTTTCTTTCTCTCCCTTTCTTCTTCCCCCCAGATTAATTCCATTTCACTATAGCGGTCGATGGGCAAAGATATAAGCACCTCTCTTCCTTCTCGCAGGCCTTGTACCAATTCCCCCATACTTCCTGGACAAATAGCTCTTTTTCTCAAAACCTACCTCCTATCAAAATTAAAATTTCTATCGCTTCGATTCCTAAACCCACCAGGTCTCCGTTCAATCCTCCAAAAACTTCACTCAATTTCCTTCCCAGAGGATAAATAATAGCAAAGACAAGGGCAATTTTCAAAAGGGTCATCGTTCCCCCTAACATTAAACTCACAACCTCTATAACAGCAAGCCAGAAGAAAAAATAAAAGGGAGGAACTCGTCCTATAAATTCTTCTCCCAGACCCCTTTTTGAGCGAGGGAAAGGATGGAAGAAAGCTCCCCACTCCAGAGCCCCCACCCTCCCTCCCAAAGGGGCAAGAAACAAAAAAAGGAGAGGATTGCTTTCCATTCCCTGCAAAAGAAAAATCTTAGCTCCTGTGAGCAACAAAATTCCTACCACTCCAAAAGTGCCATGATGAGAGTCTTTGAGAATTTCTTGCTTTCGCTCCTGCGGCTCACCAGAAAAAAGAGCATCAAAAGAATCAGCTACTCCATCTAAGTGGAGACCCCGGGTGAGGAAAATCCCGAGGAAAGTTACTCCAAAAGCAGAAAGGAGGGAATCCCGGGTCAGAAAATAGAGAAGATAAAAAAGCAGCGCATTCGCCGCTCCAATTACTGTTCCCACTACAGGAAAGAAAAAACTAGCTCGAGAAAGGTCGCCTTCTTTATATTCTCCGGTATTTACAGGGAAAATGGTGAGAAAGCTCCAGGATAGCTTTAACCTTCGTATTGCTTCTTTGCCTGCTCTTTTTATTTCAGTTGCCATGGTATCCCCGCTACTACTAAATATGCTTCATCCACCTGATGAGCTATCCACTGATTGACTCTTCCCTGTAAGTCTCGAAACTCTCTTCCCGCAGGATACTCCGGCACTACCCCCATCCCCACTTCATTGCTCACTAAAAGCAACAAAAAATGCTCTCTCTTCCTTTTTTCCAGGATACCCGATAGCTCTCTGCACAAACGCTCATAAGCTCTTTCGGCGTCTTTCTCTTCCCAGAAAACATTATTCACCAGGAAAGTGACGCAATCCAGCACTATCCCCCATTCACTCCAGTCTCTTTCCAGAACTTTCCCCAGACCAGAAGGAACTTCTTCTACTTTCCACTCTGGAGAACGCTCCCTCTGGTGGCGAATAATTCGCTCTTCCATTTCTGAGTCAGTAGCCACTCCAGTCGCTAAATATAAGGGAGAAAGACCGCTTTTTTCCACCCACTCAAGAGCTAATCGACTTTTCCCACTCCGTGCTCCTCCTAAAAAAAGGATGCTTTTATCCCAGGATTCTGGCAAACTCCCTCACCACCTCTACTATTTGTTCATTTTCTTCATGAGTTCGCACCGCCAGGCGAAAATAGCTATCATCTAAACCAAAGAAATCAGAAAGGCTCCTCACCAGTATCCCCCTCTCCTCCAAAAAAGAAGAAAAGAACTCTTTACCCCTTTTGAGCTGCAGGGTATAAAAGTTAACTTGAGAAGGAAAAAATTTCATAATTCCTCCTTCTAAATTTTCTTCCAGAAATCGCTTTTCTCTGACCAGGTTCTCCTGAGTGGTAGCTCGAAAAGAGGCCAGATCCCCCTGGGCGATAATTTCTAACACCCGGGCCAAAAGGGAATTTATACTCCAGGGCTCCAAATATCTCTCCAGGAAAGAACAAGAAGAAGGATGGGCAGCAATAAATCCTCCCCGCAAACCGGGGAGAGTAAAATATTTGGTAAGAGAACGGATGATATAAAGACGAGGGTTCTCCGGAAGGCGAAAAACCCAGGAAGACTTCTCTTCTAAAAACTCCTGAAAAGCCTCATCCACAAGAAGAATAGTTCCTTTTTTTAAGCTCATCTCCCAGAGATAATCTAAAAGAAAAGGAGGAGGGCTCACGCCCCAGGGATTAGTGGGGTTTCCCCACACTACAATATCCGCCGGGGGAAGGGAAAAGGAAGAGGCCGGGAAAAATACTCTCTCTACTCTTTTTCCAGCACGAGAAAAACTTCGAGCATATTCAGAAAAACAAGGCTCCAGAATCAGGACTGTTTCTCCAGGGAGCTCCCAGGCTAAAAGATAAATCCCCGCCGTCGCTCCATTGGTGGGCAGGATAAAAGAAGGAGAAAGATTATAGATATTGGCGAGCTCTTTTCTATAAAAAGAGTAATCAAGAGGGGGATAAACCGTAGCATAATAGAAAAGCTCTTCCCACTTTTCTTTTACCTCCCGGGGAGGACCCCAGGGATTTAAGCTGGCAGAGAAATCCAAACAGGTTCTACCGCTTTTTCTCTGCCACTCTATAGCTCTTCCTCCATGCACTATCATAGGTTAACTCAGAGCAAAAGAGGCCAGCCGGTCTCCTTCATTCAGGCGAATTAACTTTACTCCCCGAGCGGCACGTCCCTGCACCGGGATATTAGCCACCGCGAGGCGAATCAAAATTCCCTCTTGGGAGGAGAGCAATATTTCATCCTTTTCCTCTGCTAGAGCAATACCCACCACTTCACCGACTTTTTTATTGATTTGCATAATTCTTATCCCTTTTCCTCCCCGGCGATGACGAGGAAGCAAAGCATGCTCCAGCCTTTTTCCCCACCCTCCAGTAGAAACGAGAACCAGATGTTTGTTTGCCTCCAGGGGAACTGCTCCCACCACTCGATCCCCGGGGCGCAGGTTTATTCCTCTCACTCCTCTCGCTCCTCGACCCATAGGTCTCACGTTTTCCTCACTGAAAGTTATTCCATACCCCTGGGCAGTGGCCAGAAGCACATGGTCTTTCCCTCCGGAGATAAAAACAGAAGCCAGCTCATCTCCTTCTTCTAACTCTATGGCTTTCAGCCCTCGGCGAGTGATAGAGACAAATTCCAGCAAGTCTACTTTTTTCACTTTACCTTTGCTGGTAACGAAGAAAAGGTGTTTACCCACCCCAAAATCACGCAAAGAAAGGAAAGTAAACACCCGCTCTCCTTCCTCTAGAGGAAGGAGGTTGACAAGGTGAACCCCCCGAGAAGAACGAGAAGCATCCGGCAAATTACGAGAGAGGAGCTGAAAAACTCTTCCCGAGCTCGTGAAGAGCAAAAGCCGATGCCAGGTAGTAGAGACCACTATCTGACTAACGGCATCCTCTTCTTTGGTCAAAATACCCGTAACTCCTTTTCCTCCTCTTCCCTGACGGCGATAAGAATCTAAAGAGGTTCTTTTGATGTATCCATCCCGGGTAAGAGTTATGACTACATCTTCTTCGGGGTACAGCTCTACGTCTTCTATCTCTCCCTCTCCTCCTTCTTCTTCCACAATGCGAGTTCGTCTTGCGTCGCCATATTTTTCTTTGATTTCTTCCAGTTCCTTCCTTATAACCCCCTTCAGGGCTTCTTCTTTTTCTAAAATCTCTTCCAATCTCCTTATCTCTTTTTTCAATTCCTCGTATTCGGTAAGGATTTTTTCTCTCTCTAAAGCTACCAAGCGCTGCAAGCGTAAGTCCAGTATAGCCTGTGCCTGTTTTTCACTGAAGTCCATCTCCTTCTGCAGCCGCTCTTTAGCTTCAGAAACGCTGGAAGAAGAACGGATGAGCTGAATCACCCGGTCAATGTCATCCAGAGCTCTGAGAAACCCTTCCAGAATGTGAAGCCGGTCCTTCCCTTCTCTTAAGTCGTGAGCGCTCCGGCGTAAAATTACCTGGCGACGATGTTCTAAGAAATGGAGTAGAGCCTCTTTCATTCCCAGAGTTTCCGGTCGTCCATCCACCAAAGCAAGAAGTATCACCCCAAAACTAACTTCGAGCGCCGTATGTCTATAGAGATAACGGGTTATCCGCTGAGGTTGAGCTCCTTTTTTCAATTCCAAAACTATTCTTATCCCTTCCCGATCCGATTCATCTCGAACTTCTGAAACATCACTAAGTTTTTTCTCATCTATCAAATGAGCAATATTCTCCACTAAATTGGCTTTATTCACCTGATAGGGTAATTCTTTAATTAAAAGTGCCATTTTGTGGCGACCTATCTCTTCTACTTCTACTTCTCCTCGCAAGACGAGCTTTCCTTTTCCTTCTCTAAAGTAATCACGAATCCCTTCTCTTCCCACCACTTTTCCATAAGTAGGAAAATCCGGTCCGGGGATGATTTCCAGAAGGTCATCTACTGAAGCCTGAGGATGGTCTAAAAGGTAAAGGCAGGCATCAATTAATTCTGTTAAATTGTGGGGAGGAATATTGGTAGCCATGCCCACTGCAATACCTGAAGCACCATTGGCTAAAAGCTGAGGAAAGGCTGCTGGTAAAACCATCGGTTCTTGCAGTGATTCATCAAAATTGGGAATAAAGTCTACCGTCTCTTTTTCTAAATCCCGAAGCATCTCTGAAGCAATAGGAGACATCCTCACCTCCGTATAACGCATGGCCGCAGGAGGATCTCCATCGATGGAGCCGAAGTTGCCATGTCCGTCTACCAGAGGATAACGGTAAGTAAAATTCTGGGCCATTCGCACCAGGGCATCATAAACTGCCATATCCCCGTGAGGATGATACTTACCCAGCACATCTCCCACCAGACGGGCGCTTTTTTTATAAGGCTCGCTATGACGAAGATTCATCTCATGCATGGCATAGAGAATGCGTCTCTGCACCGGTTTTAACCCATCCCGTATATCAGGAAGGGCTCTTCCCACAATAACGCTCATAGCATAGCTCAAATAAGCGTCCTTCATTTCTCTATTTACATCTACTGGAACAATTTTTCCTGTTTCTTCCATAATTATCTCCTTATATATCTAAGTTTACCACTTCCCGGGCGTGTTCCCGGATGAAGTCCCGGCGAGGCTCTACTGCATCTCCCATCAAGATACTGAAAATTTCCTCCGCTTCGATGGCGTCTTCTACTGTAACCTGTTTCAAGGTGCGGGTTTCCGGGTTCATAGTGGTAGTCCAGAGTTGTTCGGGGTTCATCTCCCCCAGTCCTTTATAGCGCTGGATGGTATACTTTTTCCCTCGCAAGTTTCGCAAGACCTGTTCTAACTCTTCATCATCAAAAGCATAGTAATCGTTTTTCCCCTCTCGCACTCGATAAAGAGGGGGAAGAGCAATATAGACATTTCCTCCTTCTACTAAGGGTTTCATATACCGATAGAAAAAAGTAAGGAGAAGAGTACGAATGTGAGCCCCGTCTACATCAGCATCGGTCATAATGATAACTTTATGATAGCGCAATTTTTCCCGGGAAAAATCAAAGCCCAGACCGCAACCTAAAGCAGCGGCAATATTTCTGATTTCCTGGTTAGAAAGGATACGGTGAATATTAGCTTTTTCTACGTTTAAAATCTTACCCCGGAGAGGTAAAATAGCCTGAAATTTCCGGTCTCGACCCTGTTTGGCTGAACCTCCTGCCGAATCACCTTCCACGATGAAAATCTCTGCTATCTCAGGATTTTTCTCCGCACAATCAGCCAATTTTCCGGGAAGAGAGATAGAATCCAGACTGTCTTTTTTCCGAGCTAACTCCCGTGCTTTTTTAGCCGCTAAGCGAGCCCTAACTGTCTGCATCACTTTTTCCACCACAGGACGGGCAACGTCCGGGTTTTCCTCAAAAATAGAGGAAAGAGAGGAAAAAGTGACTTCTTCCGTTAAACTCCTGGCCTCGGGGTTACCCAGCTTGGTTTTAGTCTGCCCTTCAAATTGAGGGTCAGGAATCAAAACATTAATCACCGCACACAACCCCTCTCGAACATCGTTTCCCGTAGGTGTTTCCTCTTTGTCTTTTAGCAACCCTCGCTTTTCTGCATAGTCAATGATTGCCCGGGTAAGAGCGGACTTAAATCCCGTAACATGAGCTCCCCCCTCATCAGTGCGAATATTATTAGCAAAAGAGAGGATATTCTCTAAATATCCATCATTATATTGTAGAGCTACCTCTACCTTTATTCCATCCTTTTCTCCCGAAAAATAAATGGGGTCAGGATGCAGTACTTCTTTGCCTCGGTTGAGATAAGAAACTAAAGCAGAAATCCCTCCTTCAAAATGGTAGACCTTTTCCTGTTCTTGCGTTTTGTCACGAAAAACAATGGTTAACCCGGGGTTCAGAAAAGCCAATTCTTTAAGCCGTTGAGATATTATATCCCCATGGAAATGGGTATCGGGGAAAATTAAAGGGTCAGGCTTAAAATGAATCACAGTTCCGGTGTGCTCACTAACTCCCACTTCTTTTAGCTCTCCCTGAGGCTTACCCCGTTCATATCTCTGCCTCCACACTTTTCCCTCCCGATGAATTTCCACCTCCAGCCATTCAGAAAGAGCATTAACTACTGATACCCCCACTCCATGCAGGCCTCCAGAGATCTGATAAGCTGTTCCTCCAAATTTCCCTCCGGCATGCAGGCGAGTTAAAACCACTTCTACTGCCGATTTACCCACGGCCTCGTGTATTTCTACCGGTATACCTCGCCCATCATCAACTACTCTCACACTATCATCCTCGAGAATAGTCACTTCAATCCGGCTACAGAAGCCCATCACCGCCTCATCAATACTATTATCTACCACTTCAAACACTAAGTGATGTAGCCCCTCCACTCCCACGTTACCGATATACATACTGGGACGTTTTCTGACCGCCTCTAACCCTTCCAGAACCTGGATGTCACTTGCTCCATAATCTCGATTTTTTTTCTCTACCAAAACTTTATCACCTCAATAGCGACATTGAATTTTGATTTTTTTTACCTCTAATCCCTCCTCCTTATAGCGAAGGAGAATATCCGGTATACACTTTTTCACTTCTAAAGTCCACAGTGGGTCATCCACCTCCAAATAAAGGACTCCCTCTTGTAATCTGACAGGACGACAAAAATCAGCTAACTGGGGAAACCACTCCCCAAAACGGGAAAGTAAAATAAAACTGTGTAACTGAGGGAAAAGCCCCTCTTTTTTTAAGAAATCTTCCAGCGCCTCTCTTAGAGGAGTAGGCTTACCAAAGAAAGGTTTAACCTCTTTTTTCCCCATTTATTCCCCTCTTTCAATCCTTCCCCCCTCCACCCGGAAAAAAGAGAGGGGATAAGAACCTTTTAGTTCTTTCACTTCTTCCTCTTCAGTAGTAGTTAAGAATACCTGACTCCCGTCTTTAATCTTCTGCCACAGAAGATTTCTCCTTTTTCTATCCAGTTCAGAGAAAATATCATCCACCAGTATTACTACTTCTTTCTGATAAAAAGATTCCGCCATAGAAGTCTCTGCTAAGCGTAAAGAAATAGCCATCCTTTTTTTCTCTCCTTGAGAAGCAAAATCCCGGGCTTCTCTACCCCGGAGGAGAAATACTATTTCGTCTCGATGAGGACCAAAAAGAGTCATTCCTCTTTCCCTTTCTTCTTCATTTACTCTTTCTCTGGCTTTGCGCAAACCCTCTTCTATTCCTTCTTCCCACCGGTAGCCTGAAGAACGATAGGCCACCTGAAGTGAAACATCCTCTCCTGAGAGCTCCCGATGAAAGCCTTGAAAGTAAGGAACGAACTGGTGGAGGTATCGGATACGGGTTTCTACCACTTTTGCACCACAACTGATTAATTTCTCTCCATATATTTCAAGAAGTTCAGAAGGAGAGTGCTCCCGGAGGAGGAAATTACGGCGATAGAGGAGTTTTTCATACTCTCTGAGCTCTCCGCCATAAGAAGGGGAAAGAAAAGAAATAGCCTCATCTAGAAAATCTCTCCGTTTCTGAGGAGGGCCTTCTATAATTTCCTGGTCCTGAGGAAAATAACCCACGAGAGGAAGAGACGTTCTCCGAGTTTCTCTCTTTCCATCTCTTTTCCATTCCTTTTTTCCCTCTTTTTTTACTACTACTTCCCGGGTAAAATGGAGATTTTCTTCCCGGATTTGAGCTCTCAGGTAAGAAAATTCTTTTCCCCACCTTATCATTTCCTCGTCCCTTGCCCGGCGGGGAGATACCCCCCGAGCTAAGAGAAATAAAGCCTCCAAAAAATTAGTCTTTCCCTGAGCATTATCTCCCCCTAAAACCAGGACTTTCTCTGGAAAAGATAGTTCTACTTTCTCTAAATTTCTCCAGTTGACCAGCTCTATTTTCTCTAAATACATTACTACTCCTTGATTTCTACCGGCATCAGAATATATTGTAGAGATTCTCCCTCTCCTTTTAACCTTGTCGGGGTGACTTGTCCACTTATCTCCAGAGTCGCTTTCTCTTCATCGAAGGCTCGGAGAACCTCTAAGAGATACCGAGCATTAAAAAATATCTTTATCTCTTCTCCTTTTATCTCTGCTTCTACCTCTTCTTTAGCTATCCCCACTTCTCCAGAGGAGGAAATCTCTATTTTTCCCTCCCCAATTAAGAGCCCTACTATTGGACTTTCAGGAGAAACAACCAATGATACTCTCTCTAAGGATTTTCTAAACTCTTCTTTAGAAAAAGATACCTGAGTTATAAAGCTCTGCGGAATAACTCTTTTATAATTGGGGTATTCTCCTTCAATGAGACGAGAAAAAAGGGAGAGGTTTGCCCACTGAAAAAGAATTTCTCCTGTACCAGGAAAAATCTTTACTTCTCCCTCAGCGAGGCGAATAATTTCTATAATCGCTTTCAAAGGGAGAATGTATTCAGCTCCTCCTCCTTTCCTTGTTTCTATGCTACATATGCTCAAGAGGTGGTCATCACTTGCTACTAAACTTAACTTCCCCTCTTCCTCAAAATGGAATAACACTCCCGTCAGAGGAAGGTTATTCTCATCTTTTGAAGCCGTAAAATAAACTTTCATCAATCCTTCTTTGAGTTTCTCTCCAGAAATAGAAGAAATTTCAGTAGAAGGAGGAGGAAAAAGAGGAAAATCATCAGGAGGAAAGCTAGACAATTTATAATAACTTTTTCCTCCTTTAATTTCAGAGTTACCATCAGGTAGAGAAATAATCTCTAATTCTGAACTATCTAAGCTCTTTACCAGATTATATAATACTTTACCCGGTAAAACTGCACTTCCCTCTTCCTTGACTTCTACCGGACAGTATGAGGTAATACCTACCTCCAGGTCAGTAGCAGTTAGTTTCGCAAAACCATTCTTCGCTTCTAGAAGTATCCCTGATAGAGCAGGATAAGGAGGACGAGAAGGTACTACTCGATATACTTTACCTAGTACTCTTCTAAACTCTTCAGTTTTAATTATTGTATCCATACTTTTTCTCCCCAAGTTTTTCTCTCCTATTACTATTATTTTTTAAATATAAAAAAACTAATAGTAGTAACAGAGAAAATTTATTTTGTTAAGAAGTAACTAATACTTATTATTCATTTACTTTTTCTTCTCTTAATAACCTGAACACAATCCCGGGATAAGTGGTTGGTAAACTGTAGTTAACTTTTCTCTCTCTTTAATTTTTCTATTAATCCACTGATTTCTTGAAAAAGTTGTGGATTACTATCTATATCACTCTTGACTTTCTCCCAGGCATAAAGGACAGTAGTATGGTCCCTTCCTCCAAATTCCTCACCGATAGAGGGAAGAGAATAGTTGGTCAGTTCTCGGGCCAAGTACATAGCAATTTGCCGGGGGTAAGCCACTTCTTTAGTCCTTTTCTTCGCTTTCATGAGAGCAGGTTTAATATTAAAGTATTCTGCTACCACTTTCTGAATTGATGAGATAGGAATTGACGAAGTTTCTTGCTTAGGTAAAAGGTCCTTTAGCACTTCCTGAGCTACTTCCAAAGTGGGAGTTATTTTATTTAAGTCACAGAAAGCTTTAATTCTTACTAAAGCTCCTTCTAACTCTCTGATATTGGAAGGAATATTCATAGCTATAAAATAAATAATATCGGAAGGGAGCTCGAGCCTCTCCAACTCTGCCTTTTTACTCAAAATAGCAACCCGGGTTTCTAAATCTGGAGGTTGAATGTCAGCTATTAACCCCCACTCAAAACGAGAACGAAGACGATCTTCTAGGGTAGGAATTTCTTTAGGTGGTCTATCACTGGTTAGGACAATTTGTTTAAATGCCTCATGAAGAGTGTTAAAGGTATGGAAAAACTCTTCTTGAGTTCTTTCTTTTCCAGCTAAGAACTGAATATCATCGATGAGGAGGATGTCTACATGGCGATATTTATGGCGAAAAGCTTCTGTCTGGTCATCTCTAATAGAATTAATTAATTCGTTGGTAAACTTCTCTGAAGAGGCATAAACTATCCGTACTCTAGGGTCCTTACTCAAAATATGATGGCCTATAGCATGCATAAGGTGAGTTTTACCCAGTCCTACTCCCCCGTAAATAAACAGAGGGTTATAAGAGTGAGCAGGATTTTCGGCCACAGCCATAGCGGCAGCGTGAGCAAATTTATTACTATTTCCCACTATAAAAGTAGAAAAAGTATAACGAGGGTTAAGGCTGAGTTTTTCTTCTTCTTTTACAGAAGAAAAACTCAAGATTTCTTCTTCTTTTACAGAAGAAGGTTTTACTACCAACCCGATTTCTAATCCGGAAAAATTCGTTCCAGCTGCTTTTTGAAAAGCATAACGAATAGCTTCTACGTATTTCTTTTCTATCTTTTCTTTAGATAACTCACTCGGTACGGCTATGGTGAGCCGCTGGTTGAGCAAAGATAAGGGCTGGATATTCTCCACCCAGGCACGATATTCCGGCACGGAAATTTGTTTTTCTAATAGAGATAGAGTTTTTATCCACAAACCCTCTAACTCTTCTGGAGAGACTTTCATGGCCTTGATCTCCCATTTTTATTTTTTTCATCCCCCAGTTTTCCACAGGTAATTTTACCTGTTAGATTAAATTATAACCTCGGAAATAAAGGAAAAAATATTTTTTTCTTTCTCTTCCCTTGTAAAAGAGGGGATCATTTTTTTGCTTTTTAATTTAACCATAAATACAAATTTCTGGCAAGTTATTCACAGCTTATCAACTTTTGTGGATAACTGTAAGAACAAGAAAAATTATTTCCTTTTTAATAGAACTGAGTTAATATTAAAAGCTGAAAGTCTCTATAAAGTTTTTTCTTAAATTGCCGATTTGTATTATTGAAGAAGTCTTTTTTAACTGAGCTAGAGAAAGTTTGAGAGGGAGGGAAAAACCTTGCAGATTAAAACAAAAATTTCTTTAGGTTTTATTGTTCTTACTCTGGCAGCATTAGCTATTGGAGTTATAGCTATCTTTGCTTTCTGGCAGATTAATACTTCTCTTGAAGAAGCCCAGAGTTATAACCCTTTACTTTTAGTTACTTCTCGATTGAAAGATTTGATTTCTCAAAATAGTTCTTTAGTTTCTTCTTACTTCCGGGAAGAGAATGTGGAAAACCTCAATCAAATAGAGGAAAAGTTTACTGAAATCAACAATCGTTTCTTGCTTTATCTCGAAGCACTTCGTCTGGGTACTGAATCAGAAGATTTTGAGAAGTGGCATCTCGGAGCATGGGAGAAAGAAAGCTTCCCCTATTCTCTTTCTCCTTTACCTGAAGATAGCCCTCTTTTTAAAGAAGTGCAGAATTTAAAGAATTTACAGGCTAACTATCAAGCCCGGGTGAATATGGTAAAGACTCAATGGAAACAATATCTTACTACCCAAGAAGGAAGGAACAAAAAATCTTTGGAGATGGGTGAGCCCTACGGAACTTACGGCATAATAATGCAATTCTTCCAGTTGGTGAATGACTCAGTAAAGCAGTTGATGGACCCCCTAGATAGTACTTATAACCTTCTTTTTCGTTATGCGGTCAGTGGTGACCCTGATGGACATTTAGGAAAGAATATTGATAACTCCTTTGCCAGTTTGCAAAGAGGTATAGAAAATTCTCAAGTTTTCTCTGATGAAACCAGAAAAAATATAGTTACCCAGATAGAAGATTGGAAAAACAAATGGGAAGGGTTAAAGGGTCTTTTGTTTACTGAAGAAGAAAAAGATGCTAAATTCATGGAAGTTTATCGTGCCTATTCTCGGTTGAAGACTGCCTTAGAAAGCTTGAGGTTGGAGAGCTGGATAGAATTGATGAGTGATATAAACCAGCAGCAGAAAAGCTATCTCCTGACCTCTGACGCTACAGAAAAAGAAGCCACAAAGAAAAAAGTGAACGATTCTATAAATGCTCTGGGTCAGTTCTTAGAAGGGGATTTCCAGAAAATATATGCCACTAATACTACCCAGGCACTGGTGAATGACCGATGGAAACCTTTCCGGAATCTATGGCAGGAAGTGGTAAAAGCAGATGAACAGCTAAAAAAACTGGATGAGAATATCCAGACCTCTCTTTCCATGATGCAGTCAGTAGGAGACGACCTCTCTAAAGCCATGGAAGCCATGGACCAGGAAGTGTTAAACTCTTTTGACCAGGCTTTTCTGCGGGCTCAAGAGCTCCAGAAGCGTCTCTCTCAAATCCTCTATA
>Ga0209508_1000364_pt1 | contig 49383 bp, 38 predicted proteins | sample AD_UKC129_MetaG_FD_184427 | JGI IMG/M metagenome (GOLD analysis project Ga0209508, IMG submission 184427) | Active sludge microbial communities of municipal wastewater-treating anaerobic digesters from Canada - AD_UKC129_MetaG (SPAdes) (version 2) | ecosystem: Engineered > Bioreactor > Anaerobic... | reverse complement strand
TAATACGTAATCTCACTATCTCCACCTTCTATTTCTTTTCCAAAGCTTTTCAATTTGCTCTCTTCTATTGTCAGAGACTTATCGCCTTGAAAACTGAACGCTCTGTCGATGTAAACCTTTGTCGCAGCTCCAGTATCCAAATCATGTATAACGACAACCAGTTCACCACTACCTTTTGGCAGCTCTACCACTGTCTTACCATCTTGTGGAATATTGTACGGTGCCTCATGTTTCAAGAAAAAAACACTAACGGCTGCATTAGCGTAACTCTCAGGAACTGTGATGCTCAGTCTTGCAAAGTCTATGCTTTCGTCATATTTGAATTCAAAATTAACCGTTTTTGCTTCAGCCAATGTTCCATGGAAAAGGAATGTGTGGAAGTGATCACTGCCAGTTTCTTCATCGACTGCAACGATTGAATAGACTCCAGCTGAATCGTTCACTTTATATTCGTAAGTACCATTACTCCCCGTGAGTTCTTTCCATGTTCCCTCTAATCCGTCTTGGACTGCAACGAACGAGGCGTTCCTTTGGGCTCCTTCCCTATCGATGGTAATCGTCACTTCGTTTGTTTTATTGCCTTCGTTTGTTCCCGTCGGAGAAGTGCAGGAATACAATAGAAAGATCATCAAAAACACTGACAACACAACGTACACCCACCTTCGTTTCATTCCACTCACCTCTTTTAGTATTTGTTGTAACAGGAACGATGTGCTTTGCAATTTTTAACAGATTTACAAACATCCAGAGCTATCGTGGATATACTTTGGAAATCAGTATTCCTGTCCATACGAATCTCTGTCACAAAACAATTATTTAGACCCGTCGTTGCAACAATAAGTTCAGGTTTATTTTTGGAGTTCTACGGTTTTATGTCATTTCGTAAAGAGTTTAGTTGATGTGCTAGTAACAAAGAACGATATTTTCCACTATCGTTCTTTGTCAATATTTGTCAATATTTACAGTCAGTTATGGATGCTATTTGGTCTTATCAATATTGTTTTAGGTGGATAAGATTCTTTAGAATTGCGCAGAACTATCCTGCATTTTCATCAGGATGAACATGAACGGTGCGCCTATGAACGATGTGATTATGCCGACGGGGATTTCAACAGGATTGAGGAGTGTTCTTGCAATTGTATCACAAACAGATAGGAGTATACCGCCTATGAGTAGAGTTGCTATGATGTTGTTTTTGTGCTTTGGGCCTGCAAGCATTCTAGCCATGTGTGGAACGACTAATCCAACAAAGCCTATTATTCCAGTTTTCGATACAAATGCTGCGGTGGTGAATGCGCCGAGGAGATAGAAGAACCATTTTAGGCCTTCCACGTTTACCCCTAAGCTTTTCGCTTCTTTCTCGCCCAGCGTCATTATATCTAATTCTGGGCTAAACAAAAACGCCGATACTACAAGTACGATAAGGGATACGGCAGGTAATGGTATGTCATTAAACGTCGTGCCAGAGAATGTTCCAAAAAGCCATACATGACCATTTACGAGAGTTCTATTCGCAAGGTTTAGAAGCAACATGCTTGCGGATGAAAAAAGCGTGCTGATGAGTACACCGCTGAGGACGAGATGTACGACCGGGATGATGCCGTTTCTCCTTGCGAGTACCACAGTAAGTAGTGATGCTATGATTGCAAAAGTGAAGCTTAGAACCGGCACACTCACAAATGTTATAGAATTGACTAAGAAATATATTCCAAGTAGTGCACCAAAGCTTGCACCAGCAGATGTACCGATGAGATAAGGATCTACAAGGGGATTTTTCATGATCGCTTGGAATATATTTCCTACCAAGCCAAGTGCCATACCAGTGAGTGTTGACATGAGAACACGAGGAAATCGTAAATTCCAAATCAGGTAACGCTCTGTCGAATTTTGGAACAGTAATTTAAAAGCTTTCCACGGACTCACATTTACAATACCTATCGAAAGATTGATGAAAAAAACGATAACGAAAACAACAGGGAGAGAGATTCTCCCTGTTGTAATCAAGAAGTTGAAAAACTTCTTCACTTATTTTCCTCCATAGAAGAAGTTATAGAATACCTCAAGATACTTGAAAATCTGAGGTGCCACCTGACTAATTTCATCATCATTTACTGTGTAGACTTTACCATTTTTAACTGCTCTCAGATTCTTCATGATAGCGTGATCACGCACTACCTGCAAAGTAGCTTTTTCATCACCGTATGAAGCTACAATGATTATATCAGGATCTTGTTGGACAAGCCATTCCCAACTTACTGAAAGCCAACCGTTGTTCCCTGTATATGGTGCAGCGATGTTTCTTCCACCTGCTATTGCAATTAAATCGTTCAAATATGAACCTGTGCCTGCTGTCCACAATTCTTTTGCACCAGCATCAGGTACTGTGGCCATGTAGAACACCTTTGGTCTTTTATCCAAAGGGATTTTTGAAGTTTTTACGCCCATATCTGTCATTTGTTTTGTAAGGTCTTTTACCAACGCATCTGATTTTGTCTTCACATTGAAAATGGCACCCAATTGGCCAACTGCTTTTACAACATCGTTCAGTGTAGTTGGATTCAGTACGTAAGCATTCAGATTTGCCTTCTCAAGTTTTTCTACCTCAGGTAGTTGGAATCCGCCAAAGAGTATAACCAAATCGGGTTTGAGTGAGTATATCTTCTCGATATTCAAAGGTACCAAATTACCTATGTTCTCTGCCTTCTTGTAATTGTCCCAATCGGTAACACCTACGATGCGGTTTTCCAAACCCAACGCTTGAAGATACCTTGTGGCGTTTGGTGCAGCACTGACTACCCTTCTCGGTGCTACCGGGATGTTCACAATCCGTCCTGCATCGTCTACCACCGTTATTCCAAAAGACAAAACCGTGAGAACAATCAAAAAGAGCAATGTTACCTTACGAATCCTGCCACTAGACTTCACCATAAGAGAATCCCCTCCTCTATACAAAAATTTATGGCCATCCCCAGGCATCGTGGTGGATGGCAACCTTCCCATTATGTGACAGGTCTCCCGACTTTCGGATCACCCTACTACCCACACCTTCCCAGCTACGCACAGCCAGTGGCATTTTGTGAGTTTCGTCCCCGATTACGGTGGCGGCCCCGCGCCGGATTTTCACCGGTCTTCCCTTGGTCACACAAGGGGAGGTATTGCTATTTCCTTTTTCAAGTTTATTATACTATGCTCGAATCAATTTGGCAACAGGATTTCTATCGTTAGTTGTTTTTCTTTTCAGGCCTTATGGCAGTTTTTCTCAGTCTATATATATTGTACGAACTGTATACGCCCAAAAGCAACAGTAACATGTCTGAAATCTTTAAACTCATCATCTCTTCACCTATGATCAAATTAACGAGTGAGAATAGAAAAGATGCAAGAATGTAGCCAGCAGTCATGGCGATTAATATACTTCCAACGTATATGTGAGCTATTCTGTAAGAATACGATGGTTTGCCAAGTTCTCTAAAACCCAAGAGAAATACTGTTGAGAATATGAAAATTATGATGCCGAAGATTACATCATCTTCGAATAGGTATCCAATTCCAATTGTTATCGATGTAATTAGCATTATCCAAAGTGTTATTGTGACAGATTTCATAAAATCATCCTCCCTACTACGGCCACGCAAAGTGCGAGCACATACGAGATGAAGAGACTGTAAACAACCGAGATTATTGGATATTTCAAACTGTTGGTTTCGCTCTTAATTGCAGCAAGCGTTGCAAAGCAGGGTATATATCCAAGTATGAAAACCATCAACGTTGCAGTGATGACTGGATCAATTACTATGTTCTCGATACCTCCGTAGAACTGTGCAAATGAAGAGACGATGATCTCCTTTGCTGCACCACCGAAGAGAAGTGCGGAGACCGTCTGCCACTGAAAACCGAGCGGGGCGAAGATGAATTGCAATCCCTTACCGATCATAGCAGCAAAACTGTTCTCTATGTTTGTTGGATCAGGAAAATAGCTTAATCCCCAAACAATAATACTTGCCACAAGGATTATAGTACCGGCTTTTTGCAAGAAGTGCTTCCCTCTGTTCCACATGTACGTTGCTACATTACTTAAACTTGGAAATCTGTACCTTGGAAGTTCCATTACAAGCGGAATCGATTCGCCTTTCATCACTACTTTGTTTATGATTCTAGCTGATAGTGCAGTTAAGGCGATACTCAGAAGATACATGACAAAGAAGGCCTCTGCCTTGTGATTTGGGAATGCAATGCCTATGATCATGAGGTAGACAGGTATCCTCGCACTGCAACTTACAAACGGCGAAACCAAAATTGTTGTTACTCGCTCACGCTCATCGGATAGTCCGCGTGCTGCCATGACACTACTGACGTTACAACCAAACCCAAGAAGCAACGTCATGAAAGAACGACCGGTGAGTTTCAAACTGTACATTGCTTTGTCCATCAAAAAAGCGATCCGTGGAAGATACCCACTTTCCTCCATGATTCCAAGTGCGAAAAAGAGTGCAAATATACTTGGAATGAACGAAATGACGCTTCCCACACCGTTTATGATCCCCTGAGAGATAAGTGATGTTAGCATTGTGCTACTACCGATCACATCTGTAAGCTTTTGAAAACCAGCTTCTATCAGACCAACGAGCGGTTCTGATGCTTTAAACGTGAAATTGAATGCAAGATACATGAGTGCAAAGAATATTGGAATTCCTATGTACTTATGGGTAAAAACGTGATCTATTGCCTCCATAGAAGTGAGCACATTTTCATTCTTTCTCATCGCACTGTTCAAGACGTTCAATGCATAATCATATCTCGTTTTGGCTATCTTTACAGCTAAGTTCGACGCACTGCCATCGAGTATGCTAGACACATCTACGTCCTTCTTCAAAAGCTCTCTGGCAAATTTATCCCCTTCTATAAGTTTGAGTGCCAAGAATCTCTTATTGTAAATGTCATCAAAACAATTTTCGAGTTCAGATACCTTACTTTCTATTTCAGGACCATAGTCGAGTAGCTTTGCTCTATTTGTCTTCTTGAACGTTGCGAGTATCGTCTCGAACAGTTGCTCTATACCTTCTCCTGTATGAGCCGATGTAAGCACGACTGGTACGCGAAGATGTGTTTCTAGGGAGGATTTGTCAATTTTTATTCCGTTCTTTTTAGCCTCGTCGATTACATTAAAAACAGCGATAACATTGAGATTGAGTTCCAGCGTCTCCAAGAGTAGATAAATTCCTTGCTCGGGACTCAAACTATCGATTATTACGACGGTCACATTCGGTGGGGTATACAGTAGAAAGTCGCGGGCAACTCTCTCATCAATTGATGTTGCGGATAACGTATATATACCAGGCAAATCTATAAAGTGTAGCGTGTGCTCTTTGTAAGTTGTTGCTCCTTCTACTCTTGTTACTGTAACTCCGGGCCAATTTGCTACGTATTGCCTTGCACCAACCAATTTGTTGAAAAGACTTGTCTTACCTACATTCGGATTCCCAACAAGTCCAACTGTTATGACCATTATAGCCACCCACCCTTTTACTTTGCGTTGTCTGCTTTGAAAAGTGCTTTCATCGGTAGGACATGAACTTTACTCAACTTTCCAAACCCAACATCATATATTCCTTTATCCGTCTGCACCCTTCTATCGCCAAGTAGCCTTATAACTGCCCCCTCTACTATTCCAATACTTGCTAGGTTCATTCTAGCAATCTTTCCACCTTCAATGTATTCGACTTTGTAGTCACCTGGTCCAACAAAAGTTAATGGTAACGGTGAATCTTCTGAGACCTGTACTTCTATAAGATTGGCTTCTGAATTTCTGAGTGATATCACCTTATTGAAAATACGGTACATTTTGGGATCTCCCATAGGTGCACTCTTCAAGACTTCTATTCTGACCCCAGGGAGAACGCCAACAGCCCTTAATCTTGGGGTTATTTCCGATTCCTCAACGCTCAATACTTCAACTTCGGCACCTTCAGGAACTTCAGCTAATCTCAAAACTTTGCACCCCCCTTATGCAATTGAGCAAAATGATATGACGTTATTGAGACTCATTTGCAATTACTGATATTCATTATATACCTTGTGTGTAAAAAGTCAATACACCGCGTTACCATGTGAATTCACTCGCAACAAATAATCTTAAGTTATTGTCCTTGACAAGTATGAGAATTAGTAATAAAGTAGAACCACCTACTGCAGTTGAAGGAAGTACTTGTCGAAGCTCGAAATAGTGAACTCGTGAAGGAAGTTCTTGGTGAACATGCAATGGAGAAATTTATGATGCTGAAGGAACATGAATGGTGGGGATATTTTACCAACGCTACAGAATGGGAGAGAAGGAGATACGAAAATATCTGACAAATTGCACTTTCTTCCAACGACTTATGATGAATTAAAAAGCCAGAATATCAACCAGTTAGACGTAATTTTCGTAACAGGTGATGCGTATGTGGATCACCCATCTTTTGGTGTTGCATTGCTTGGAAGATTACTTGAATCTAAAGGCTACACAATTGGCATAATTGCTCAGCCTACAAGTGTTGAGGAAATCAAAAGGCTCGGAAAGCCAAAGTTGTTCTTTGGAGTGGCATCCGGAAATGTCGACTCGATGGTAGCTAATTACACTGCCTCCAGAAAAAGGCGAAGATCAGATGACTATACACCAGGCGGTATCAACGATAAAAGGCCTGATAGGGCAGTTATACAGTATGTGAATTTGGTTCGTCAAGCCTTCAAGGATGTTATCGTGGTTATAGGTGGAATAGAGGCAAGTCTAAGAAGGTTTGCCCATTACGATTGGTGGAGTGATAAGGTACGCAAATCTATACTACTCGATTCAAAGGCAAACATACTTGTCTATGGTATGGGCGAGATGGCAACTGTAGATATTGCCAAGCGATTGGAAAATGGTCAACCACTTGATGGAATAAGGGGAACGGTTGTCTGGAAAAGTAATTTGAATGGACTTGAGAATGGTTCAAATAGGATTTTGCATCTTCCATCTTACGAAGAGGTATGCGCAGATGTAAATGCATATGGAAGGATGTTCAAAGATGTTTCTCTGATGACTGATCCATTCAAAGAAATCACTATCATTCAAAAGCAAGATACAAGGTATGTCGTTCAATATCCTCCTGCATTCCCACTGAGTCAAAACGAACTTGATGAATTGTACCTGCTTCCTTACACCAGAAGGGTCCACCCGTTCTACGAAGCACAAGGTAGTGTGAAGGCCATTGAAACGGTCAGATTCTCGATAACAGCAGTACGTGGATGTTTTGGCAATTGTGCATTCTGCGCACTTTCTAATCACCAGACTACACACATTGTTTCGAGAAGCGAAGAGTCAATCTTGGAAGAAGTGCGGATGCTGACTAAGATGCCTGAATTTCGAGGAACTATAACAGATGTTGGTGGACCAACGGCAAATATGTATGGCTCTGAATGTAATGTGAGACAGAGTATGGGACAATGTGCAAAGTATTGCCTTTTTCCACAAGTGTGCAGTAACTTAGAGAAACAAGATCATTCAACGAATTTCATAGAGTTATTAAGAAAGGTGAGAGAAATTCCCAAAGTAAAGCATGTATTCGTGGAATCTGGGATCAGGCATGACCTAATTTTGGCTTCAAGTAATCGTGATTACATAATAAGTGAACTTGTCGATTTTACGTCTGGACAGCTTAAGCTTGCACCAGAACATGCTCACCCAAATGTTCTAGAACTCATGAGAAAACCATCTGCAGAACTATTCGTAGAATTCAAAAGAAAATTTGAAGAAGCTGCAAGGCAAAAGGGTGAGAAGAAATATGTAATTGGATATTTTATCGTAGGCCATCCAGGTGAGAGTGAGAAAGAGAATGCATATTTGAAAGAGTTTGTGGCGAAAAACTTAGGCTACATTCCACAGCAGGTCCAAATATTTACACCCACACCGAGTACACTCAGTACAACTATGTACTATACAGGCAAAGACCCCTTCACGGGGGAAGAGGTCTTTGTGGAAAAACGTGAGAGAGTGAGAAATATGTTCAAAGAAAATGTAATTAACACTGTAGATGGTAACAAAAAGCGTTGAAAATTGTTAATTCAATTATCTATTGACAATAACCTTTTCCACGTGTGGACTTGTGAACGCACGTAATGCGCAGCCATAGCTCATTCTGAATCTAACGATGTCTCCTACTTTGAACGTTTTCTCGCTCTCCGTAGCATCAATGATCAGATGATCACTTGATGCATGAAGTATCTCAAGCCCAGCTTCCAACGGTTTCAAGCCGTCTGGCTTCACATCCTGTTCGCCTACAGCCAAGATTATCCTATTTCTAATGCCTCTATCCTCGAAATGAGGTGTTCTACCGAACGCATCTTTACCTATCTCACCAACAGGGACAGAAGGTTTCTGATCCACTTCGATGATCTCTGCTTCCAATATCAGTGTATCTTGACTTAGATACGGTATATCTCTATCACCCGTTGCATCTGTGCCAAGAACTATCCCTTCACCAATTCTAAACTGTGTTACCCCTTTTGGAAGTTTATTTTCTTCCAACATCTTTAGAGTAACGGTACTTCCACCACTGACAAGTAATTCATATCCTACAAGGTTTTCAATTTCATTTTTGATACGTGTCAAAATAGTCATGTTCTCCACCGTAGGCAGTACCCCACCATAACAGCCTACATTTGTACCGATACCTTTGAGATTGACAAATGTTAGATTCTTGTGTACTTCATATATCTCCTCAACTGCATGTTCAAACCAAACTCCTTCTCTCAAGTCGCCCACATCTATCATGTATATGATCTCAACATTCCTTTGAACTGTTTTTGCTATCCTATCTATTTCATATGCCGTCTCTGGCATGGAAACAAGAAATTCGTCCACATACCCAATCGCCAAGGGAAGCTCTGACAACATTGGAATTCTCAAAAGCTGATAGGGACCAGGGACACCTTCATTATGCAATTTGATGATGTTCTTAAGCCTTGAATCTCCGAGCTTGTCTGCACCGTTCTGCCGTATCGTCCTAGCAATCTCGAAATTCCCAACTGTAACTTTTGCAACACCAACTAGTTCAATACCGTTTTCATGGCATAACTGTGATACTTTTTGAACATTACTAGCAATTAGATCAAGACCAATGAGTATTCTTGGAAAACTAAGATAATTCATATACTACTCACCTCCATACCTGCACCAAGCTTTAACATCTTTTGAAAAATACTATAAACTGATTTTTGTGATATAATCGATAGTAAGCAAAGTAAACCAATCTAAATTGAAACACTGCATAAGACAAAGACTCTGTACAATATAGAATTGTAAATCAAATAAGCGAAATTGTAAACAAGCCACTTAGGAGGGATAACGGTGGATACTAGAGTTAAAGAAGCTTATGAATATATAAACAGTAATACTCACAAAAGGCCAAGAATTGCACTCATTCTTGGTTCGGGTCTAGGATTTCTTGCAGATAGCGTAGAAGATGTAGAGAGCATTTCTTACAAAGATATTCCCAATTTTCCATACTCCACTGCGCCGGGTCATGAAGGGAAATTGGTTTTTGGAACTCTTTTTGGTAGAGATGTAGTTGTACTAAACGGCAGATTCCATATATATGAAGGGTGGGATCCTACCGATATAAGAACAGTAATCCATACACTGAAGTTGTTCGGAATAGAAAAAATGCTCATTACAAATGCGTCTGGTGCAGTCAATACGTCTTATGTGCCAGGTGACATTGTTTTGGTCAAAGATGTGATGAATTTTATGTTCAGAAATCCATTGAGAGGTCCAAACGACGAAAGTATAGGGCCGAGATTTCCAGACATGCTCGGAGTATTTGACAGAGAATGGATGGACAGAGTCAAATACGTATTACCTGATATAAAGGAGGGAGTGTACATAGGTTTGACAGGGCCAACTTACGAAACACCTGCTGAGATCAGGGCAGTCAGGAAGATGGGTGCTGATCTTGTAGGTATGTCAACTGTTCCTGAGCTCATAGTTTGTGCTTATGTTGGTATAAAGGCAATAGTATTTTCCTGCGCAACAAATATGGCTGCTGGTATTCTTGAGCAGCCCCTTTCTCATCAAGAAGTAATCGAAGTTGCAAACATGGTCAAGGATAAGTTTGCAGAAATTGTTGAAAAGGCATTGGAGGTAGCATGGTGAATAGAGATTTTCTATCAATTGTCACAAAACTGAATGAATCAAAGCATATCCTCGTAGTTGGACATATAATGCCTGATGGTGATGACATAAGTTCTGTTTTAAGTGCTAAAATAGGTCTTGAGAGGCTCGGGAAAGAAGTGCTAGCGGGTATAGATTGGAGGATACCTTGGTACTTCTATGAATTTGAAGAAGTGAATCAGATAATGACTTTTGAGCAAATTAAAGAGAGTGGCTTCAAACCGGAAGTGTTATTGATCCTCGATGCTTCAAGCCTTGACAGGATCGGGAGATTCCAGGAGTATTTTGAAACAACAAATGTGTTCGTTGTTGATCATCATGGAACGAATACATTCTTTGGAGAGCTCAATTGGGTTGATATAAAATTCGGTTCAACCGCTCAAATGGTCATGAGAATAAACAACGAACTTGGTGTGCCGTATGACGAAAACCTGGCAACGCTAAATCTTATGGGCATTGCTACAGATACAGGTTTTTTCAAATATTCAAATGCAGATGAAACAGTTTTTTCAGATGCGACTAAACTTGTCTCTCTGGGTGGGAAGGTATACTTGGTTTCAAGGATATTTGAAAATAAAAGAATTGAACAATTTAAACTACTTTCAATTATGATAGATCACCTCAAGTTAGAGTTTGATAATAAGATAGCTTATTCTTTCCTTTCGAAAGCAGATTACGAGAATAACAATTGCAGTGAAGACGACAGCGGAGGGTTTGTTGGAGAGCTGAGGTCACTGAAGGGTGTTGAGCTGGCGATATTTCTTTCCGAGTATGTAACCGATGAAGTTCACATAAGTTTTAGATCGAAAGATTGGTTCGATTGTAGCAAGCTGGCAACGATACTCGGTGGAGGCGGTCATCAGAGGGCTGCTGGATGCTCTCTCAAAGGAGATTTGCATGTGATAGTAGAAGAAGTAATTAGAGAAGCAAAAACTTTATTTCTGACGTCTTCAAGATCTTCTGTAAATTTGGCAGAGTAAGATACATGGAGGAAGTAGAGAAATAGTTTCGCCATAAAAAAGCTCTTGGGGTGATCTTACGGGGGTTAGAAAAGCCTTGGGTGGAAAAGATGTTGCGAGAAGCACGTATTTTGGCGAGGAATATATCGAAGAGTTTTACGGAATTGAATATTTGGTAAGAGTTCTACCTTCCGATATAGTGGGGGATTTTAACAAATTTGTGGCAAAAATAAATTCTTATGCCATATTTGATCGTTGTATCTCACCAGTTTTGTTAGAAAAAAGTGATGAAAATGTATATGTGAAATTTGCTCATCTACGTGAGAAGCCTTTACTGCATGTAGTTGCCAATACTTATTCGGAGTTAGTTGATGTGGATGATATTGCCGAGCAGATCCTAGACTTTGCTAAATATATCTCTCTGAAAATCTGCCCACCATTTCCTGCCTATTCTGTAGAAGATATCTATACCTACGCTGGTGAGCTTTTCTTTTTACCTCCTATGTTGTTTAATAGAGATTTTGCTATAACGATTTCCAATTCTGAATATGCTTTTGTTGCTCCTGAATTTCTAAAGAATGGAACATATGATGAACGTTCCGCTATATTTGTTCTAGGGAAAATCATCGAGTTTTTTGATAAGGACAATAAATATTCTACATTGACAACCAGAATGACACAAATAGAACCTGAATTGAGAAGCCTGGAATTTAGATGTAGACATGATAGAGGGCTTGTAAATGCAATCGTTGGTAAAATACTCGCAGCCGTTGGTAATTCAGAAAAAAGGTTTAATGTGGTTGAACTAAAGACAAGCCAATATGCTAAGTACAAGCTAGTACTTCCAAGAATAATATCAGAAGTTTCCAGAAATTCGAATGTGGTTTTTGTAGGCAATGACATCACAAATGTAGTTAGGGAATTGTTATCTCGCTATGGTGATAAGATCGATAAGCTTTCATATAATGAATTATGTACGTGTCTATATGGAATTTGTAAATTCGATAACGTAATACCTTACGCAGCACAAGTGTTTGAAAAATTAGGACATGCGGTTATCATAGTGGATGACTTGGAGAACAGTCATATTTTTGTTAGAAGATTCCTGAGCTATCTTCGTGGATTAGGTAGAAACCTAAGAATAACTGTGATTACTACCAATGCATTAGATGTAGATCTTGTAATAGACCTCGATCAGGAATTTTCCCAAAGCAAAGGTATCGAGCATCATATCGGTGGGGGAAGACTAGCACAATTATCAAAATCAGAACAATCTGATATCGAAAATGACAAAAAACTACAACTTCTTTCAGTACTTGGTCAGGATTTTTCGATGATGGAAATTAGCTATTTAGAGCAGATCATAAACGAGAATTTCGAAGATACCCTAAGAAAAGCGATCAGATATGGAATTATTGGTAAGAAACATATGACATATTCTTTCGAGAGTGAATCATGGAACATACTGCATGGAAAACTTTCGAATGAAGATAAGGTAGATTTACATATAAAACTGGCAAAACTTATGCAAAAAGGAAAGTTTCCGTATGGTATTGCTGCCCTCAGAGGCGCAATGCAATATGAATATGCGGGTAAGAAGCTATCAGCTGCAGTTCTTTACATGAAGTCGATCAAATGGAATTTGGAATATTATGCCTTTTCTCCAACGCGTGTAATGGAGCTCTTCGAAAGAACGTACGAATTACTCAAGGAAGAAAACAGGCTTGACTCTTATTCATTTAATGTTTTGAGACTCAAGTTTCAGCACCATACTTTGCAAGAGGTTTTACCATCTCTTCCCATTCCAACCGCCAAAATGCCAGACTGGATAACAGTATTCAACTATGCTGTCAATCAGAAATATGTGGAATGCATTGAAGCAGCTAATCATGCGAGACCAAGAACAACTTTTGAAAGCTATAGAATAGAATTTTTAAGAAATTATGCATACTATTCACTAAATGATAAGGTATTAGATGAGGAAAAGCTCAAAGACATCGTTGAAAACATTTGTGATGATAATATCGTATCTGCTGAGTTGAAAGCTCAGATTTTATTGTTATTGGGAGATTCTATCACATATATTGATTCTAAAGAGGCAAGGAGATTTTTTGAAAAAGCTGATGAAATAACCCAGAAATTTAATATAAGATACCTTTTAATAGATATAAACAATTCATATGGCACTGTATACGATGGTCAGTCTATATCGATAGCATATTTTAGGAAGGCAATGCAAATTGGTGGCGAACTTGGGTATTATAGAAGAATTGCTTCTTCGCGATTCGACTTTTTAAGGGCTTTGTTGTATTTCGGAAGGTTTGCGCAGTTAAGGGATGAACTGAGCAAGGTGGAGGGTGCTCTGCTGATAAGCAAAGAGATCAACCCTTGGGATAAAGTACAATTGCTAAGAATAATGGGTTTTTACCATACATATCAACAGGATTATGAAGAAGGATTTAATTGCCTTACAGAAGCACTTAAGATGGAAACAGAACTGGGTATACAACACTTCTCATTGAGAACTCTTATACTGCTTGAACTAATCTGCAGTCATCTTGAAAATGCGAAGAAGTTAATAATAGAGAATTCGAATGACCCTGCCATCCATGTGCGTGGTTTTGAGTATCTGACGAAGTTGGTCCTAACAGAGACCAATGAAGAGTTCTTAAATGTTTGGAGAGAATATAAAGATTCAAAGGTTACTATGTTGAGAGAAGAGATACTGTATATCTTTGCTGAAAGGCTTGCTAAGTTAGATCCTGAAGGCTTCTTAAAGGAAGTACGTAGATGGGAAAATCTATACGCGGTTGAGCAGATGAAGCTTTCACTGTTTTATGTCTTGCTTGCAAAATATTCATACTACAACTTCGTAGGAAACAGTCTCCGTAGAGATCTAACAGAATGGGAGATATGCCGCTTAGCTAAAGTTATGGAAATCAATCATCCGTTCTTAGCTGGGAAAAGCTTCAAAGAGTTTCAGAATAACATCCTGATAAATTTCCTAGAAGTTTTCAAATTCATTGACCCTGATATATCCATTGAGGATTTTGTAAGGCTTTTTGCTAGTTTACTTTTTGACGCATTTTCAACAGACGAGGTTTACATCAGGGTAAAAGATGACAAAATAGGTGTCGATTACATCTTTTCTACAACAAGGTCTATACCAGAAGGCATAGTTTTTAACTTAAATCCATTGAGAGTTAAGTTAATAGATATGGTAGACGAAGATTGCGAGGCCGTTATCTATTTGTCGTCCAGCACATTTTCATCGGACGATGAAAATGAAACGGAACGAATCATAAACATACTGGAGGAGACATTTGTTAGTCAGGTTAAGGCAATCGTATCACGTGAGATATCCAACAGAGATTCTCTCACTAATCTTTACAGTAGATGGTACATCGACAAGGTACTCTCCGAACTGCTCAAGGATTTCAAAATAAACGACACAACCTTTACTGTATTCATGGCTGATATAGATGATTTCAAGAAGGTAAATGATACATACGGGCATTTGAAGGGCGACGAGGTACTCAAGGAAATTGCTACCATTATCAAAACTTTTGTGGGGAAGAATGGTGCTGTGGGAAGATACGGTGGGGAGGAATTCATAAGCATAGTTATGTTCGATAAGGACGAAACTTATGAGTTATGCGAAAAGATCAGAACGGCAATAGAGGAAGAGTTAAGAAAGAAATTCGGATTTACCATAACTGTAAGTATAGGGATAGCCTCAGTACCAGAAAGGGTAACAGAAACAGAACTCATGGGACTTGCTGATCAAAGGCTTTACAAGGCAAAAGAAACTGGAAAGAATCGAACAGTTAAAGAGTAAAAAGAGTAATTTGTATTAACTCTGTTCTGTAATGTATTTAAGAAATGTAATTAAGATTAGAGATTAAACTCGTAGGTGAAAAGTATGGAGGTAGTCAAATTTATAAAGGAAACTTACTGGAGTAAAGATTACATAGTAGAAATTGATGGTAGCGTGAAAGTAGCCAAATTCGTTTATGATGGGCTTATTCATTCACCGAGTGACGTAGTTTTGAAATCCGAGTCAGCAAGAAATGTTTATGGCATTTTAGTTCCAGAGAGGTTCTTGTTTGAAAATGGAGCAATTCTGATATACGATTTGGAGAAGTACGAACCGTTGTATGGCAAAAGAAACGAAATAGACGAAATAAATGAATTAGCTGCACAGGTTATGTTGAATGCTATGAGAAATATCTTGCACGTTCCAAAGTTATTTCTTCCTTTCATTGGGTTAGATGACATCATAGTTTCCGATGGAGATATAAAAGTATTCTTGCCGTTTGTTCAAGATCTTGACTATGTTATAAGACAGGCTGAAAAAGAAGGCACATGCCCTATATACATTGCTCCGGAAGTATGGAACGGCGAGATATCTGACAAGTCAACACTTTATGTCTTTGGGAAAATTATAAGTGATTTGACCGAAAATGATGTCATGAAACAGATAGCTTTTCAAATGAGTAGTGAAGAACCGGATAAGAGAACATTCAGTGAGGAAGTCCCGTACTACAGAATCTCTGGTAGAAAGAAAACATTGAGAGTAAAGAGAATATCTAGGGCGGAAGAAGAGGAAATACTCGGACTTATTCGCTCATCAGAGAGTATCTATAATTACGTTGGGATAATTGGTCCCCAACGTGTTGGTAAGACAACTGTAGTAGAAAATCTAGAGAGTTATCTCCGAGAGAGTGGAATCCCATTTATTCATGCTGTAACAGGTTCTGATATAATAAGTCAGACCCTGCAACTCGTCTCTGATAGGATTTCGAAAGAACTTCTCGACGAGCTGATGTATTGCGTAGAAAATGTTTGCAAAATAGATACAGTCTCTATCTCGATTGTAGAAGCTTTGTCTAATATCAAACGCATAGTAATCTTTGTTGACGACTATCAGGAAACACCAGAAGGTTTGAGGGTACTTCTGAAAAAGATATCTGAGCTGGACAAATCAGGGAGAATTATCATACTCTGCTTCTCTATAGAGGAATTTGAAGAGTTTCAGCAAAAAATCTATATAGAACCATTTACAGTAGATCTAACTAAGGAGATCATCGTAAATTCGATAGGAAATGTGGGAAACTTGGACATTCTAGCAAAATGGTTGACCTCTGTGTCGAACGGACTACCAGGACTCATCGTGGAGTATTTGAAATATCTGTATGAAAACGAGATATTATCTTACAGGGATGAAAAGTACTATTTTGATCTAGATGCTGTCGAGGATATAGAAATATCTGATGTTATCTTCGAGAACGTATACAGATACTTGAGCAAAAAAGAGAGATACTTGGCAATTCTTGGTCAGAAGTTTTATGAAAGTGAGATAAAAAGTCTTGAGTCTTTGCTGAATGTAAAATTTGAACTGTCTGGGCTTATTTCTGAAGGTATCATATACAAAGAATACAACAGGTTCAGATTTGCCCTAAAACAGTATTGGGAGATACTGTATAGTTCGATTACGGAAGATGAAAGGACCAATTTACATAAACAACTTTCAAACATTATCGCGGATCCTGAAAAAAAGGCCTGGCATCTTGAAATCATTGGGGAAACGATGAGCGCTGTCACAGTTTATCTGAAGAACATCTACGAACGTTTCAATTATTATTCTTCCCCATCGCTTGTGAGAAGTTTGATAGAACATGTGAAAGATATGATCGGTGATAGAGTATCCTATTCTGTTATAAAATTTGAAGTAGAATTAGCTGAAAGAACCGAAGAATTAAACGGAATACAAGACTTGGAAATTCCGGATACGGAATTGTACAGTTATTATAAAGCGCTGAGATCATATATAACGTTCGATAACGAGGAAAGCATAGAAATCTTGGAAAGATACCCGACAGGTTACGGGAGATTTGGTGCCTTAAAGAGAAAACTGTTGTATCTGAGGGCCAGATTTGAGAAGGAACGAAGAAGGGCAGATTTCTATGGGGAGACAGTTGAAATTATTTCACAGCTTGATGAAAAAAACTTTCTGCATGCGAAGATTCTAGTCGAGGCATATATATTCCTTTCCAATTTAATGTCTACCAATCCCCAGGGAAGCATGAAGTATCTCAAAATTGCTGAGAAAATAGCTTTAGACTATAACATAGCTCATAGACTTCCAACGATCTATAACAACATGTCTGTTAATGCTTCTTCTGCAGTTATTTCTATGGAGTATTTAAGAAAATCTATGGAAACTGCTGAAAGGATTGGGTTACCTGCGAGGGGTTTCTATGCAAGGTTGAATATGCTTTATCATGCCCTTTATTCCGGAAATATAAAAGAATTTGTGGATGGTATCATGGAAATTCGTCCAAAACTCAAGATACTCGGTTTAAGAAATGAGCTCATATACTCAAATATCCTAGAAGCCTATTATCATGCCTACAACTTCGAGCTCGACGAAGCACTCGAACATATAGATGAGTGTGTGAATGTCTATAAGGAGAAAGGCCTTGATATTGAGAAGGTATTTATGCATTTCATCAACCGTGATCTAGAAGGAGTAATGAGACTACTGGAAGAAGGAAGCCTTGATATAACTGATGAACGGGTCAAAGATATAGTAGAAGTGTTGAAGAGTATTGGTACCGATGTTTTGCCTGTTAAGTGGGAGAATTATGTAAATTCACAGAACAAACTATTCAGAGAAGAACTACTCGCAGTTCTAGGTGAGGAACTTACAAAAAGTGTTCCAAACCTTGTTAGAAGAGAACTCGAGCATCTGGAGGTAAACTTCATACTCGATGGGGCTTTACTCTCTTTAGCCTTGCTGTATGAAGGATACGGTCACTATTACAAGACAGTAGGCAACGAATATAAAGCAAGAGTATACTATGCAAAATCTGCAACGATTTATAGAGACATAGGTCTGACAAATGCCTTTAAGGAAATATCAGAAAGATATGGGATAAGTAGCGAAAAAGTCGTCTCGCACATGCAAACAGAGGATTCTGGAAACAGTGAGTTGCCATTCGAAATCCTTTCAAGTTTGAGAATATTGGATACAGAAGTGCAGCCAGAAACCCTTTTGAATTATTTCATTTCGAAAATCATATCCATACTTCCTGTGAACAATGCCTATATGAGGATTCAAGATGATGTTCTTGATAAGGTACTTGAAGCTGGAATAGGCGAATTCAAAAGTTTTTCAAATGAATTTGCGAAACTATCGCCATTTGAGGTCTATTTAAGAGATAACATAGATGAACACGCACTCTATGAGATATACGTGTCGAATCGGAATTTGGTATTGCAGAAGAAGTTTTACGAGGATGTCATTTCTTCCGTACAGGTGTTAGAGTACGGTATAGTATCAGTTTTAAAAGGATTATTAACGAGGCTTAGAAGCTTCGTTGATCCGCTGACAAAACTGTATACTCGGTATTATTTTTCTAAATTGCTGAGTCTACACTTTGAAAATACTGTCAACTTCGGGTCACCTTTAAGCGTTGTAATGTGTGATATAGACAACTTCAAGAAAATCAACGATACGTATGGTCACTTAGTTGGCGATGAAGTTCTCAAAAAAATTGCAAAAATTTTTAGGGAAAACGTTCGAAACACTGATATTCTCGGAAGGTTTGGCGGTGAAGAATTCGTCATGCTTTTTCCAGGTTTGGAAATAGATGAGACCGTAGGAATATTGGAAAGGTTAAGACGTATGGTCAGAGATCTTGAAGAATTTCCATTTAGAATTACGCTTAGTTACGGTGTTTCTAATTATCCAGCGTCTGGAGTGGAGTTTCATGATCAGCTGATACAAAATGCAGATATAGCGCTGTATCATGCCAAAAGTACAGGAAAGGATAAGATAGTCGTATATACGGAGGGAATGACAGGTGGACTGCATGCATGATGTTTATAATAGAGTAGATAAGAAATTAGTAGAGTTTTTATGGGATGAAGGTTGTGATCTGCTTTTTGACGAACCTCTTTCTGCCCATGTAAGTTTTAGATTGGGGGGGAAGGTACGTCTTTTTGTTATTCCAAACTCGTTGAATAGCTTCATAGTAGCTATTAGTTCCTTTAAGAATGAGGGCATAGAGTATCGTATAATTGGTAAGGGGACTAACATCTTACCATCTGATGAATATAAGGATTTCATCGTTGTTTCCACAGAAAGAATAGACGAAGTAAAAACTTCTGATGGTTATGTCTATTCAACTGCTGGCACTCCTTTCAAAAAACTCTGTTTGTTTGCCATGGAAAATGGTTTGTCTGGACTTGAGAAAGCCTACGGACTGCCTGGTAGTGTTGGTGGAGCGATATACATGAATGCCGGTTGCTATGGTTGGGAGACTAGTGAAAGAGTTGTTGAAATAGACGTGTACGACGGTAAAAATATATTTACGATTTCCAACTTAGAGGCTGAATTTGAATATAGGACTAGTCTGTTCAAAAAGAACAAAGATCTAATTATCTTGGGTGCAAAATTCAAGCTTTGCCCAGATAATATAGAACATATAAAATCGCTGATGACCGAGACAATTAGAAAAAGATATGAGAAACAACCACTTGAATATCCAAGTGCCGGGAGTGTTTTCAAAAGACCAAGGCCGGATTTTTATGTTGGAACAGCTATAGAGTCGTTGGGACTTAAAGGATATTCTGTAGGCGATGCTCAGGTTTCGGAAAAGCATGCCGGATTTATAATAAACAAAGGAAATGCGAAAGCCAATGACGTCTTTGAACTAATGGACTTCGTAAAAGCGAAGATCAAGCAAGCATACCAAGTTGATCTAGAGACTGAAATAGAAATTTGGCAGTAATTGGCAATAAGACGTAACACCATAATTGTTATAGGTAAGGCACACAACGTTATAAAGACAAAGGAGGGTATAAAGATGGGACTTAAAGGGCATCTGGTATGGGACAAAAGAGAACGACAGGAGATTGAGGAGTTTTCGAATGAGTACAAGAAGTTTATAGAATTTGCTAAGACCGAAAGATTGACAATTGCCTATTTTGAGGATTTGCTGAAAAAATCAGGATTCATAAAAGTAGAAGAATTCACAGGGGTGGAGGATCAGGTTTACTTAGCCAATAGGAGCAAATCGCTCATCGCAGTAAAGGGAAACATCAAAAATGGTATCAACTTTGTTGTTGCTCATGTTGATTCACCTCGTTTGGATCTTAAGCCCTATCCATTTTATGAGGAATCGGAAATAGCACTTGTAAAGACACATTATTATGGTGGCTTAAAGAAATATCAGTGGTTCAGCCTTCCGCTTGCGTTGGTTGGAATTGTTGTCAAAGAAAATGGAGAGAAAATAGATGTATGCATCGGCTGTAGTGATAAGGATCCTGTGTTTGTGCTTCCTGACCTTTTACCACATCTCGACAAGGAAGACAATAAAGTCAGCGAGCACTTCAAGGCTGACAAGATGAACGTAGTTCTTGGCTCGATACCACTACAAGGTGAAGAAAATGAAGCAGTTAAGAAGAATGTGTTGAAACTAATAAAGGACAAGTATGGCATAGACGAAGAGGACTTTGTAAGTGCTGATTTGGAGCTCGTACCAGCACTGAAACCCCGAGATGTTGGTATAGATAGCAGTTTCATCGGTGCATATGGGCACGACGATAGGATCTGTGCATATGAGGGTGTTATGGCACTTCTGAACGCTCAAACATCCGAAAATCAGAAGGCTGTTGGCGTGATATTATTCGACAGAGAAGAAATTGGCAGTGAGGGAGATTCAGGTGCTCAGGCAAGATTTTACAAGGCATTCTTGAGAAAGTTGCTCAAGATGAGAGGTATCTCCGATACTGAAAGTGCATTGGATGAGATAATAGCAAAATCCACAGTTCTATCTGCCGATGTGACAACGCTCCAAGACCCTTCCTATCCTGAAGTTCACGACAAGATCAATGCGGCAAAAGCTGGCTATGGTGTCGGACTAGTCAAATATACTGGTCGTGGTGGAAAAGGTGGAGCAAGCGAGGCTCATGCCGAACTAGTAGCACGTGTGAGAGGCATTCTCAATAAAAACGGTATCTCTTGGCAACCAAGTTTGCTCGGTAAAGTTGATGTTGGCGGTGGTGGAACAGTTGCAAAATTCCTTGCGCAAGAGGGTTTTGATACGATAGACATGGGACCAGGACTTTTAGGTATGCACTCACCATTTGAATTGGTTTCAAAGGCAGATTTGTACGAAACCTACTTGGCATTCAAAGTACTGCTCGAGAAATTGTGATATAATGAGTCTTACTGTTATTTTGCAATTCTAACGAGGTGAAAAAGGGTGAAGAAGAATGGGGATGAGATTTACAGCCATGTAGAAGAGCTGTTGAGAATGATATGTTTCAAGATCAGAGTGCAAGGTAGAATAGTATTGAGGGATTATGCTATTACACCAGCACAATTTGATTTAATGCAGAGAACATATTTCGACGGTCCACAGACTATGACAAGACTGAGCCAAACACTTGGAATTGCGAAAAGTACAACTACAGGGTTGGTCATGAGACTTGAAAGAGATGGTTTTTTGCGAAGGAAACAAGGCGAAACGGATAAAAGAATAGCCGTTGTTGAAATCACAGAACTAGGTAGAGAAGTTATAGAAGCAGTGATAAAGAAACGAGTGGAGTATGTAAAAGAAGTAATGGAGGAATTCTCGCTAGATACCTCCGACAGGATATATCATTCGCTGATAGAATTGTCCAAAATAATCAAAGAAAGATAGGAAAGGTAAGAAGTGAGGAGCGCTGAAACGTGGATAGTAAGAGTCTTTCCTTTATTTTTCACCGCAATGCTTTTACTTTTGTTTTTCTATTACTATTCATAAGCTTCAGCTATGCGCTTACTGTAGTTGGTGAGAATGGCAGTATTGTTTATTACAACGAGAAATTGATAGGTACCATTAAAGATCACCAATTATCCTTTGAAGTGCAGTTACCGGGTGTGTTAAAATTAGTCAAACCTGGATATGTGCCTTTTGAGAAATTGATAACCGAGGATGGTACTGTAATTGCAAATCTTGCGCTACCAGCATACTTGAATATATCCGTTGAACCAGCTGATTCAATGGTATACATAGATGATAAGCCAGTTGCGAGGAATGGTACAAAGATCTCTTTAGAACCCGGCGAGCATTTAATAAGGATAACGTCACCTGGTTTTACAGAAAAAATTATGAGTATATATTTGAACCCATACGAAGAAAAAGAACTGAACGTTACCCTGAAAACAACCGTGACATTGAATTTGGACTCTGTTAAAAAGATCGAAAATGTATTTTTCAACTTTGAGAAAATAACGATTCCCACAGTACTTGAAGTTCCCCCAGGCAAGTATAGAGTTGTTCTTCCACAAGATTTCGTTAATTTGATTCAGGATTTTGAGGTCCCTTCTACGGATACCTATACATTTTTGGTCGACTCAAGGCAATACAAAAAAATTACTGTCCTAGGAAAGCCCGAAAATGCCATTGTCAAAATAGGAAATGATTTTTACAAATCTCCCGTCGAAACCAAGCTTGTTGAGGGTAAGTATGAAGTGCAGATCAGTTTGGACGGTTACAATGATTTTAGTACGCAGATATCCCTTAGTAACGACTTAGTTTTACACTATACACTGGAGCCAAAAGAACAAATTAGTCTGCTTTTTGACGTTCCTGATGTTTCTGTTGAATTCGATGGCTTTAATCAAGAACCGTTGGTAAAGCGTTTGTGGTTTACGACGATAAAACAATTGTCTAGCTGTGGTGATTCAGAGAGTATCATATGGTTCGGTTTCAGCGATGGTACTTTGAAAAGACTACCTAAATCTATCCCGATTGCATTGGGCAAAGGAGTTCAAGCGGTTGTAAACAACACGATACACACAGGGCCAGGGATAATCCAAGTAAATCCAAAGCAGTTAGTAAAGGTTCTCAGAGGTTCGGATGTGAGTGAACTGATCGCTGAAAGCCCAATCGTTTTAGACAGTACGGAGTCATGCCTGGTAAACATATATTCAAGAAGCGTTCTCGATGTTTTTGTAAACGATGCGTACATCGGAAGAACGCCCATATATTTGATAGACTTACCTGCGGGAGAATACACATTCACTTTTAAGAAGGATAGTAACGAAGTACACAAACAGACTGTACTAATTGAAAGTGGAAAGCTAAATGAAGTCAAGGTGAACAAGTCAACTACCCACGGCCTATAGAGGCGGGGGCTTGTAGAAATGCAAGCTCGGTTGATTAGCCTATGTCATTAGTTTTTGCTAATGATTAGTTATAGCAGAATATATAGTCACCTTGGGATGCTCCACAAGTCCCATGCTCTGAGGGGTAGGAGAAGTGCTATTACCATTAAACCTGATATAACATTGGCGATGTGGACCTACAGGCTTTAGCCTGACTTATCTTGATGGAGGTTTTAAGTATGGTATATGTATTATCTGTTGATGGGAAGCCTTTGATGCCAACTAAAAGGCATGGCAAAGTTAGACGTCTCTTAAAACAACACCTTGCTAAAGTAGTCAAAGTTGAACCTTTCACTATTCAGCTATTATATGAAACTACTAGCTATACACAAAATATCACACTTGGTATAGATAGTGGTTATAACCAGATAGGTTTCTCTGCTGTCACAGAAAAAGAGGAATTAATATGTGGTAAAGTTAAACTAAGAAATGATATATCCGAGCTTCTTAAAGAAGGACGGATGTATCGTAGAATTAGGCGCAATAGACTTAGATATAGGAAACCTAGATTTGATAACAGAATTTCATCTAAGAAAGAAGGTTGATTAGCGCCCTCTATTAAACACAAGTTAGATTCTCATGTTAGGTTTATTAATTATCTTAAATTATCTTCAGACAACTTATTTTCAAGATGATTTCAAAAACTGAACTATTTATATGACTGGTAAGATACTGAGAGAGTAGGGTATTAGAGTCTCTAGTGAGGTGGTTTGATGTTTAACAGGAAATTTCTTACTTACCTACCGCTAATAACAGTTTTATTATTGCTCTTGTTTTATTCACCATTCATAACTTCTGTCATGGGGGCAACTATAAACGATTTGTCTCCAGCTTCTTCACAGTACAAAGCTGTGAATTTTCTAGTCGATAGAAAAATTATGGAAGTTGATCAAAATAACAATTTTAAACCATCGTTACTTGTGTCGAAATTAGACCTTGCTAAATACTTATACAACTTGATAGTCTATTACAAACTCGAGAATCTGAGTACCTCCAGTGTTGAAGGTGAATTAAGTAAACTACAGTCACGTGTTTCTTCTCTCGAGAAACAAGTTCAGACCAGTAGTTCGGCTCAGTCAAGCATACAAAATGACATAAGCGATATCAAGAAAAGGCTTACGTCTCTTGAAAGTAAAGTTGGGGCAATTACTACACAAACACCTCAGATTTCCCAATCTTCCCAGACAAAGGATGTATCAAAAGACTTGGAACAATTGTCGAAAAGAATTTCGGCACTTGAACAAGCTGATATTCAAATGAATAGTAAGATATCCAGCCTTAATAGCGAATTGAGTAAGATATCGTCTATCAGTACTGAGCTAGCTAAGATACCAAACCTCAGCAACGAGATCAATAAGATACCGACTCTTAATAGTGATCTCAACGCCCTTAAAACAGAGGTAAAAAGTAATACCCAGAGAATTGAATCGAAAATAGCCGCACTAGAAAATAGTATAAATTCAAGTCAGCAAGACATAGGAAAGATTTCGACCCTCAGTACTCAGATATCGAAGTTGGAAGGGAGAATTTCGGCACTTGAAGAATCTCAGCAGAAAGATCTTTCTAATGTTGAAAACATGGTTATTCAAAATTCAAAAGAGATAGAAAAACTGAAGACACTCAACAATCTTTATACTTCAACTAGCAAAGAAATTGACTCACTGATGCAGAGAGTTTCAAAGATCGAAGAAGTTATCAACAGAGGTGATGATTTTATAGAAAAGCTGGATGCAATTGATGTCCTTACGGTTGTTGATTTTGTTGGTAATTTCCAGATATTGTCAAACCGGTTTGATCAACTCGTGGCAAAATACACAAAAATTGAAGACCAAATGCGCTCATTTTCTGTTGAACAGCAGTATATCATAGATGAAATTTCAAATGTTAAGAGCAGCATAGAAAAAACTAGTGATCTGTCGGTTAAGGTATCTGAGCTTTCTAGTAGTCAAGAAAAGACTGATTTGGAAGTAGAAAATCTTAATAAGGAAGTAGAGAGCTTACGTTCTGAACTTCAGTTCACAAGATGGTTAGCTATTGCAGGGACTGTTACATCTGTAGTACTTGGTTTGATTTTTATCGTTACTGCAGGTCAGTAATCTGTAATCATCAATTGTTGGGTGGTGAATTCTGAGTTGATCGGTCTAGCATTGGAAGCAGGAGGAGTTAAAGGTTTTTCACATATAGCTACTTTGAAGGTATTTGAGATGTGTAACGCAAAAGTAGATGTAATAGCAGGATCTTCTGCAGGTGCTATAGTAGGGGCATTGTACTCCTTATATGGTGATGCGGATCAAGTCTACGATGAGTTTTCAAAGAACGTTATCTCATTTCTAAAAGGTAAGGCGATAAAATCCTCTGTCCCTATGTTCGAGTTTGTTATGAGGAAGGCTTTAATTACCTTGGATGAGTACTATGAATTTTTCAAAGCACTCTTTGGAAAAACAAAATTCTCGGAACTTAGGACGAAGTTGATAGTTGTAGCCTTCGACTGTGAAGAATATCAATCAGTGGTCATAGACGAAGGATTCATAGTTGATGCTGTTTTAGCGAGCTGTACAGTACCGGGCGTTTTTGAACCTACTTATATAGGTGGTTCAAAAGTTTTAGATGGCGGAGTACTTTCACCACTTCCTACCGAAGAACTGAAGGAACTTGGTGCGGACAAGATAGTTGCAAGTATATTTGAAGAGGAAATACCAGATTACCAGACGCAATTTGAACTACTTTCGACCATTGACACAATAAAGGGGCGTGAGATACTTGAAGAAGAATTGAAATTGGCAGATTTTGTCTTCAGCTATCCTGTTGAGGTAGAATGGAGTGAGTTTGAAAAGCATGAGCAAGTCTACACAGATGCTATGAAAGTTGCTATGGATAGGAGAGATCAATTTGAGAATTTCATTAGGCGGTGATGTGGTTCAATATCTTGGAACAGTTGGATTTTTCAAGGCTTTAGAAGAGTCGGAGGATATGAATAGCGATTTTTTTGAGATACACTGTTGTGGTTTCTCGTGTATTCCAGCAATACTCTGGCAGTATGACTCCAAGACCTCGTATGCGAGGGTATCAAAAATGTGGGGAGAAGCTATCAAGCTTTTCAAATCTGTGTCTAATCCTTCTTTGTCTCGTATGAGTAAAAGTATCTCACTATTGTACAATGTTCAAAAGAAAATCAAAAACCAAGAAGAAAATGAAAAAATGATAGAATTCGTGCAAAAATGGGTACCCAAATTTGATATCGATGATACTCTTAAAGTAAAAGTACATGCATTTGACATGTCGGAAAAGAAAGAAAAGATGCTATTCGGGAATTCACTGGAGGTATTATCGAAAGCAGTAACTTACCCAATAGATTTCTCGCCAATTGATAATTATGTTTCTCTAGCATGGGTATTTGGAATTCCTGAGGGAGATGGTATAATATATATCGATTGGCTCAATTCTTTTACCCCTCAGAAGGCTGCTGACTATCTTCTGTTGTCCACTTTTTCACGGACATCTAAGTTGATTAAAGATCGTTCCAATAGATCTCGTTTTTCAACCTCGATACAAATTTCCGATGTTCGAAATCTTAGCGTGATAAGTAACAGGTTCTATCTTGCAGGTAAGAAAGTTGTTGAAAGTCTTGCCATGCTGTCAAAAGGTAGGAGGTAGGAGTATGAAAAGTTCGAAGGTAGTTATATGGACGCTGTTGATCATATTGCTTTCTGTAGTCATCGTTTTTGCTCAAACAACAACGACAACAACGACAACTAGTGCAAAAAAATCGAAGACGGTAAGGGTTTCGGCAGACTATGTTGAGCCAAAAAGTGATGTTATTTACTATAAAGGCAAAGTGTTTGTCAACATCGATGAGGACAAAGTCAGTGTCAAGACGACAGAAATGTATGTAAAGAAAGTTGGAGACAAATGGAGAAATGTTGAAATACCTGTGAAATCTGAATTCAGTTTCGATGGTGGAAGTGCCGTTGCAGACAAGATGACGTACGACCTTGACAACAGAACGGGAACACTTGTGAATACCACTATCACGATCATCGATACTAAGAGCAACGAGAAAATAATAATAGTGGCAGATAATGTGAACTATGATCTGGAGAATGACAAGTATAATGGCACAAAAAAAGGTGGAGTAAATATCACAAAAGGTGATATTACTGCAATTGGCGATAAATTCGATTACGATAAGAAAAAAGGAGAACTAATACTTGTCGGAGCTGTAGTCATCAACGATTCTAAAAAAGGTATAAAAATGACAGCATCGGATGCAGTTATCAATACAGAAAACAACGACATGAAAGCAAACAATGTGAATATAGAGCTTAAAGTGGAATAAGAGAAATAGGAGAAAGGAGTTCGTTAATGCACAAGTTCATAATTTCTGGTCCAACAGGTTCAGGAAAGACAGAGTTAGCTGTTGGAATAGCTGAGCATTTACCTATAGAAATCATCTCGATGGATTCCAGGCAGATTTACAAACACATGGACATAGGTACAGCAAAGCCAGATCCCTATCAACTCATTTCTGTAAAGCATCATATGATAGATATAATAGAACCATCAGAGTATTTCAACGCTTTTTTGTATCAAAAGATGGCTAAAGAAATTGAAAAAGACATAATAGAAAGAGGCAAAATACCCATATACGTTGGTGGAACAGGATTATATATCGATGCACTAGTAAAGGGTTTTTTTGAAGGTGTACCGAGAGATGAGAACATAAGAAAAGAGCTCAACAAACTTAATGAACAAGAACCCGGAATACTCAGAAAAATGCTTGAAGAATTCGATCCTGAAGCAGCATCAAGAATCCACGTTCAAGACATGAAGAGAACGATAAGAGCATTAGAAGTGTACCTTAAAACAGGAAAGAGAATCTCTGAGCTTCAAAACCAAACAGTCAAGGATTCAGAAAAATGCTTTACACTGGTAGTTCTGAATCGTAACAGGGAAGAACTATACGAGAGAATAAACAACAGAGTAGACAAAATGATAGAATATGGATTGATAGATGAGGTAAAAAACCTGGTCTCAAACTATGGGACAACTCCGGAGGCATTCAAAACTATTGGATACAGAGAGATCATGGATTATCTAGATGGATTATACTCACTTGAAACCGCTGTCCAGCTTATTAAACGCAATTCTCGTCACTATGCGCGTAGGCAGATCATCTATCTAAGAAGGTTTAAGAACGCAATATGGGTAGATGGAACCGAAGGCAATGTAGAAGAAAATGTCATCAGGTTGATTGAAGAAACATTCTCAAATACCCCAAAAAGCTGAAAAGATGTTAAAACATTCCAACATCAACCCCTAAAAAGATTTGATTTGAGGTGAAAAGTACATGGAAGCACTCTACAGAAAATACCGTCCCGCTCAGTTTTCTGAGATCGTTGGTCAAGAACATATAAAGAGACTCCTGAAGAATGCCCTTGAAAAGAGAATGATATCACACGCCTACATTTTTGCTGGGCCTCGTGGTACTGGTAAAACAACCACTGCAAGATTAATTGCCAAATCTCTTAATTGCGAAAAACACCAATTCTCCGAGCCATGTAACGAGTGTTCTTCTTGTAAAGCAGTAGATAGTGGTTCACATCTCGATGTGATAGAATTAGATGCGGCATCCAATAGGGGTATTGATGAAATAAGAAGGATAAGAGACGGCGTTAATTTCAGCCCTGCGATGGGTAAGTACAAGGTTTACATAATTGATGAAGTTCATATGCTAACTCGAGAGGCATTTAATGCGTTGCTAAAAACTCTAGAAGAACCTCCAGAACACGTGGTTTTTATTCTTGCTACCACGAATCCTGAAAAAATTCCACCTACTATTACTTCACGTTGCCAAGTTCTAGATTTTAAAAATATTCAAAGCGAAGCGATAGTGAACAGACTCAGAGAGATTTCTTCAATAGAAGGATTCGACATAGACACAGAAGCATTGGTGAAAATTGCTAGAAAGGCTTCGGGAGGGCTTCGGGACGCTTTATCTATTCTTGAGCAAGTTATTAGGTATACTGGTGGAGAAGTAACTGTCCAAGCGGTGGATGAGGCACTTGGACTTGTCGATGAGGTGGTCATAGCCAATTTCGTAAACTCCATACTTGAAAACGATGTACATACTGTACTCAATATAACAGAAGAAGTTTACATTGAGCGTGGTGACTATGACACATTTCTGACTCAGCTTATCGAATACACGCTTGAGAAGAAAACGAGCTTTTTGACCAGCCTGGCATTGGAGTTTTTTGGAATAATGAAAGATTTGAAATTTTCAGAAGAGAAACTACTGATTGCAAAACTATTGTTTGCAAATCTTGCCGAGAAGTTTGGTTCTGCTAACGCAACGAACCCAGAGGCCATGCCTAAAGATAGAAAGAATAGCGTTAAAGATGGTATTAAAACTACCGAACATCTGGAGCAAAACATCGGAAAGAATTCGCATGATGAACCTGTCTCATCTAAGAAGCCACCTTTAGACGAATTCCCGAGAGCACAGACAAAGAATCAGATAAATGAGCAAATGGTAGAGCAAGTAAACAAGCCTGAGAATTTACCAGTTAATGTAGAAAAGAACGCAAAGAATATATTACCAACTGCAACTATGGAAGTATTGGAAGAACTCAAATTGAATGGTGACCTTTCCATATTTGTTGGTCTATCCTTGGCAACTGTGTACGAGAATGAAGATTCGATAAGAATCGTTTTTGATGAATCAAAACAATTTAGTTATGAAGTTATAAGAGAGAGAAAAGACGAAATTGCAGTGTTGTACAAGAACAAAACAGGCTTAAATAGGGAGGTCATTGTCGAACTCTCCAATGAAATACAAGATCCTGTTGTAGAGAAATTGAAAATGCTCTTCGGAAATCTTGAATAGATTTCTGTGAAAAACAAGTATCAAAACGAGGTGATTGTATGATTAACATTTACGATATCATATTGAAAGCAAAGTCTGCTAGAGCGACAGACATACATCTGTCTGTAAATAATCCACCTATAATCAGGATCGATGGTTTCCTTGTAAGAATGCAAGGTTATCTCCCACTTTCAGAGCAGGATATATCATACACTGTAGAACAGCTAATTGGTGAATATAAGATAGAAAATAAATCAGCACGTGAAACTGATTTTTCTTTTGGATTTGAAGACGTTAGAATCAGGGCGAATCTATACTATGAGAGAGGAAAACCAGCTTTAGCACTGAGGATCATTACAAAGAGAATCAGAACATTTGAAGAACTTGGTATTCCAACCATACTGAAAGATTTCTGTGATAAAGATTCCGGTCTTGTTATAGTAACTGGGCCGACTGGTAGTGGTAAATCTACGACATTGGCAGCAATGATCGATTACATCAATTCAAAATACGCATATCACATAATAACAATCGAAGACCCTATAGAATATGTTTTTGAGAACAAGAACTCACTGATACACCAAAGAGAGTTAGGCAGAGATACGCATAGTTTTAGTGACGGTTTGAAATACGCACTCAGGCAAGACCCGGATATCATTCTAGTTGGTGAAATGCGTGATCTTGAGACGATAGCACTTGCACTTACAGCTGCAGAAACTGGACATTTAGTCCTTGCAACATTACACACAAACTCCGCAGCAACCGCTCCAGAAAGAATTGTCGATGTGTTCCCGGCTCATCAGCAGAAACAAATCTCGCTTCAGTTGGCGAATACTTTGATTGGTGTTGTATTCCAAAGGTTAGTCCCCAAAAAAGGTACAGGACTTATTCCAATCGTTGAAATACTTGTGGCAAATATGGCCGTCAAAAACTTGATAAGAGAAGGGAAGATACATCAGATAGAGAGCATAATGCAGACTGCTCAGAAACATGGAAACGTGTTATTCGATGATGCACTTTTGAAAGCATATTTCTCCAACGTGATTTCAAGGGAAACAGTTGTTGATTTTGCTAGGGAACCTGAGGAGGTGGCAAAGAAGATAGGATGGACAGGAGCTTAATGGAGAATATCAGAGACTGGGTAAGAAGCACAGTAGAAGAGCTAGAGAAAAAGCTAGTGGAAAATCTTGAACTGAAAGACATGATCAAAGTCTCATCTGATTTTACCAAATTTAAGGAAATAGAATCATTAACAAATCAATATTTTGAACTCTTGGACGAAAAAGAATTATGGAAAGAGGAACCTGGAAGTGAAGAGGAAATACAAAAGATAGATGGAAAAGCAGAATCGTTAGCCAACGAAATACTGACATTACTTTTACCTGAAGATGAATTCAAAGATAGGAATGTGTTCTTGGAAATTCGTGCTGGAACAGGCGGAGATGAAGCAGCACTCTTTGCAGGGGATTTACTCAGAATGTATCTAAGATATGCGGAAATGAAAAACTGGTCTTGCGAGATAATCGATGAAAGTAAATCTGACCTCGGTGGTTACAAAGAGGTTGTTGTCAGAATAAAAGGGAAAAACAGTGGCACTTATATGAAATATGAGCGCGGAGTGCATAGAGTGCAAAGAGTTCCTGTTACGGAATCTGGTGGAAGGATCCACACATCAACTGCGACAGTGGCGGTACTTCCTGAAATCAGAGATGTCGATATTTTTGTAGATCCTAAAGATCTACGTATTGATACCTACAGGGCTTCCGGTGCTGGCGGTCAATACGTTAACAAGACAGAATCTGCGATTAGGATTACGCACCTTCCTACAGGCATCGTAGTTACATGTCAATCCGAACGCTCACAGCATCAAAACAAAGATAAGGCGATGATGGTTCTCAGGGCGAAATTGTACGACTTAGCAAAAAGAGAGCAAGATGAAAAAGTATCTTCTCAAAGAAAAAATCAAATAGGTAGTGCTGAGCGCAGTGAGAAGATAAGAACGTATAACTTTCCACAAAACAGGGTAACGGACCATAGGATAAACCTCACGATATACAATTTGCAAGCCGTAATAGATGGAGATTTGGATTTGATCATACCAAAACTGATCGAATATGATATTGAGCAACAACTCAAAGAGCTGGGGATAATCTAAAATGCGGAGGGATAAAGATGCTGTATGTAGTTGATCACCCTTTGATAAAGCATAAACTTACAATCATGAGACGGATTGATACAGGCCCGAAGGAGTTCAGAGAACTGCTCAGAGAAATAACACTTTTGGTTGCTTATGAAGCAACAAGGCACATCGAAGTACACGAAATTGAAGTTGAAACTCCACTAGAAAAGACGAAAGGATATTATATAAATGACAAAGACATCGTGATAGTTCCTATACTGAGAGCAGGATTAGGAATGGTCGATAGTATCTTGGAATTGTTACCAAATGCCTCTGTAGGTCATATAGGTATATATCGCGATCCAGAAACGCTTAGAGCGATAGACTATTATTTTAAGATCCCGAGGTTGAACGACAAAAGTGAGATTTTCGTGCTTGATCCTATGTTAGCAACCGGGGTTTCGGCAATTGATGCAGTTTCGAAAGTTAAGCAAGTAGGTGCTAAAAGGATTACTTTCATTTCATTAATATCTTCACCAGAAGGAGTAGAGGCTCTTGAAGAAGTTCATCCAGATGTAGATATTTATACTGCCTCACTTGATAGGCAACTAAACGACCACGGTTATATCCTCCCAGGACTTGGCGATGCGGGTGACAGATTGTTTAGAACTAAATAACGCAGTTTTTACACTGAACTGAAGTAGATTTAGAAGACAATGGAGGTGTTTCTTACTTGAATGAAGGAATAAACATGAGGCAACTTGAAGAAATGACAGTGAAAGAGCTTTACGAACTTGCAAGAAAATATGATATTCCAAGGTACACAGCGATGAGGAAACAAGACCTTATATTTGAAATATTGGAGGCAAAAGCGAAGGCTGAAGGCTTTTTCTTTGGTGAAGGTGTTCTTGAAATTGCACCTGATGGATATGGCTTTCTCAGAAGTCTTGAAACGATGCTTTCGGGACCAAAGGATATCTATCTATCACAATCTCAAATAAGAAAGTTCAATCTAAACACGGGTGATATCATTTCGGGTGTGATTCGACCACCAAAAGAAGGGGAGCGCTTTAATGCTATGATAAAGATTGAAGCAATAAACTATAAATCCCCCGAACTTGCTGATGAACGTGTGAATTTTGAAAACCTCACACCTGATTATCCAAAGGAAAGATACATACTGGAGACCGAAAGGGAAACGTATTCTACAAGACTGATTGATCTCTTTGCTCCGATAGGGAAAGGTCAGCGTGGTATGATCGTTGCTCCACCAAAGACCGGAAAGACAACGATTCTAAAGGAAATGGCAAACGGGATAGCTCAGAATCATCCAGAAACCATAAGGATAGTGTTGTTAATCGACGAAAGACCAGAAGAAGTTACAGATATAAAAGAATCGGTCAACGCAAAAGTCATAGCCGCACCGTTTGATATGCCATCTGACAAGCAGATAAAGATAGCTGAGCTGACACTCGACATGTGTAAAAGACTCGTCGAGTATGGAAACCACGTTATCGTATTACTGGATAGTTTAACCCGTTTAGCACGTGTATACAACATAACAGTGCCACCGAGTGGAAAGTTGCTCACTGGTGGTGTCGATCCAGCGGCACTCTACAAACCAAAGCACTTTTTTGGAGCAGCGAGAAATACCAGAGAAGGCGGTAGCCTGACAATTATTGCAACGGCATTGATAGAAACAGGGTCAAAAATGGATGAGGTGATATTCGAAGAATTCAAAGGCACTGGCAACATGGAGCTAGTACTTTCAAGACAGTTGGCTAACAAGAGAATATTTCCTGCGATAAATCTGTCACTATCCGGTACCAGGAAGGAAGAACTCTTGATAAATGCTTCTGATCTGAAAAAGATCTGGATACTTAGAAGAATGCTTAGTTCGATGACTGAAGAAGAAGGGCTTAGGCTCATACTATCCAAAGTAAGAGAAACTCGTAGTAATGAAGAATTCCTCGCACTCGTAGATGCTCAGAAAGCTATTCAGTAACGTCTCCCCCCAAGAATGCTTGAAACGAGGCGATAGAGAAGAATGGTGAAGAAGTTTTTTACCTTTCTTTGGATATTGATAACGGTGTTTGGATTTTCTGTTTCACAAAACGGTATAGAGTATTATTCAGCGGCTGAACTGTCGTACAAATCAGGCGACTATAAGACAGCTTTAGATAATTATGAACGAGCAATTGCCGTTGATAAGACACTAGAAGGATATGATCCGCAGATAAAGTTCAAAATGGGAGTCTCAGCCTACATGATTGGAAACTATGACAAAGCTAGGAACTATCTTGCAAGCTATGATAATGAGTTTGTTCAAGAACTGCTTGAGTCGATATCTTCAAGACAAGCTCAAGATGAATGGAAAAGATGGATCAAACAGAACAATCCTACAACTGCTGAGATAACACAACTAGAGACTTCTACAACAGTCACTGTTGTTCAGCCATCAAATAACAACAACACACTGATTCTGGTGATAATATTTTCTATGACCTTTGTGGTTCTATTATTTGCTGAAGTAAGGATCTACAGAGTGAAAAGAAAGGTTATCGAACTACCATTGAAACCAAGTCAGGAATCTTTGGGACAATCTTCTGAAATAAGTTTAGAAAGTGAAATACCTAGTGAGACAAAACAAGCAGTTAGTGAAGAGGCCTCTTCTGAGTTAGAACTGATACCAAAGGATGCGAAAATCATTGATTTTGAACAACTTATCAACAGTGAAATCGATGTATTTAAAGATATTCTCGAACAGTTCGACATTTTGGAAAAAGAGGAAAAAGCCACTGAAGAATCGCAAACGGAAGAATCTAGCAGAGAAAAACTACTTGAAGAAGTACTCGACGAAAGTAAAGAACTGATTGAAGAAATAAAGGTAATCTCAAGCGATTTTGATGAAAAAGAGGAACAGAATATACCTTTAGTTGAGTTAGAAGGTTTAGAAGCTGAACTCGTGGAAAAAGTAAGAAATGTAAGAGAGAAAATCCTAACTAATGTAACTCCCCTATCGGAAGAAAGATCTGTCGAAGAATTTGAGGAGCTCCAGAAAGAATTTGAAGTATTCGATGAAATAGAAAATCTATCGGAAAATGACACAGAACTACTAGTAAAAAAACTAATGCAACTGCCTAGAGGTGAGGATAATTGAAACTATTTGTGCTGTTCATATATGCTTTAGCGTATGCCTTCATAATATTCAGACCACAAATATCTTCAGTTACAACCTTTTTATTTGGGATAGTCGCCATACTGCTCTTGGGTGAATTCAATTTTGCAGAGCTGTCGAAAATTGTCGACTTCAACACTTTATCAATCCTTTTTGGTATGATGCTGACTATCTCCGTATTGAAAGAACACGGTGTTTTCAATGCGATATCTGAGAAAATTGTCAAGTTTAGTAAGGGAAATATGATAAAGGCGATACTTCTTATCGATGTTGCAATATTCTTATTGTCAAGTTTACTCGACAATGTCACAACAATCTTGATATTCATACCGATACTTCTCTATATTGCTGATATTACAAGCGTAGACTACAAACTACTAACTATAAACGCCATTTTCTTTTCAAATCTTGGTGGAATGACAACTGCTATTGGTGATCCCCCCAATATCGTTATATATGCAGTGTCAAAACTTAGCTTCTTATCTTTCATAGTAAATTTGATGCCTATTGGCATTTTAGTGCTTCTTATACAGATATTCATGACAAAGAAAAATTTGAAAGAGATCAGTTATAATACTGAAATCGGAGAGAACAGCACAATAAAAAGCAATCTGTGGGCTCTGTATTTCGCAGCGTTTATGCTGGTAGTTGTGTTAATGGCTCTACATGAACAAATAGGTCTCGAATTAGGACTGATAGCAATTATGGGAGCAACATTGATGCTCTTTGCCGAAGGCACAGATTTTCAAACGAGGATTTCCGATGTTGACTGGGATACCCTTTTCTTGATTGTTGGATTATATATGCTAAATGCAGCACTTGAGAAGATGCAGCTTTTTGCACCACTTATCAATCTGTTTAGTTCCGTCAAAACCTCGATTTTTCTTCCTATAATCGTTCTTTGGTCTTCAATGTTACTAACCGGATTTCTAAGTGCACTGCCAGTTACGCTAATGTATATAACCATAATTCGCCAACTTGTTTCTTTAGGTGCTCCAACTGATCTTTATTGGGCTCTTGCTCTTGGAGTAGGACTAGGCGGAAACTTGACACCTATTGCATCTATGTGCAATATAATTGGTAGCAATATACTTAAAAAGTACAAGAAAAGAACATTATCATTTTCTGAGTTCTCACTTTCTATGTTGAAACCGGTTATGCTAGGTGGTATAATTTCGACCATATTTCTTGTCGTGAAGTACTTACTATGATGCCAAACTAATTACAAGGATAGAAGAAATATATTATGAACTTTTCGAGGTGATGTCGTGAAGATTTTTGTCTTAGCTGTTTTTGCTTTTGTAATGTATTTCATTATAACTGGAAGACTGAACAGAACAATTGCAGCCATGGCAGGTGGCTTACTTCTCCTCATTGCAAATGTCTTTTCGAGTCCATATGAAGGTCTCCGACAGACCGTAGATGTAAATACATTGCTTTTTTTAATTGGGATGATGATTTTTGTTAGAGTCATGGAGAAGTCCGGAATCTTCCAATACATTGCAATTAGAACTGTAAAAGTTGCTGGTACAAAACCGGTTAGCCTACTTTTTACACTTACTTTTATTGTTGTTTTGGTTTCCTCTTTCATGGATAACGTTACAACTGTACTCATATTCATCCCCATTACTATTGCTATAACTGACATACTTCAGATCAATCCTACTCCGTTCATAGTATCAGAAATATTCGCCTCGAACATCGGTGGTACTATGACACCAATTGGTGATCCGCCGAACATATTAATCACCTCTGCAGCAAAGATACCATTTTTGGAATTCACACTGTACATGGTTTCTATCAATCTTATAATATTATTCTTCGTGGACCTTGCAATCATCTTGATATCCGGGAAAGATCTCAGAAAAGAAATCCCAGAGGAATTCATAGAGAGTTTTGATGAGAGCAAGGCTATTGATGATAAATTGAGGTTTGTAACTTCAATTATCTTCATGATAGTTGTCCTTGTTTTGTTCCTTTTACAAAAACAGCTTAATTTGGAAAGTTCAATAATAGGCTTAATGGCAGGCTTTTTCAGCTTGCTAATTTTTGAAAGAAAGGAAATAGAGCTATTTCTTTCGAAGGTTGAATGGGAGGTAATATTCTTCTTTCTAGGCATCTTCATAATAACTGGAGCTATGGAACAGGTCGGTATAATGAGTGACATTGCGAAGTTCCTAATTGACATATCAAAAGGCTCGAGAATTATGTTTTCTAGTATGCTTGTTTGGATTTCTGGTATATTGTCTGGGTTTATAGGGAACATACCGTTTGCAGCTACAATGATTCCTGCTATAAAGCAACTGCCTCAGATAAATCCTGCAGTGTTTTCAAATATACAACCATTTTGGTATGCCCTTTCATTGGGAGTCTGTTTGGGCGGAAATTTAACACCTGTAGGCGCATTAGCAAATGTTGTTGGGCTATCGCTACTGAAGAAACACAAAGGAACAGAAATATCATTTAAAGAATTCATAAAATACGGTTTTGTTGCTGTGGCAATTAGCTTAGTACTATCGAATATTTATATGCTGCTACTTCTCGAGATCATGAAATGATTAAGATAGATAAACAGATAGTATAGATGCAAGATTAGAAGGTTGACTTCCTATGTTTGACATCGATAAGCTAGATTTGGAGTTACTGTTTCCGAAAGATGTACATTCAGCAATAGAAATACAGAGGGAACTATCTGGAATCGTCAAAATACATCCGCTCCAGACTGAGAGGATAGAATATATCTCAGGAGTAGACGTAAGTTACTCTGGCAACTTTGCCTTAAGTGTCATTGTAACTTTGGATACTACAATGAACATAGTAGAAATAGTGAGCGAGAGAGTTAAAGTGGAATTCCCATACATTTCTGGGCTTTTGGCATTTCGAGAAGCTCCAGCGATAATAAAATGTCTCGAAAAAGTTTTAGTTAAACCTGATATCATTATATTTGATGGTCAAGGAATAGCCCATCCACGGGGATTAGGAATTGCAAGTCATGTTGGTGTTCTCCTTGATATTCCTACAATTGGCGTTGCTAAGAGTAGACTTTATGGGACATGTAAAAAGCCGAAGCAAGTCGGAGAATCGGAACCTATTCTTGATGAAAAGGGAAACTTGATTGGTTACTCTTATCTTTCCAAGAAAAGCACTAACCCCCTCTATATTTCCCCTGGTCATCTATGTGATCCTGCCAGTGCCCTTTCACTTGTTAAACAACTCATAAATGGTTACAAACTACCTGAGCCTACCAGATTGGCACATCTGTATACTCAGAAGTTAAAAGCTGAACTTGATTAAAGTACTCTATTATACATTACACTGAATGGGCAGATTGACTTTCCCTTATAATTGGTCCTGTAGACATCACGAAGAAATTCTAAGGATTTTTTAAGGAAAGTTCAATATATTTTCTATTGCAAAACGACTACAAAAGGAGGTGGAAGGTTATGAAGAAGGTATTTACTATCACTCTTCTCCTGTTGGTTGTTGTCAGCTCATTTGCTCTGAAAACTGTGCAACAACCTATTCTCTCTTATCTTTCACCCTTCGTAGTTGAGAAAACAAGCTATGAGGCTAACGGTATAGTAGAGAAGGTAGTGCTCGGAATTTATGGGCGAGGTTATGCTGTTATTTCATACGATGATGATGAAGTACAAGTACCATTAATTTGGAGTCGCTATCCAGATGTCAAAGCAGGAACAGAAGTTTACTTCAAAGGTATTAAAGCAACAGCTCTTGTGCCAATATCACTTGAGACGAACGGTTATAAGATCATTCTAAGGCCAATTGGGAACGTGGAAAACTCAGGAGTTCATGTGCTGGAAACAAAAGTCAAGAGTATCGAAATTTCTCGGAATGCTATAACAGTTGTTCTAACTGATTCACAAGGAAAAGAGTACAAAATTCCGGGTGCGCTTATGCCAATATGGAAGACTCTTAAGGTTGGTGACGACGTTAAGATAAATGTGATAAAGACAAACGTCAATACAGTTCAAAGTATCACAATCGATGGAAAGACATACAGCCTGGGCAATGCAATGAAAAAAGAAGAATCTGGTAAGGACGTATATAGGAGAAAAAAATAGTTATTTCCAAGCCAATGTTTGAGGAAAAAGTGCCGGGAAATCCGGCACTTTTCAATTCATTCTATCAGTGATATAAAACTCAATAAATGACCTTCCAGTGTTCCTCAGTCATCTTTCCTTTTACCGAGTTCCTTGTCCAACATGTACATGCCAACTGCAGAATCTCCCAATTTTTGTAGCCTTTTCACAATCACATCTACCTGTAGCTCTTCTTCAACTTGTTCTTTTACAAACCACTGTAGGAATTCCTCAGTTGCATAATCCTTCTCTTGCTTTGCTATTTCTAGTATCGAGTATATGTTATTTGTCACAAATTTCTCGTGCTCGTATGCATTTTCGAAAACCTCCAGTGGAGACTCCCATTCACACCTGGGTTTCTCAAATCCAGGCAGTTCTACTTTTCCGCCACGGTCATAGATAAAGTTGTATATCCTCATTGCATGTCCAAGTTCTTCCTTTGCTTGAACCTTCATCCATGTCGCAAATCCAGGTAAATCTACTGAATCGAAGTAACTCGCCATTGATAGATATAAATATGACGAAAATATCTCTCTTCCCACCTGATCGTTCAGTTCCTTAAGCACTTTTTCCGACACCATAACTACTCACCTCCAATTTCAGTTGTAGACATATCAAAACTCATAACAATTGTTGTATTTCTTCATAAGGTGGTTCATTACTTGGATTATCCGTCACCCACGAATAGATGACCTTCATCTTCTCAATGACAAATACCGCACGTTTTGCAACAGTATAATTTGGGATTCCAACAAAGTTCTCATGGACCCCACCATATTCTCTTGACACAACTCCACCTATGTCTGAAAGTAGTCTAAAGGCAAGCCTATTCTTTTCTGCAAAGGCTTTGTTTGCAAAAGGTGTGTCAACACTAATACCAACAACCGTTGCGTTCATATTGTTAAACTTAGCAAGCATATCCCTGAAAGTGCATAGTTCCTTTTCGCATACACTTGTAAATGCACCAGGGTAAAAGACCAAAACAACTTTTCCATGAAGTTCTGACAAACGAACCTTTTTTAACTCATGATCAAACAACTCAAAATCTACAGCATCCACCATATTCTTCATTGTCCTTTGTTCACCTCCACTAATTGTTCAAAAATAACTGATAAGAATATTGATATGTAGTAACCTATGCATTAATAAGTGTTTTTTCTAACTACATTATATCATGTACAATTTTATATGTCAAATATATTTGTATCAACTTTCTAAAGTTACTACAGTTTCACCTTCGACGAATGACGAAATTGAAAAGAATTATGCCGTATATTGCCATTTCTTCCTAAACAAGTAAATACTGCCATTTTTAGATAATTAATTTAAATTAACAATGTGATAATGCATCTGGTAGAATGATTCTTATTATTTCTTGGTATAATTTAGAATTTACAATTGAAACTTTCTAGAAATCTGTGATATAATATGTACGTGTCCAAGGTATAAACTCTATTACTTTGTGGAACAAAGTATTCTTGAGCTATTAAACATGCTTGAAGAACAAAGTATTTTAGGACATTTCAATGACAAATCATAGGGGGGTGGTGCCCCTTCTTAGTAACTTATAATATTATCACAGAGTTATCACACAGTTTCATGCACTTAGATTAACAGTATCACATCCTGTGAAGGGGGGATTTACAGTGAAGAAGTTGCTAGTATTTTTAAGTATTCTCGTGACGGTTTTTGCTCTTGCAGCATTTGATCCAACTACTTACGTTGAAGCAACGATAGGTGAACCAGACACACTAGATCCACACCTTGCTTACGATACAGCAAGCGGTGAAGTATTGTTCAACGTACTTGAGAACCTCATTGCTTACAAGGGTAGTAGTGTGAGTGAATTTGTACCACAACTTGCTACACAAGTTCCAACTGTTCAGAACGGACTTATCAAAGACGGCGGCAAGACGTACATATTTCCGATCAGAAAAGGTGTGAAGTTCCACAACGGTAACGCATTTACACCTGAAGATGTAAAGTACTCATTCGAAAGAGGGTTACTATACGACCCAGTTGGTGGACCAATGTGGATGCTTCATTATGCGATCTTTGGTGTACACTCCCTGGATGAACTTATCGAAGAGTATGCAAAAGTTCCAGTCGATCAGATATTCGATAAGAATGGTGAACCCAAGGCACAGTACAAGCAAAAGATGATCGATTTTTACAAGGATGTTATTGACTCAGCAATTCAAGTACAAGGTGACAACGTTGTAATCAAACTGAGAAGACCATACGGTCCATTCCTCAACATAATTGCACACAACGCAAGCTGGTCATCGATAATCGACAAAGAAACATCTATAAAACTTGGACTTTGGGATGGCAAGGCAGACACATGGTGGAAGTACAGAGATCTCCAAAAGGAAAAGTCACCATACTATGCATATGCTATGGGAACAGGCCCATACAAGTTCGTAGAATGGGATAGGAAGCAACAGAAAGTAACACTTGTAGCGAACGATGACTATTGGGCTGGAGCACCAAAGATTAAAAAGGCAATCATTTGGGGGATCGACGAATGGTCCACAAGAAAGGCAATGCTTGAAAAAGGAGATGCTGATTCTATAGCAGTTGTTCTTGAATACCTCGATCAACTAAGAGGAAACAAAGATATCGAGATAATTGAGAACATACCACAACTTTCTGTAACGATCGTCGCATTTAGCTGGTCAGTTAACCCATCAAGTAAGTACATTGGCAGTGGTAAACTTGATGGAAACGGTATTCCAACTGATTTCTTCAGCGATGTCAACGCAAGAAAGGCAATAGCATATGCGATCAATTATGATGCACTTATAAGAGACGTGCTCAAAGGATACGGTAAGAGGATACCAGCAGCATTGCCAGATGGTCTGCTTGGATTTGATCCGACTCTACCACTTTACAAGTTCAATCTTAAAGCTGTACAAGATAGTTTAAAGAAGGCATGGAATGGTCAAGCATGGTCAAAAGGCTTCAAATTCAGTGTAGCTTATAACCAGGGAAATATGGCAAGACAGAGAATAGCAGAAATGATCAAGATGTATCTCGAAATGGCAGCACCTGGTAAAGCAAAGATCGATGTTCAACCACTACAATGGCCAACATTCCTTGATGCAACAAACCGTGGCGAACTGCCGATATTCATACTTGGTTGGCTTGCAGACTTCCCAGACCCAGATAACTTCATATTCACGTACTACCATAGCAAGGGTGACTACTCTTCAAGACAGGGAGAAAACTTCCAGAAGTTCGTCAGCACACCAAGAAAAGAACTTGGAAACAAGAGCTTGGATGATCTCATAGAGCAAGCAGCAGCAGAGACAGATCCAGCGGTTCGCGGCAAATTGTACATTCAGATCCAAAAATTCGCAGTTGACAATTGTATTAACGTTCCTGCTTACCAACCAGTCGGTGTACGTGTACAAAGAAAGTGGGTCAAAGGTTGGTTTGACAACCCAATGAGATCGGGTATGGACTTCTATTCTGTCTACAAAGAACAATAATTAGAATCTACAATAGGCAACAAAAACCCGCTGGGAAATCCCGGCGGGTTTTATATTGATTCTGTTTTATTGGCTTGCATCAGCTGAAATTACTTGCTCGCTTGCCTTGATACGTTCCCTTTTCTTCAAGCCTTTTTTCTATTGCGTTTATAACCTCCGTCTTCGTTTTACCCCAATTTCCAAAGAGTGTACCTTTTGATGGTGGATCAGCAACAAGCCTGTGAATCACTATATTTGGTGATATATGTTCTAAGAAAGTAACAGTTCTTTCTATATAATCATCGAATGAACAAACTTCTAACTTTCCTTGCTTGTACATCTCGCCAAAAATTGTCCCGTCGACTATATATAGTGAGTGTATCTTTACACCATCAACTTTGAGGGCGGATAGAATCTTTGCACTTTCAATCACATCGAGTGTATTATCACCAGGAAGATTCAATATAACGTGTGAGACAACTTCGAAGCCAAAATTCTTTGACAAATTTACTGCATAAATGTATTCAGCAAGTGTGTGGCCCCTATTCACCTTTACGAGCGTGTGATAATTGGCTGTCTGAAGGCCGATGTCAAGAGATATTGCCATGTTGTATGCTCCTTGTATATCTTTGAGCAAATTCAGCACATCTCTATTTATACAGTCTGGCCTCGTTGCGATATCTAGTTGTACTATATCATCATCTATTGCTTGTACATAAACATCTTTCAAAACATCTATTGGCCCAAACGTATTTGTATAGTTTTGAAAGTATGCGATGAACTTGTTAATACCCTTTTTTCTGTACTTTTCTTTCATCAGTTCAAGTTGCTCTTTAATCGGCCTACCTGAAAACGTTGCAAATCCGCTACCTGTCTCGTCGCAAAACAAACATCCTGGTCTTTCCATTGTCCGATTGGGACAAGTGAAGCCTGCGTTAATTGGAAGTCTCTGTACACGTTCACCATATTTCTTCTTTAATTCAACACTTAATTTTCTATACCTGTAACCTTCTTCGAGAAAGTCGTAAATTGCTTGAGCACCTCCTGAGCATCTATCGTTGGAAATTCTCCATCGTAATATACAAACTTTCCATTTACCATAGTAGCAAAGACGCTGTCAGTGTGTGCGTGCAAAAGATTGTTTAAGAATCTGTTCAGTGGCTGCAACTGCACGTCATCTGTGCTGAAAATCGCAAAGTCTGCAGGCTTTCCGACTTCTATTTTTCCACCTTCCAATCTCAACGCTTTGTATCCATTAGTTGTTAGCATACTAAATGCTTGATCTGTTGTAAACACTGAAGGATCTTTCATCTTCTGGCTGAGCATCGCAACTCTAAGGTCGAAGAGTGGATTGAGAGAATTGTTACTTGCAGGCCCATCTGTACCAATGGATAGTATAAGACCTGTATTGAGCATTTCTAATATTGGTGGAATGCCATTTCCCAATTTCATGTTACTTGCAACGTTGATCGAAGGAAATGCATTACTCAGCATACCAAGTTCATCAGTTCTCAACTGTACACAATGGACAGGAATGAAATGTACTTTATCAAAACCAAGTGATATTATCTCACTAACAGTGTATTTTTCTCGCTCCCAGCTACTTTCAAAAAAGTGCATAGCAACAATCATATCATTAACTCTCGCAACGTCTATAATGCGCTTCAGATAATCCTTTGAGCACGTGTAAGGTGCATGTGGCCCTAAACCAACAAAGATTCTATCATCGTAACCATGCCATTTGTTGTGAAGTGCGATGTTTTCATCCAATCTTCCAGCATCATCACCGTTATCATCGGTAAGACCTCTTGTCAACAATGCCTTTAAGCCGAACTCTGCAACTGCTTGTGCTACCATGTCCATGTGGAAGTACATATCGCAAAACGCTGCAACACCATGTGCTGCCATCTCCATCATTGAGACCATAGCTCCATAGTATGCGGCATCGCTTGTGAGTCGCTCTTCGAGTGGGAAGATTGTCTTGAAAAGCCAATCGTTAAATAATAGGTCTTCTGCAACACCTTTCAATATTGCCATCGGCGTGTGCGTATGCGTATTTACAAACGCAGGTGTGATAATCTTATCAGAAAAATCGTATACTTGCTCATCAATGATTGGCTTAATCCCGTCCTCCAGTTGTGTTATTTTGCCTTTCTCTATACGTATATCTATTTTCTTCAACGATTTATCAACCAAAACCAAACCATTCTTTAGAATCATTTGATATCTATCCTCTCAACATCGATCCAGAGGTGTTCAATATCGTAAAACTGTCGAGCGCTTTTTGTAAATATATGAATTACAATATCGCCTGCATCAACAAGTATCCAGTCGTATCCCTCACCACGGTCGTAGTATATGATCTGCTTGCCAAGCTCGTTGAGATAGTCCACAATGTCATCTCTCAAACTTTTCATGTGTATACTGCTATTTGCTGTACAGATGACAAAATAATCTGTAAGTAACCGTGTTTTTGACATGTCCATAATAACAGTGTCAATAGCTTCTTTTTTCTCAAGCTGCTTTGCTATTTTCAACACCGTTTCAATTGATTTACTATCCACCTGCTTACCATCTTCCAACAAAGATCATGCACCTCCTATATTCAGTTCTTCACTTATCCTACCATTCACCAAATAATCCCTGAGATATCCAATCAAATAGAACGACCCAGTGATGAATTTGTTTTCTATATCAATCTCTCTCAACCTTTCTAAACCAACGATTGAATCAACTTCGAGGATAACATTTTTACAATATTTCCGTGCTATTTCGTACGTCTCTTTAATTCTACTTGCCCTCTTCGATGGAGGTCTTGTTATTATCATCGTATCGAACTCTGGACCCAGTATTTTCAGCACGCTCTCCTTGTCCTTATCATCGAGTATACCAAACAAAGCAGCACGCCTTTGATTAGGAAAGTAAAGTTCGATGTTCTCTGCGAAATTCTGTGCAGCTTGTGGATTGTGCGAACCATCCAATATAAAATCATCGAGTAGCTCAAACCTGCCAGGAATAAATGCCTTGGAAAATGCTGATCTCACGTTTTCTTTATCCAATGGATGGACAACCTCAAATGCCTTCAGTGCAACTGCAAAATTGTAAAGTTGATGCTGGCCATTCAATTGAACTTGGATGTTCCTTACATCATTCTCGCCATGGTAATTGTACACATTTCTATTGAAAGTATATTCAACAACTTCCGCTGAAAAATCTTTACCAAACTCATAGACCTTTGAGCCACGCTGTGTGGCAATGTTTCTTATCACTTGCTTTGCACCTTCTGGCATCTCACCAATTACAACGGGTTTTCCTGGTTTTATGATTCCAGCTTTTTCAAATGCAATCTCTTCAACCGTGTTACCGAGCACATTTGTGTGCTCAAGTGAGATAGTAGATATAACGGAAACTTCAGGAATTACAACATTTGTCGAATCAAATCTACCACCAAGCCCTACTTCAACGCTACCGTATTCTACTCCTTTTGCCTTTGTGAGATAGAAGTACATCGCCGTCATGTATTCAAAAAAGCTTGGTGCAAATTCCTCTCCTATCTTATCCATTGCCTCTGCGTATGGCCTAACGGCATTTGCTGCTTCAACAAAATCTTCTTCAGTTACGTTCTCTGTGTTGTAGTGGAAACGTTCGAGTATGGTTGAGAGGTGAGGTGAGTAAAACCCTGTTACGTTGTGACCGTGCATATAGGTAAGGTATTCCAAAAATGTTGTAACACTACCCTTCCCATTTGATCCAGTGACGTGGAAATATTGAATTGTTGAATGGGGATTACCCATCTGAGAAAGAAGTTGCTCTATCCTGAAAAGCCCGATCTTCATAGTATTGTATGGCCTTGTGAAGTAAAGATAGTTAAGCATATCTATGAATTCACTCATCTGAAGTCCTCCAATGCACCCACTCAGTTAGCATTGCCCTCCAAGTCTGAAATTATCTGTTCTATCCTCGTAATTTGTTCTATGAACAATCTCTCCTTTTCTTTCGTTTCTTCAATGATATCCTCTGGTGCATTCTCTAGGAAATCTTTGTCGTAGAGTTTTCTTGCGAATTTCTCCATATCGCTTCTCATCTTTGCAACTTTTTTCCTTAACCTTGCTATCTCGGAGGATATATCGATCAGTGTTCCAAGCGATACGTAGATCTCATTTGCTGGAGAAACGTAAGCTGTTGCACACTTTTCTGGCCTATTTTCGACAAACTCTATATCTTCGACATTGCCTAGAAATTCTATGTATTCTTGTTCTTCTTGAGTCAAGCTACCTTTGATAAATGTCTTTACTTTTGTAAATTGCGGAACATTTACTTCAGCACGAATATTTCTGATTCCTCTAATCATATCTATCAACTTTGAAAACTCACTTTCCGAAGAGTCATCGACCAATTCTAGTATGTACTTTGGCCACTGCGCGATTACCAAAGACTCACCAGCTGTTGGTAATTTCGTCCAGAGCTCTTCGGTCAAAAATGGCATAAATGGGTGCAGCAACCTCAAACTCGTGTCTAAAACATGGACAAGCACATTTTGAACGATCTTCCTATCGGAAGTTCTAAGCCTATTTTTCACGGCTTCTATGTACCAATCACACAGCTCATCCCAGAAGAAACTGTACATCTCACCAGCTGCAACATTGAAATCATACCCATCAAGTGCTTCAGTAACCTTTTTAGTAACCTTCTGTAGCCTTGACAATATCCACCTATCGGCAAGTTTCAAATCACTCGGCTTAACCACTACTTTCTCAAAATCGTCAAGGTTCATCAACACAAAGCGAGTGGCATTCCAAATCTTGTTTGCAAATTTCTTATATGTATCTAGGAATCTCACATCTAATTTCAAGTCTCGTCCTTGAGCTGCAAGCATTGCCAACGTAAATCTCATTGGATCAGCGCCGTACTCATCTACAACTTCAAGTGGATCTATACCATTTCCCAAAGACTTGCTCATCTTTCTACCATGTTTGTCTCTCACAAGCTGATGTATATACACTTCTTTGAATGGTTTCTCATCCATGAACTCATATCCCATAACTATCATACGTGCCACCCAGAAGAAGATTATATCGAAACCTGTGACGAGCACATCGGTTGGATAATATCGCTCAAGATCAGCTGTCTTTTCTGGCCAGCCCATCGTACTGAATGGCCAAAGTGCAGAGCTGAACCACGTATCTAACACATCTTCGTCTTGCTTAAGATTCGTACTACCACAGTTCTCACACACATGAGGTTCTTCTTCTGCAACATTGTAGTGACCACAGTCTTGACATTGCCAGACGGGTATCCTATGTCCCCACCACAACTGCCTACTTATGCACCAATCTCTGATTTCGTACATCCAATTTAGATATACCTTCTTCCATCTTTCAGGCACAAATGTTACTTCATCATTTTCCACTGCCTCAATAGCACGCTTTGCAAGTGGCTTCATACTGACAAACCATTGGTCCATCAGCCTTGGTTCAACTACCGTACCACATCTATAACATCTACCAACCGAATGTTTTAATGGCTCAATTTTGACGAGATAACCTTCTGCTTCAAGCTGTTCAACGATAGCCTTTCTTGCCTGTTCTGCCGTCATACCTTTGAAACTACCGCCATTTTCGTTGATTACAATGTGATCGTCGAAGATATCTATGAATTGCAAATTGTGTCTCTGACCAATCAGATAATCATTTGGGTCATGAGCTGGAGTCACCTTCAATGCACCAGTACCAAACGATGGATCAACGTAACTATCTGCAATGATTGGTAACTCTCTACCAACTATGGGCAGTATTGCGACCTTTCCCGCATATCCTTTATATCTCTCATCGGAAGGATGGATTGCAACTGCAGTATCACCGAGCATAGTTTCAGGCCTTGTTGTTGCTATAACGATGTATCCATCCTCTCCCTTTATAGGATACTTGATGTGATACAACGCACCTTCTTCCTCTTCGTACTCCACTTCTTCATCAGAGAGCACCGTTCCACACCTATGACACCAATTCACGATGTACTTACCTTTGTAAATCAAGCCCTTTTTGTACAGATCTACGAATACCTTTCTCACAGCTCTTGATAGACCATCGTCAAGTGTAAAACGTTCTCTTGACCAATCGACAGATGCACCTATTGCCATTATTTGCTTTTTAATTTCGTTTCTGTATTTATCTGCCCAATCCCAAACGATGTTTATAAATTCTTCTCGGGAATAGTCTCTTCGACTCTTATCTTGTGTTGCCAAAAACTTTTCAACTGCCGTCTGAGTTGCAATACC
>Ga0209508_1000362_pt1 | contig 49486 bp, 42 predicted proteins | sample AD_UKC129_MetaG_FD_184427 | JGI IMG/M metagenome (GOLD analysis project Ga0209508, IMG submission 184427) | Active sludge microbial communities of municipal wastewater-treating anaerobic digesters from Canada - AD_UKC129_MetaG (SPAdes) (version 2) | ecosystem: Engineered > Bioreactor > Anaerobic... | reverse complement strand
AATAAGCAAAAAGGCGATCTTAATATTGGGTAAAATTTCACTTTAAATATTTTTTCCCTTTTAATTCTGGAGGGAGATATTCTTGTTCTTCCTTATAATTATAGTTTGGGCTATACTTATAATCTTTACCGTAGCCCAAATTTTTCATTAACTCTGTCGGAGCATTTCGAAGGTGTAAAGGCACGGGCAAATTACCATATTTTTTAACATCAGCCGCAGCTTTTTCGTAAGCCATGTATAAATCATTGGATTTTTTGCATTTAGATAAATAAACAACTGCCTGCGCTAAAACAACATTGCATTCCGGCATTCCAATAAAATGACAGGCTTGATAAGCAGCCACCGCCTGCTCTAAAGCCTGAGAATTCGCCAAACCAACATCTTCTGAAGCAAAACGAATTAATCGCCGGGCAATATATAAAGGATCTTCACCAGCTTCTAACATTCTCGCCAACCAATACAAAGCCGCATCAGCATCAGAACCCCTCATTGATTTATGAAGAGCAGAAATAATATTATAGTGCTCTTCTCCGCCTTTATCATAAAACAAACTTGATTTTTGAAAAGCTTCTTTAACAATAGATTTAGTAATATTATGAGACAAAGAAGAAGCATACTCTAAAACATTCAATGCTACCCTTGCATCACCATTGCTCATTTCCGCAATAAGGTCAATAACCTCGTCCTCTATTTTAATTTTTAACTTTCCCAATCCATTCTCTTTATTTTCCAAAGCCCTTTTAAGAATTTTAACTAAATGGTTCTTTGATAATGGTTTTAAAACGAAAACTCGACATCGAGAAAGCAAGGGGCCAATGACTTCAAAACTCGGATTTTCGGTGGTAGCGCCAATTAAAGTAATTGTTCCCTTTTCAATATGAGGCAACAGCGCGTCTTGTTGAGATTTATTCCAGCGATGAATTTCATCAACAAAAAGAATTGTTTTTCTTCCCAATCTTTGATTCATTGCTGCTTCCGCTAAAATTTCTCTTAAATCTTTTAAGCCACTAGAAACCGCGCTAATTTGTTTAAATTCGGATTTTGTTTTTTGAGCAATAATATAAGCCAAAGTAGTTTTACCACTGCCCGGTGGCCCCCAAAGAATCATCGAGGGAACTTTATCTAACGCTATTGCTTGATTTAATAATTTTCCTTCACCCACTAATTCATCCTGCCCCAAAAAATCATTTAAATCATTGGGTCTCATTCTCTCAGCCAAAGGTTTAGTTTGATCCATAAATATAACTTTTATTGATTAAATGTTTGGACAGCGCCAGTTAAGTTAACAAGTTAACGAATTAACGAATTAACGAGTTGAAATAACTAACAACTAAAATAAAATGTATATGGTTTAGAGTTGAAAGGTAATGAAGCCTGTATTGTTTAGGGTCAAAGGTTAAGAGTTAAAAGGATTTTTTACCCTGAACCTTACCTTTTCACCATACTGGCTTCTTAACCCTTAACCTCTTTACCCTAACCAGTTCATTAACGACTTGCGATGTCATTAATTTAAACTAAAACTTGAAATTTTTATTGAGGTTGCCGCATCGCTCATTTCATGCGCTCCTCATAGGTTGGTTTTTGAATTTTGTAAAATATTCCAATAGGGATTTTTTGATTCTCGGTCAAATTATTATAATCCCATTCTTCTATTTTTTTTAAAGCTTCTTTTTGAGAAGTTAAATTTTTTTCTTTAATTTCATAGATGTTTTGGTTATAGAATAAAGTTTGATCAAAAAAAGAAAGACAAGGCATAAGGACATCAACAAAAGAAAACCCTTGATGGTTGATGGCCTGAATAATTAAATTTTCCAGATGTTTTATTTTTAAAGCATAACCTCGAGCAATAAAGGTTGCCTGAGAAGCCAAAGCTAATTTTAAAGGGTTTAAAGGAGATTCAATGTTTCCTTCGGGAGTTGAAGGTCCTTTAAAGCCATAAGGAGAGGTGGCGGTAAATTGACCGGTTGTTAAAGCAAAATTACTATTATTGAGTACTAAAACAGTAATATCAATATTTCTTTTGGCCGCGTGAATAAAATGAGAAATTCCTTCATTATAACAACCACCATCGCCAATAAAAACTATTACTTTCAAATCAGGGTTGGCTAATTTTATTCCTTCAGCAGAAGCTATTGCCCGGCCATGCAAAGCGGAAAAACTATTTAAATCTAAATAATCAACAATTTTTGAATTACAACCAATATCGCTGACAACAACTATTTTTTCTTTGGCTACTCCTTCTTTAATTAACGAAGCAATAGCCCTTTTAAAAGATTCAAGGATCGCAAAATTGCCACAACCGGGACACCAAGTTTTTTCTGCATAAGTATCTAAGTTCATAATCCTAAAAATTTTTTAATTTTTCTTCTATTTCTTCCGGGAAAAATGGCTGACCATCATATTTCAAAATTTTCTTCGCCACTTTTATTCCATAGCAATTTAAAAGTTTTTCCATTTGAGAGAGACCGTTCATCTCTATTAAAGCGATTTTTTCTATTCCTTGAAGGGCTCGCTTCATTTGTTTTGCTGGAAAAGGTTCAAGAACAATAGGTTGGATCATTTTAAAGCCTAATTTTTCTGCAACTTCTTTTGTCGGTCCTTTTGTTGAACCCCAGGTAATAATGGCTTTTTTGGCTGTCTTTTTACCATAAACCTTAACTGCTTCTAATTTTTCTACTTCTTTTCGCATTGCTTGAAACTTTTTTAATCTTTTGTTCTGCATTTTTTCTACTTTTTCTTTATCCTCAACCGTCAGACCGAATTCATCGTGTTCATAACTATTTGACTTGACAACTACATTTTTTTCTCCCGGAAAAGCCAAAGGAGAAATTCCATTTTTTGTTTCTTGATATCTAAAATATTTTCCCTTTTTATCCCACAAAAGAGGTGCTTCATATTTGACTTGGCCAAAAATGTTTTGATCAAAACTAAAAATACTTTCCGAAATTAATTTATCAATTAATAAAATTGCCGGTGTTTGGTATTGCCAAGAAAGATTTAAAATTTTCCCTGCCCAAAAATAGGCCTCCTGAGCATCTCCCGGCGCAATTACGAATTTAACAATATCCCCATGACCAGCAGTTAAAGTAAACAATAAATCACCTTGACCATTATAAGTTGGCACCCCGGTTGCCGGCGACATTCGCTGACTTTCCACAATGACAATTGGGATTTCACTCTGGCTAGCTAAACTAATTCCTTCGGTCATTAAAGCAAAACCACCGCCAGAAGTCCCAACCATTGTCCGAGCCCCGGCAAAAGCCGCCCCTAACGCTGCATTAATAATTCCAATCTCGTTTTCTAATTGAACCACTTTTATTTTAAATTTTTTTTGATTATTAGATAAAAAATGGAGGATACCAGTAGCTGGAGTCATTGGATAAGATAAATAAAAATCTAAACCAGCGGCAACTGCTCCCAAAGACAAAGTTTCATTACCGGTAAACAGAGGAAGTGCTTTTTGGCCTGTTTTTTTAATTTTAAATAAATTAGGGGCAGCATTAAAACCTCGTTTAGCTATTTTAAGATTGACTGAAGCAGACTGATGGAACCTTTCCTGAAAAACTTTTTCCACCACTGGCCAATCAATCCCCATTATTTTAACCAAAGCCCCAACTAAAGCGCTGTTTTTCATTATTGGCAATCCTTTTTCTTCCTGAGTGATGGTTTCTATTGGAATACCAATTCCTTGATATTTTTCAGTCAACTCGTCGCTATTGTATAAAATTATTCCATCTTTTGTTAATTCTTTTTTATGCCCTTCTATCGTTCTTTTGTCTAAAGCCAAAAGAAAGTTAATTTTTTTAGTCGGAGCCAAAACTTCTTTTTGACTAACTCTAATTTGAGAAAAATTATGACCGCCTTTTATTAAAGAAGGATAATCTTGATAAATGTAAACTCTATATCCTAACTCAGAAAAAATTTTAGCTATCACTATTCCTGAAGCTCGAGATCCTTCTCCGGCTGCTCCTCCTATTAAAATGGAAAAATCTTTTTTGGGGTTTTGAAAAATATTGTTTAATTTAGCCATAAAAATTTATAATACACTCATTTTATTAAATACCCTGCTCCCTTTTTTACCATTCCAGCGGCATTACCTTCATCAGTATCCAAATGAAGGCATAATTTCCATTTATCACCCACCCTCACCTTAACCTTATTAAAAACTAAGGATCTTTTTCCTTTTATTTCTACGGAAACTATTTCTCCTTGTTTTAAATTTAATCTTTTGGCTTCTTCAGGATTACAATGAATATGTCTTAACATTATAATTATTCCTTTGCTTAACTTAATTTTTCTTTGGGCATTAATCAAGGTTGCTCCCGGCGTGTTTTTAAGATCACCAGATTCTTTAAAGGGTACTGCTAATCCTAAATAAATTGCGTCAGTTAAAGATAATTCAACTTGAGTTTGTTTGCGAACCGGACCAACTATTCTCACTCCGGAAATTTTCTTTAAACCAACTTGAATATCCAAAGTTTCTTCGGCAGCAAATTGATTAGTGCTTTGAAGTTTTCTTAATATTTTTAATTGATATCCTTTACCAAAAAGAGATTCTAAATCTTTTTGAGACAAATGAATATGCCTCGCAGAAATTTCAACCGGAATTTTTGGATAATTTTTATTCATATTTTGTATTTTTATTTGAATTAACGACATTGGAAGTCAAATTATTGACATCGCAAGTCGTTACTTTGTAACGACTTGCGATGTCCAAACATTGATTGAAAATTTTGTTAGTTGTCAGTTATAAGTTGTTGATTATTTCGTTGTAAATTGTCATTGTCATTGCTATCGTCATCATCAGTTGTCAGCTGTCATCGTCATTGTCATTGTCATTGTCAGTTTTGCGTTGTCCAAATATTGGAAATTTATTTATATATTTATACCAAGTTTTTTAATTTTTTAAAAGGCGAAACTTTCTGAAAGCCGATCAAGAAAAGATCCTTTTTCTTCTCAACCCTCTAAAATACTTGCTTTTCCTTTATTTATATGATATTTTAAACTTAAAGGTCGAAATAATCTAATTAAAAATATGACAAAAGAAGGATTAATTGAGGCCATTGTTAATAAAATTGGCTGTTCCAAAAGAGAAGCTAATGACATTTTAGATACCATCATTGACACTATCACTCAATCATTAAGTCGAGGCGAGGAAGTCACTCTTACTGGTTTTGGCACCTTTACTATTAAAAAAAGAGTGGCAAGAATGGGTGTTAACCCTAAAACCGGTGAAAAAATCCAAATTCCGGCGACCACTGTTCCTAAATTTAGAGCAGGTAAATCTTTAAAGGAAGCAGTCAAATAGAGTTTTAGGGGTTTTTTAAAAAAGAAAGCCCTTAATTAAGGGCTTTCTTTTTTATTTATCTTTTTTGGTATTAATTATTAATCATTTTTCAAATCCTCTTTTTCCAATTTTGTTGAATCTGAGGCTTTTAAATTTTTAAGAGAAAGAAACACCCGACTTCCCTGAATTTTAACTATCTTAGCTTTTATTTCCTCACCTTCTTTTAATATCTCATCAATTTTTTGACCTTTTTCGTTAGGAATTTCAGAAATATGAATTAAGCCATCAATATTTTGATTTTTAAATTTCACAAAAACTCCAAAATCAACAATTCTCGTGACTATTACTTCAACGATATCACCCTCTTTAAATTGTCTTAAAGTTTCTTTGGCTTGATCTAATTCAATTAATTTTTCAGAAAAAATTAATTTATTGGTTGAAGGGTCAAAATCTAAAACCTTAACCATTAATTCCTGACCAATTAACTCCTTTAACCGGGCTAATATTTTTTCTTTATCATTGTCTTCAACTTTTGGATAATGCTCACTCGACATCTGAGAAGTTGGCAAAAAGCCTGTTAAATTATCAATCTTGCCGAGTAATCCTCCAGTATTAGCATCCAAAATTAAAATTGGGAATTTCTCGTCTTTTTCTTTCAATTCTTTAATTTTTAACCAACTTGCTTCTTTTAAAGTTGCCTGAAGAGCAAGTTCAATAAAACCATTTTCGTTATCAATCTCCAGTACCCGTACTTTAATGTTATCTCCTTCCTCAATATCTTTTAATTCATTTTTAGCTTCTAAATAATTAACTCCTCGAATTACCCCAACACCAAAAGGAGAAAGATCAACAAAAACTTTCTTCTTTTTTTTCTCCAAGACTTTTCCTTCTAAAACTTTGTTTTCTTGTAAAGTAGTATCCATTCTTTTAAAAATAGTTTTTCCCGTTAAATAGTGCCGGAGGGCGGAATTGAACCACCGACGCCGTGCTCTTCAGGCACGCGCTCTACCACTGAGCTACTCCGGCAAAACTATTGAGGAAAACAAAAAGAGTTATTTTAAACTAAAAGGTTATTTTGAAATTTAAATTTTTACGAATGTTTTGATTTTAACAATTCTTTTTAAAAAAGTAAAGAAGCAAAAAATAAAATTTTCAATAATTCGGCTAATGATAATCCTTGTTTGGTGCGCGTAGTTGGACTCGAACCAACGACCTTCCGCATGTAAAACGGACGCTCTAACCAACTGAGCTATACGCGCTTAAAAGAGTAAAGTTTAAACTTTACTCTTTTAAGATTATTCGTCCATTGAAATAAATAATTAACGAGCAATTTCGACAATTCTTGTTTCTCTGATAACCGTCACCTTAATTTCTCCCGGAAACTTTATTTTTTCTTCAATCTGCCTAGCAATTTCTTTAGCTAATTTAATTGATTCTAAATCATCAACTTTCTCATTAAAAACAAAAACTCTTAATTCCCGACCAGCAGAAATGGCATAAGCTTTTTCTACCCCTTCAAAGGCAGTCGCTATCTCTTCTAAATTAGACAATCTTTTAAGATAAGCTTCTAAATTATCTTTTCTGGCACCCGGTCTGGCTGCTGAAAGGGCATCGGCTGTTTTGATAATTACAGCTTCTAATGTCTCTGCTGGATAATCTTCGTGATGGGCTTGCATCGCTTTGATTATTTCTTCCGGCTGATTATATTTCATTAGTATTTTTCTTCCAATTTCCAAATGGCTTCCTTCCATTTCTTGGCTAATAGCTTTGCCAATATCGTGTAATAAACCGGCTTTCTTAACTATCTCAACATCTGCTCCTAATTCAGCAGCTAAATTAGCTCCAATCAGGGCAACTTCGATGGAATGAGCCAAAGCATTTTGACCATAACTCGTCCGAAAGTTTAATCTTCCCAAGAGATGAATTAATTCTGGAGGCAAATCAAGAATTCCTACTTCAAAAACAGCATCTTCACCAGCTTTTTGAATGGTATTTCTTATTTCAGCTTGAGCTTCAGCTACTTTTTCTTCTATTTTTGCCGGTTGAATTCGGCCATCTTTTATTAATTTCTCCAAAGCTAAAGCAGCAACTGCCCGTCTGACTGGATCAAAAGACGATAAAACAATCGTTTCTGAAGAATCATCTAAAATTAGATCTACTCCGGTTAATTTTTCAAAATGTTTAATATTTCTCCCTTCTTTACCAATAATTTTTCCTTTGATATCTTCAGATGGAAGAGAAATAGTAGTAGTTGTTACTTCGCTAAAACCAGAGTGGGAATATTTTTGTAAAGCATCAATTAAAATTTCTTTGGCTTTTTTATCTATTTCTTCTTTTCTAAATTGTTCAAAATTTCTTAAAGCCTTGACTATTTCTTCTTTATATTCCTGTTCCGCTTGTTTTAAAATTTCTTCTTTGGCCTCTTCAGGCGTTAAACCGGCAATTGCTTCTAATTTCTTTAAACTTTCTTCTCTAGCTTCTTCTAACGCTGCCTTAATGTTCTGAATTTTTTCTAAAAGTTTTTTGTTTTCCTTCTCCTGTTCATCAATTTTCATTTGTCTTTTATCCAGCAAATCTTCTTTCTCTAGCAATCTTTCTTCTAATTTCCTTAACTGTTCTTTTTGAGCTCTTTCTTCTTCTTCTGCCTCTTCGATAATTTGAGTAGCCTTTTCTTTAGCTTCTAAAACGATTTTTTTGGCTTCTTCTTTGACTTTTTCAACCTTTGCCTTAATCTTAGCTTCTACTGAATTGGCGCTTTTTTGAGCGATCAATTGACGAATAACATAACCCAAACCTATTCCTAACAAAAGTAGGAAAATACTATACATAGCTGTCATAATTTTAAAAGGTCAACCTAAAATTTAAAAGTGAATTCCCCAATAATTTTGGTCTAACTTGTCTTTTCAGCCATTAGGCGACCATTTCTTTATAATTAGTCCGACCATTTTTTAAATTATACTATAAAAACAGGAAAGAGTCAAAAACACTAAACTTCAATAACTACCGGTAAAATCATCGGCCTTCTTTGAGTTTGTTGAAACAAATAAAGACCAATTTTATCTCTTAAATTATTACGAATATAGCTTTCATTAAAAGTATTACCTTTGGTGCATTGGCTAACAATCTCAGCAATTATTTTTTTAGTTTGATCGATTAATTTTTTTGATTCCTTCATATAAACAAATCCCCGAGAAACAATTTCCGGCTCTGAGTAAAGTAAACCAGTTTTTTTATCCACCAAAACAATTATCAGAAAGATGCCATCTTTTGATAAAGTCTGTCTATCTCTTAAAACAACTCCTCCGACATCTCCAACGCCTAAACCATCAACCATTACATAATTAGCCGGCACAAATTTATTAGTTACAGAAATCCTTTCTTTGGTTAATTCTACTATTTGACCATTGGAAGTCAGAGCAATATTTTCCGCTGGAATCCCTAAATCTTGAGCCAATTCAGCATGAGTTTTCAACATTGAAAAATAACCATGAATGGGCATAAAAAATTGTGGCTGCACTAAACTAATCATCATTTTCAAGTCCTCTTGATACCCATGACCAGAGGCATGAATATCCATAATTTTATAATGATAAACTTTTGCTCCTTGCTTTGCCAAAGTATCTTTTAAATTTTGAACAGCCAATTCATTACCCGGGACAACGGAAGAAGAAAAAATAACAGTATCATCTTTCTGAATTTTTAAATATTTATGCTCTTTATTGGCGACTTTCATTAAGGTGGCTTCACTTTCTCCTTGAGCGCCAGTGCATAAAATAGTTAATTTCTGCGGCGGCAAAGAAAAAGATTCTTTCCAATCAATAATGGTTCCTTTTTTAATTTTAATATAACCAAGGTTTTCGGCAATGGCTACATTGTTTTTCATAGTAAATCCTTCTATCACTACCTTGCGATTATATTTTTCTGACAAATAAATTGCCTGCTGTAAACGAGAAATCAAGGAAGCAAAAGTTGCCATAATTATTCTTCCCGGGGCTTTCAAGAAAATTGTTTCCAAATTCTCCATAATTGATTTTTCTGACAAAGAATGGCCGGGATTCTCTACTCCTGTTGAATCAGACATTAAAAGTTTAGCTCCACTATTGGCTAAAGAAGCAATTTGCAATAAATTAGCTGGTTTGTCACCAACCGGCTGAAAATCAAATTTAAAGTCAGTGGCATAGATTATTAAACCAACCGGAGTATTAATGGCTAAACCAATAGTATCAGGAATATTATGATTTAAATGAAAAGCAGTAATTTTAAAAGGTCCAAGTTCTATTGATTGATTTCGATTTTTATCAATAGTTGTAATGTCTAAGGGTTTTAATCCCGGAAAATCCATTTGCCGTTTTAAAATAATTCCTCGAGTTAAAGGAGCAGTAAAAATTCTTGGATAATTTAATTTATGAATTAAATAAGGAATTGCTCCTAAATGGTCGTAGTGGCCATGAGTAATAAAAACTCCAAGAATCTTTTTCCCTTCTGTTTTTAAATATTCAATATTGGGAATAATAAAGTCAATTCCCGGCATATCTTCATCAGGAAACTGTAAACCCATATCAACTATTAAAATCTGATTTTGGTATTCAAATAAAGTCATATTCCTTCCCACCTCCTCTAATCCGCCTAAAGGAATAATTTTTAATAATGGCTGGCTTTTCTCTTCTATTTCTCTTGCCTTTCTTTTTTTAAAATTTTCCCTCTTGTCGTTAGCTGACGCCGGCGGATAGGTGGTAAGAACAATTGGATTATCTTTTTCTTCTTGAACACGAATTTTTTTTCTTTCTATTTTATTAATTTCTTCTTGCATTGTTTTATTGATTCAATTTATTATTTAGTTATATTTATTCCATTTTAAATTTAGACCTAATTTTTTTAAGAATTAATTATAAGAATTCATTATAAATGAATTGCTTATAATCAATTCATTTAGGCAAAGGAAAATTCATTAAAAATTGTAAAATTAAAAATTGTAAATTCACGTAGTGGTAGTGCCGGGAGAGAGATTTGAACTCTCAAGGGAAAAATCCCATAGCGCCCTGAACGCTACGCGTCTACCAAATTCCGCCATCCCGGCGTATTTTAATTAAAACTCCAGTTTCTCTCAGCAAAAAGATACCAATTTTCAACATCAGAAAAAATTTCTGCGGGGATATTGGCAGTTTGAACTGCTTGACCTTTTAATTGTTGAGGCAAAAGATATAGATAATAAGGGTTGTATAAAAAGAGAGCTGGTTTTTCGTCCTCAAAGATTTTTTGCATTTTTTGAAAATTTTCTTGCCTTTTTTCTTCTTCAGCGTTCCAGTTTTCTTCAATTAATTTATCTAGTTCTTTATTGCTAAATGAAGAAAGGTTAAGTCCATTAACTCCTGTTTGAGAAGAATGCCAAAAAGAAAAAAGATCTAAACTTTGATTAAGAATTTCCCCAAATAACAAAGATTGATAATTTCTCGGTAAAATCACTTCTTTTTCTAATTCGCTAAGGGGCAAAATTTGCAGATCCGCCTTTACACCGATTTGCTCCCAAGAACTAACTAAATATTGACCAACTCTGATTAATTCATAATTTTCTGGCAAGGAAAGAGTAAAATTAATTTCCCGACCATTAATTAATTCTTTTGCCCTTTCTGGAGAATAATTATTCCCTTCTGGTTGGGAAAAATTATTAAATGGGCCGTCTAAAATAATTGCTTGATTATTTAAAATTTCTGTTTGCAATTTCTTTTTATCAACAGCCAATTCCAAAGCCTCTCTGACTGTTTTGTCTTTAAAAATATCAGTATTTAAATTCCAAAAAACAGCAAAATAACGATTTAAAAGAAGCTGCTTTAAATTAAACCCGGATTTCTTCTGAAAAAAGGAATAATCTTCAGAATAAAGAGGAAACATTGCTTTAACTTCTCCTTTCAATAAACCATTTTTTAAATCAGTATAATTATCGTAAAAAATAAATTTTATCTTATCTAAATAAGGACTTCTAACAAAATATTTTTCATTCCTGACTAGAGTATAGGAGATTATCTGACCATTGCTGCTTTTTTCTAAATTTTCAAAAACAAAGGGGCCAGTCCCAATTGGTTTTAAATTATAATCTGTTCGAGAGAATGATTTAAAATCAATGTTTTCCCAAATATGTTTAGGAAGGATTTTTAAAGTAAGATTCTGGAGAAAAACCTGATTATTGTTTTTTAAAGTTAAGCGTACGGCATTAGAAGATAATTCTTCTACCACCACTCCCTGCCAAATATCTCTAATTGGACTTTGAAAATTTTTATCCTGAATAGTTTCAATCGTAAAGACTACATCATCAGCGGTTAACGGAACTCCATCATGCCAAAAAATATTTTCTTTTAAGAAAATTAAATAACTACTACCATCAGCACTAATTTCTATTTTGTCGGCCAAATCATTTTTTAACCCCCCTTTGCCGTCAACTTTTAATAATCCATTATAGAGCAATTCTATTAATATCCGGTCAGAATCATTAGCGCGGGTAATTACCGGATTAATAGATTGAGGTTCTCCTACTAAGCCAATTTTTATTTCTCCTCCTTTTTTGGGAAGAACAATACTGTGATGATAATAAAAATTAACTATCAAAGAGATTAAGCCTCCAAGAAAAAGAATTAAACACAAAATCACTAAGATTTTTTTCTTTTTATCTAAAGAAAAAAATCTTCGAATGATTTTATTAAAACCATCTGAAAAATTAAATTTCATAACTCGGTTAAGTTAAATACTTAATTAAATCTTTAAAATTTATTAGGGTCAAGAATTTAAGGCAATAATTAAAAATTTACAACTAACAATGAAATAACTGACGATGATGATGACGATGACGATAACAACTGACAACTAACAACCAAAATAAAATGGGGATGGTCTATGGTTGAAAGGTAACGAAGCCCGTATCGTTTAGAGTCAAAGGTTAAAGGGATTTTTACCCTAAACTTTAAACTCTTTACCCTAACCAGTTCATTAACGACTTGCGATGTCGTGAATTGAATTTTAAAAACTCGAATTCATCAATAATTAATAATTAATTATAAAGCAGGTAAATATTAAAAGCCTGTTTATTGGAGCCAAAGAAAAAACCTTTCCCTGCTTAAATTTTCTTAGAGGGCCAAAGGTAAAACTGCCAAGAAAATGAAAAAGAAACCAATGATAAAAGTAAAAATAAAAATTCCTTTTTCTACCCCTCTTCTAGAAGAAGCAAAAGTTGGTTGGCCAACCAACCCTCCTCCTTCTCCTCTTTGCTGGAGAATCACTAAAATAATCAAAATAATACTAGTAACAAGTTGTCCGATTTTAATTAAATTCATAGATATAACAGAGAATTAAAAAAACTGATAATTATTGAACCCAGTAGCCAACCAATAAAAGTATTAATAACAATTGTTGGTAAAAGAAAATTGGCTATTTTTAAAACTACAATATTAATGACTAAAGTAAAAAGCCCTAAAGTAATCCAAATTAACGGTAAAAAAATAAAGCGGAGCAATGGTTTAATCAGAAAATTGACTAAAGTAAGAATTAAAGCAAAAAAGATTATCCTTTTTTGATCACCAATCAAATAAAAATCGTTAAAAAAATACCCAATTATCCATTGACAAAAATACAAAGCGACTACGTTGACAATCAATCCCAAAATTAACCTTTTAAAAGTCCTCATTTCTTTAAAATACCAAAACCAATCAAGAAAGTCAATATTATTATTTAGTTAACGGGTTAACGAATTAACGAGTTCACGAATTGAAATAACTAACAACTGACAACTGACGATGGCGATAACAATGACAATAACAATTTGCAACGAAATAACCAACACCTTATAACTTATAACTAACAAATTTTTCAATCAATGTTTGGACATCGCAAGTCGTTAATTTCTAACGACTTGCGATGTCGTTAATTAAATTTTCAATTAATTTTATGTGGGCAAAATACCCGGCCCTAAAATATTTATTCAATTTCTGCCCCAATAGATTTAAGCCTCTCTTTAATATTTTCATACCCCCTCTCAATCTTATCAATTCCTTGAATTTCTGATTCTCCCTGACTAATCAAAGCAGCAATGACGTAAGAAAAACCCGCTCTTAAATCAGGAACTGTTAATTTTCCTCCCCTTAAAGAAGTTGGGCCAACAATAATAGCGCTATGGGGAAAATCACGATGATTAAAACGACAAGGTTTAGAACCTAAACAATTAGTAAAAAGATAAATCTGAGCCCCCATTTGATTTAACGAAGAAACATAACCAAAACGATTTTCGTAAACAGTCTCATGAATAATCGAAACTCCTTCAGCTTGGGTCAAAACAAGAGAAAAAGGCGGCTGCCAATCAGTCATAAAACCGGGATGAACATCGGTTTCTAAGGCAACTCCTTTAAAAGAAGCATTATCAAAAAATCGAAGACCGTCTTTAAAGATTTGAAAATTGCCACCAATTTTTCTTACCCAATTCAAAAAAGTTGATAAATCTTTTGGTTCTGCTCCCCGGATAAAAATATCCCCTTTATTAGCTAGAGACAGGCAAGCAAAAGATACTGCTTCTACTCGATCATTTATTATTTTAAACTGCGTCCCTTTTAATTTTGAAACTCCTTCAACAATCCAAGTTCGGTTAACATCCTGATAGATAATAGCTCCCATTGATTGTAAAAAAGTTACCAAGTCTTCAATTTCTGGTTCAATAGCAGCATTTTTAATAACAGTTGTCCCCTTGGCGAGGACTGCTCCTAATAAAAGATTTTCTGTTGCTCCAATGCTTGGATAATCAAGCTCAACAGTTGTCCCTTTTAATTCTTTTGCTTTGGCGTAATAACAATTGTTTTCAAAATAAATTTCTGCTCCCAATTGTTTAAAACCATTAATATGAAAATCTACTGGCCTTTCGCCAATTGAACAACCGCCAACAACTGGAATTTGGGCTTCTTGAAATTTATGTAAAAGAGGGCCAAAAAGCAAAATTGGCACCCGGTTTTTACCGCTATACTCTAGCGGAACTCGACATTCTTTAAAGCCAGAAGGGTCAATTTCTAAAATATTTTTATCTAACCACTGACTTTTAACCCCCAAAGAATTGAGCATCTGTAAAACAATTTCTACATCACCAATAAAAGGAATATTTTCCAAAATTGTTTTTTCTTCAGTTAATAAAGAAGCAATAATGACTTTGGTGGCCACATTTTTTGCTCCGGCTAAATTAACTTCTCCTTTTAATATCTTTCCTCCTTTGATATAAAAAGTATTTTCTTTTTGCTCTCCCATTTTAATTATTTGATAAATAATCGATTATTGTTTGAGCAAAATCCTCAGCAGATTGAGGACCATCAGCAGTTATTAAATTACCATCTCTCACTACGGATGCCTCTTGATAGATAGCGCCATTCTCGGTTAAAATTTCAATAGCCGTGTGATCATTAGCTGAAGACCAAACAGTCGCTTTTTTTCCGTTTAAAATATCCGCTTTTGCTAAAAGAGCTGGTGCTAAACAAATTGCTGAAACCAATTTTCCTTGGCCATAAAATTCCCGGGCTAAATCTTGAAAATCTATTCTATCTAACCTTTCACCCATTCCCGGTCCACCCACAAAAATTACTCCGGCATAATCCTTTGGATTAATTTCATAAGGAGTTTTCTGAATTTCTATTTTCTGGCCATCAACACTTATTGCTGTACCTTTTTGATCGCTAATTGTTTCAACAAGAAAACCATTTTTTTCTAATATCTCTTTGGGAATAAAATATTCTTCATCTTTAAAATCACGAAAGGCAACAACCATTAAAATTTTTTTATTATTTTCTGCCATGGTTTTTAAATTATTGTTTTGACTGCTAGAAATAATAGTTGTTGAAGGATTAGATTTTTGGTTTGTACCTTCCTGATCTGAAGGCAAGAAAAGGAAAGGAGCTGTCTGAAAAATCATAGCAATCACCATAAGAACAACAAATAAAATGATAACAATACTTAAAATTTTCTTCATTTTTTCTCTCTAAAATTCTTAAAACCTTTGATCAGCTATATGTTATAACATTATAACATTAATTATAAAAAATTATAACACTTTTTCTTTTTAATTAATAATCGATCTAATTTCATAACCAATAATTCCAAAGGCCACTGAAACATTTAATGATTCTTTTTGACCAAACATTGGAATCTCTAAAATTAAATCGGCTTTTTCTAAAACCCTTTTTTCTAAACCTTTAACTTCTGGACCAAAAATTAAAGCAACTTTTTTGATTTTATTTTTTTTAACAAAATTTTTGATCTCGTTTTTCACGGAAGGATCAAAAATATTTTTACTTTTTTGACTTTGCTCAATTGCCAAGATTAAATTTTTCTCTCTTTTTAATTTTTTTAATAAATCGCCTATTCTTTTAACTTTCTCCCATTGAACCGTTTTTTCTGCTCCTAAAGAAACTTTATTCATTTTAGGATTATTCTCTGGATCAGGAGTAAAACCAACTAAATAAATTTTATCTATCCCCAAAGCATCACTGGTTCGGAAAAAAGAGCCAACATTGTAAACGCTGCGAAGATTATTCAAAATAACCACTATTTCAACGGTGGAATTATTAAATATTCTCTTGGCTTTGATTTTTTTATTTTTGCTGTTTGTCTTGTTCATTACCTAAGCCCAAGATCTCTTCAATTAAAGGACGATTAAAGCCGGAAATAACTTTATCTCCTATTTCTATTACCGGTACTCCTGTCTGACCGCTTTTTTGAATCATTTCCCTCGCTGCTTCTAAATTCTGGCTGACATCTATTTCTTCAAATTCTAACTGATGCTCTTTAAAAAAATCCTTAGCCATTTGACACCAAGGACAAACCGGAGTGGTATAAATTTTTATCTTCATAATTTTAAAGTTTTAAGTTTTGTTTATTTTAAGAACATAATTATTGATTATTGACAGTTTACTGTCCTTGCGAGGAGCGGAGCAACGAAGAATCTCTGACGGACAATGTCATCCTGAGCGAAGCGAAGGATCTCTGGACTTGTTCCAGAAACCGTTTTTAGAAACCCTAACATTTCTCGCATTCGCGAGAGATTCTTCGGCTTTCGGCCTCAGAATGACAGAATTAGCGACATCGCAAGTCGTTACAAAAGTAACGACTTGCGATGTCCAAATATTGATTGAAAATTTCTTTAAGGCACCATTTTCCCAAAGTAATATTGTTTTTTGCCTTTTTGAACAATAAAGTATTGTCCGAATAAAGCCATTTTTTGATTGACTTTAGTTTTTAAATCAACTTTTTGACCATTAACCTTAATAATTCCGTTTTCTAACTCTCGTCGGGCCTCACTTTTTGAAGAACAAGCACCAATCACTAATAAAAAGTCAAGAATTAAAATCTCTTTTTTCTTAGGAATTTCTTTGATTTCTACTGATTGAAAAAGGGTTTTCAGGTCTAGTAAAGACAGGTTTTCCAAATTGTCATAAAACAAAGACTGCGAAATTTTTTCAGATTGTTGAGCTAATTTTTTACCGTGCACTAAAGCAGTAATTTCTAAAGCCAAAACTTTTTGAGCCAATCTTTTTTCAGGCATCTTTTTGGTTTTTAATTCTAATTCTTTTATTTCATCTTCGGTTAAAAAAGTATAAAATTTTAAAAATTTTTCAACATCTTTATCATCAGTATTAAACCAAAACTGATAAAATTGATAAGGCGAGGTTAATTGAGGATCTAACCAAATAGTGCCTGATTCAGTTTTGCCAAATTTAGTCCCATCAGCTTTAGTTACTAAAGGCAAAGATAAACCAAAAACCTCCTGACCAGTTTTCTTTTTGATTAGCTCAATCCCAGCAGTAATATTTCCCCACTGATCGCTTCCTCCAATTTGTAATTCACAATGGTAGTTTTGATTTAAATAATAAAAATCAAAAGCCTGAAGAATCATATAACTAAATTCAGTAAAGGAAATACCGGTATTTAATCTATTTTTTACTGATTCTTTAGCTAGCATATAAGGAACAGTAAAATGCCGGCCAATGTCCCGAAGAAAATAAATAATTTTTTGCTTTGACAGCCATTCATAATTGTCAACAACTATAACAGAATTCTTGTTATCAGGGAAAATATTACTCACTTGCTGAACAATTTTTTTCTTCCATTGTTTAACTAATTCTTCATCACTTAAAGGTCTTTCAAGGTTTTTTCCGCTGGGATCACCAATCAACCCTGTCCCGCCGCCGATTAAAAAAATCGGCTGATGATTAGCTCTTTGAAACCTTTTTAGGGTTACCAATGGCAATAAATTACCAATATGAAGGCTTTGAGCAGTTGGATCAAAACCACAATAAAGAACTAATTTCCCTTTTTTTAATCTTTTTTCCAAGCCTTCTAGATTAGTTGCTTGATTAATTAATCCCCGAAATTTTAAATCGTCTAAAATATTCTCCATTAATCAATAATATACCATATCATCCTAAAAAAAGAAATTTCTAAGAAACTTTTGAATTATTGAGTTAAAGGAAATTGTTGCGGCTGGTTAAATTCTTCTGAATTATAAAAAAACCAATTATAATAATTCTGATCAGAGGCGCCAAAAGCCAAAATTAAATAAACATCTTCAAAGGTTTTGCCTTTTTCCCCCAGCTTTTCTTGAAATATCGATCGAGTAATTCCCTTAATAGGATTACCACTATTTATTAACGGGTGACAAAGAGATCCAACTGTTATTGTGTAATGGCCTAAGGCTGGTGGGTATGTATCCAACAATAATCTATCGCTATCACTATTTTGTAACCGACCTCCGGATCTACTTTGCTGATTATTCCAGGGACTAGCTCTCGATGAAAAAAACATTAAGCCCGGCTCATAATCCCAACCAGCCTTAACTACTAACCGATTAAAATTAGAGCCTAAACAAACATTCCGTTTAATTAAGTCAAATTCAACTAGCATTTCTCCCTGAGAATTAAAATGCCAAGAAACATTCTCCAGAAAATCCGAAATTTTTGAAAAATTTTGGAGCTGGGGCTGCAAAGTAATGGCTTTAATCGGAGAAATTTCTGAATAAAGATCGTAGTTATTTTTGGCTTTAATGGCAAAATAAATGGTTAATGGCTCACAGAATTCAGGACTAAAATTTTGTAATTGATTAGGAGAAATACTCAATTGATATTTTTCTGAAGGTTGCAAATACTGATAACCGCTATTTAAACTCTGCACTCCTGACCAGTACCAACTATTTCTCGTTAAGTCATTATTTTCTAAAGTATCACCCGGCTTGGAATAGACATAATGAATTTCGTAATTTAAATTATTATCGTTTTGATCCGCTCTCTGCCAATTAAAAATTATCGAAGAATTATTTCCCGTAACTTCAAAATCAGTTATTCTTGCTGGTGTTTTAGTGTAATTATCTTCTTCAAAATAAAGCTTCTCGTTATTAAATTGGACTAATCGTAAAGCAGAATTAGATTTGGGAACAAAACTATAAATCCCAATATTGATAAAATCATCTTTGGTAAAAATTTTTTGGGAATCAAGATTAGTCCCCTTGATTTCAACAACAAAGTGATTGTTTTTTGGTAATTGATTCCAGGAAAAAGATCGGCCTCGAGGCATACCAATACTATGGCAATTTTCTTTATCAGCAGTAAAATATAAACCACCAAAAGAATAATTAACGCTTTGACAATTCGGATAAAGAAAGTTTAAAGTTTCTAGATTATTAACCTGCCAAGAATTTGCTTCCTCAAGATAACCGGGAATATTTTCTTGGTTTTGTTGATTAAGAAAGAAGATTAAACCAAAATAAATATTACTAGTGAATTCTCCATTTTCCACAAAGGGATACTTATCAATGTCAAACTCCAAAATTATTTTTGAACCGGCTTCATCTAAAGGTCGCCAGTGAATATTTTTCAGGGGAAAACTACTATTTTCCTCACTATTGCTATTTTCCTCATTATTGCTATTATCCTCGCTGTTTTGAAGATCTTCAGAAATAAAATCATCAAAACAAGAAATTATTTGTCCTTTTGGGCTTGGACAATTTTGAAGTTCAAAATCATTCAAATTATTATCAGTATCAATGAAAACTCCATCGAGCTGTCTTCTTTGAATGCTTTGACCCGCATTAGGAGACAAAGCGCAAGAACCTTCGCAATCACCAGCTAGGCCATAACCAACCTGATCAATAATTTCTTGATCAGGTCCCTTGAAAACAATTGTATTATTATCCGTCACCGAATAATCACTAATTAAAACATCGCTAAAATTGCTATTAGTGCTGGAAGAATGAGTAATTACCAAATAACCATTAGCAGGAATAATTTTATTTTCTAAATATCTTGCCGGCACTAAAGAAGAATGGTCTTCACTGCCGCTGGTTTTCTTTTGAAGATAATAACCAGTTAAATTAACTTCAAAATTATTGGGATTATATAGTTCTATAAATTCATCATAAGGTTTTTCTTTTCCGTTTTCGTCTTTGCCGCTAACTTTAATTTCGTTAATTAAAATTTTAAAAACTGGCTTAGTAGTCGTTGGGGTTGGGGAGTTGGAAGAATTATTGGTATCAGAATTGTTAATAGGAGAAGTGGCATTCACAATAGTGGTTGGAGTTGTTAAAGGTGGCTGACTATTTTCTTTTTTAGGGGTTCCGAAAATTCCCTGCTCTCCCTCCTCGGAATAAGTTTGCCACAATATATTTTGAGTTCTTTCCATTGTCCTTTTTGAAGTATTATCACCGGCTGGCCAATTTGGATCAGCTAAAACTTCATCTTGCAAAAGACAATTACTGTTAAAAAGCCGCAACCCTTCATTTGTATTTGACAAGGCACCAGAATAAATAAAGTCAGCAGAAATAAAAGGAACTGCCGAATCTGATCTTTCCAGTAATAAAAATCCATTGGGTTTAATTTTCGTCCCTTTGGGAAAAATTACTTTTATTTGTTCTTTTTCATCTAAAAGATGCCAACCGGCTAAATCAACTTCTGAAGAAGAAATATTTTTTAACTCAATCCATTCATTGTTAGCATCAATTAAAGAACCCATCCAGGCAACTTCATTAATAATGACTGAAGGGCTGGTTACTTTTTGATATTGGCCTTCAAAAAAACATTGTTTAGCTACTGGAATAGTGGTAGTGGTAGAAGTAACTGTTTTTTTGGTAGTCGTGGTCGTTTTTTTGGTCGTTGTTGTCGTTGGAAAATTTTTGGTTGTGGTGGTAGTTGGAGAAGGTTTAGTGGTTGTAGTTGAGGGTTTAGTGGTAACCACCCTTGTTGTTGAGGTAGTTGAGGAAGAAACGCTACCTGTTGCCTGTTGACCATTAGAAGGAACATTATTTTCTGAATCATTGTTTGCTGGCAAAATCGTCTGAGAAGAAGAATCAGGGTCATTGGAATTAGTAATTAAAACATTATTATTTGTCTGAGTAATGCCACTAATCAAACCTTTTAAACCATTAACCAAAGCTAAGAAAACATTATTCTCGTTCTGGGAGATAAAATTTGGGTCTAGTTTTGCTCTTTCTGCTTGTTTAAAAAATAAATCAATTACCCCAGCTCCATTAAAGATTGCCTTTTCCGGCAATCTTTGCCAATAATCATTTAAAACTTTTTCGCTTTTTAAGGTGTAATTAGTAAAACCAGCCACCGGTCGCCAGGTTAAAGCAATTCTTTCTGCCAGATGAAACATCTGCCCGTTTTCATCATAACCAAGCACATAATAGTTTATTTGATTATTTTCTATTTCCGGCACACTAGAAAAAGCCACTTCTGGTTTTGAATATTTCGAAATTCCAATCGTATCCGGACTATAAAAATAATTATTAGAATAATTAGCTGTGTTATCAAAATAATCATTCAAACTTGGTTTTAAAACAACAAAATTTTGTTTTTGAATTTTGTTTTTTAAATCCTGATAAAAAGCATCATCAGGACGGGCGCTAAAAAGTTCATAAGCGCTGCTGGCGTTAGACAAAAAATAAATGTGAACGTTGGCTCGAGTATGTTCTGGCACCGTCATGTCTTGAATCAAATGAAGGATATGGCCTAAGGCAATAAAGGCCTGCTCTTTATTGCCTTTCGCATACTCATAAATAGCTTTTTGCCAGGTAAAATTAGACTGGGAAAATACTGGACTTTCAGTGATCAAGCCAGCGGAAGCTAGATAAGATGGATCATATAAAGCCTGGGTAAAAGGATCCTGAGACCATTCTTTGGCCGTTAATTCCGGTAAAAGATGTTCCACTCCCAAAAACTGATAAGTCCGATTATAAACCGGATCATAAAAATGGTTAATACTTCTAATGCCCTTATCTTCTTCAATTGCTCCTTGAATTAACCAACTTTTTTCCTGAGAAGAAAGTTTTCTGTTCGGAAAAACTTGATTAAAATAATCAACTGTCAAATCAGTCAACTTTGGGTGGGTTGTCTTAGAATCATAAGCAAAAGATGGTAAAGAAACAAAAGAAAAAAATAAAATAAATATAATAAAAAACAGCTGGCGATATTTCATTTTAATTAAGGTTAATTTGCCCGCTGTTTTTTCGGCTTAAAAAGGAAACTTAAAGAAGAAAAACTTGTTAAGGTTTAAAAGTTAAAATTCAGCAATTTTCCATAAAGAAGAAACTGGTTCTAAGTCAGGCCCTTTGGGAATTTCTATGGAAATATTAGCCACTAGTTCTCCTTTGTCATTGGTAACTCGGATAATATACCAGTTTTCATTAAGATATTCTCCTTTTTGATTTTCTGGTTTTAAAAGATCAGCCATCATCATCTGCCAATTGCCGCTGTTTTTAATTTCCTGAAATAATTTTTTATATTCATCTTGTTTTTCCAGAATAAAATATTTTGTGGCTAAATCAATGTCCTCTTTTTTTAAGGCTTCTAAAAATAATTGATAAGTTTCTTCTGGGGTCTTTCCGCCATATTGATCTTTTTGGTGTTCTAAGGTTTGAGATTGAAGATATTGTTCTGTTAACTCTTGCTCTTGAGAAAATTTTTTGATTTTGTTTAAATTGGGATTGAAATAATAAAAAATAATCACTAAAACTAACGCTACAATAATCACTAAAGTGCCAATAATCAGTGATTTTTTAATTTTTTTTTGAGGTCTAGAGGTTTTTTCTGAATTATTCATATTTTTTATTTATTGTTTTACTAATTTTGTTAGAAATTTTTCTAGCTCACCATAAAAACAAAAAACGGCTCCTCGCCGTTTTGATTATTTTATTTATTATTACTTATACTTATATCTATTCTAATGGTTTATTTTAAAAAGTCAAGAGCCAATCCTACTGTTGAAATTTAAGTCCTCAATTTTTAACCTTGACTTTCTTTTTCTTCTTTTTCTTCTGTTTTTATCTCTTTTTGTTCAGGGGTAATCTCTTCTTGTTTTTCTTTGGTTTTTTTAGTTTTTGTTTTAATTGGTCTTTTTGGCCCAGAAATAACTTTGGCTTTAACTAATAGATTGTAGCAAGAATCAGAAACTTGAGCTCCTTGTTTTAACCAATAATTAACCCTCTCTTTGTCCAAAGAGAATTGATCGGTTTTTGGCTGCCACCAGCCTAACACTTCTTTAACTTTACCTGATTTTGAAGAAAAGCGGGAATCAACCGCCACTACCCGATAAGTATAGTCCTTTTTTTTGCCAACTTTTTGAAATCTTAAAATCAACATAATTAAAACATTTTACAGATTAAAGCAATTTTTAAAAAATGTCAAATTATTAATGTTTGGACAACGCAAAACTGACAATGACAATGACAATTTACAACGAAATAATCAACAACTTATAACTGACAACTAACAAAATTTTCAATCAATGTTTGGACATCGCAAGTCGTTACAAAGTAACGACTTGCGATGTCGTTAATTGAATCCTGAAAAGGAAACCCCCTTCGGGGAGATCGCCACGGTTGCCCTTTGGGCAACCTCGCGATGACAAAAAGGAGAGATTGCCGCGTCGCTCACTATGTTCGCTCCTCGCAACGACAGCAAGATGTCAGTTTTGAGGTTTTATTTTTGAGATTTGAGATTGTTGGTTTAGATATCCAAATTCTTCACTTGCTGAGCATAAGCCTGAATGAACTTTTTTCTTGGCAAAACTTCTCCTCCCATTAAAATATCAAACAACCTATCAGCCTCTTCAGCGTCATTAATGCTCACTTTCTTTAAAATTCTTTTTTCCGGATTCATTGTTGTCTCCCAGAGTTCAGAAGGATTCATCTCTCCTAACCCTTTATAGCGTTGAAGGTCAATTCCTTTCAAAGATTTTTCTTCGCTTACCTCTTTTTGATCATCCTGTTTCTCTCCTTCTTCTTTTTCCACTCCTAAAACAGTTTCTCCTTTATCTTGAGTAATAATTTTTAGTTTTTTTGCTTCTTCCTTAGATGATTGTTTCTTAGATAATTTTGCTTCAAGCAATGAATTCACTATTTGATCTTTTTCTGCTTCTGAATAAGCATATTCTACTTTCTTGCCAATCTGAATTTTATAAAGAGGTGGCTGGGCAATATAAAGATAACCTTGTTCAATAATTGGCTTAAAATAACGATAAAATAAAGTTAAAAGAAGGGTTCTAATGTGAGCGCCATCAGAATCAGCATCAGTCATAATAATAATTTTATGATAACGAAGCTTGTCTAAATCAAAATCGTCTAATAAAGCAGTTCCTAAAGCCACAATTAAAGCTTTAACTTCTTCTGAAGTCATCATTCTATCTAAACCAGCCTTCTCTACGTTTAAAATTTTCCCTCTTAAAGGTAAAATTGCTTGAGTGTTTCTATCCCGAGCTGATTTAGCGCTCCCGCCAGCTGAATCTCCCTCAACAATGAATAATTCCGCCTCTTCGGCTTTTTTAGTAATACAATCCGCTAATTTTCCCGGCAAACTGGCTCCTTCCAAAACTCCTTTTCGTAAAATATTCTCTTTGGCTTTTTTTGCTGCCAATCTGGCTTGGGCAGTCATTAAACATTTTTCTAAAATTTTTTTAGCTTCTTCCTTGTGAATTTCCAACCATTCTTTCAATTTTTCAAAAAAAACCTGTTCTAAAATGGTTCTCACTTCTGGATTACCAAGTTTTGCTTTGGTTTGACCTTCGTATTGAGGATTAGGCAAACGAACACTAATAATAGCCACTAGGCCTTCACGGACGTCTTCTCCAGTTAAATTATTCCCTTCTTTTAAAAAGCCTGTTTCTTTTCCATAAGCATTTAGGGCTCGCGTTAAGGCTGAGCGAAAACCAGTTAAGTGCATGCCTCCTTCCGGAGTATAAATATTATTAGCAAAAGAAAATTCAACCGTATCAGTATCGTCAACATAAGTCATTGCAATTTCCATCGATAAATTTTCCTTTTCTTCAGAAAGGAAAAAATCTTCTTCAATTAATTTTTTACCTAATTTCCTGTAGGTTTCCGTCAAGAACCTTAAGAAGGTTCTAATCCCATTTTCAAAATGAAAAACATAGGGAAAAATTTTATTTTCCGCCTGGTGATCAACTACTCTCATCGTCACTCCCGGCGTCAAGAAGGCTTGATACCTTAAATGATCAACTATTCTTTTCCAGTCAAATTTAATTTCTGGAAAAATTTCCGGATCTGGTTCAAAAATAATTTTGGTACCGGTTTTAGAGGTTTTGCCGTTTTTTTTAAGAGGAGTGATTGGTTTTCCTCGAGAATATTCCTGATAATAAATATAACCATCACGATAAACTTCAGCCCTTAAATATTTTGACAAAGCATTAACAACAGAAACGCCAACCCCATGGAGACCGCCGGAAACTTTGTAGGCCTTATTAGAAAATTTTCCTCCGGCATGCAAAGTGCATAAAACCGTTTCCAAGGCGGATTTTTTTGTTTTCGGATGAATATCAACGGGAATACCTCGACCATCATCTTCCACAGAAACCTGATTATTTGCCCAAAGATGAATTTCTATTTTCTTGGCATAACCAGCTAAAGCTTCATCAATAGAGTTATCAACGCATTCATAAACCAAATGATGAAGACCATCTGGTCCAGTAGAACCAATATACATTCCCGGTCTTTTTCTAACCGGTTCTAGCCCTTCTAAAACATCAATGTCTTTAGCGGTATAAGAATTTTTTTCTTGCTGTTCTTCTTTTTTTTGTATTGGCTTTGGCATATCAAAAATTTTATTTTATTTTCTTTGTTTAATATTTAATAATCAATAATCAATGATCAATAATAAGATTTTAAGTTTAAGATGTAGATTTGAGATTTGAGATTTGAGATTTGAGATATCTATGAGATCCTTTATCGCTTTCTTCCTCGCAATGACAAAAGAGAAAAATCAGTACAAGAACATTTTTATCTTAATTTTGCCCCAATGTTTTTTAAAGCGGAATAAATTTTTTTCATCTCTTGATCAACTTCTTCAGAAGTTAAAGTTTTTTCTGAAGAACGAAAAACTAAATGAAAAGACAAACTTTTTTCTTCTCCTTCCGGCTCATAGATATCAAATAAATCAACATCTTCTAAAAAATTTGCGCCAGATTTTTGGATTAAAGACAAAATTTCGTCAATTAAAACATTTTTATCAATATAGAAAGAAATATCTCTGACTGTTGCCGGATATAACGGCAAGGGAGTAAAATCTTTTTCTTCCCGAACTAATTGCAATAAACTCGGCAATTCAATTTCTAAAAACACCACAAAATCATTTTCTAAATCGTAGAATTTCAAAATTTTTCTCTTAATCACTCCTAAAAAACCAATGGAAAATTCATTTTTCTTAATTAATTCTATGCCATTTTCCAACAGATCTTCTCCTCGCCAATCGTTAAGCGCTTTTAGAGAATAATCCTCTTTGTTAATGCCAAAGTTTTCCAACAAACTTTCAACTATCCCTTTGATTTCGTAAAAGAGTTCTTTTGATTCATCTTTGCCGTTTTTTATTTTTCCCTTCTTGGCTAAAACTAATGAAAAAACTTCTTTTTCTTGGGGTTTTCCATTATCCCAGTAATAGATTTTCCCAATTTCAAACAATCTAATTGTTTCTTCAAAGCGAAAATTATCTTTAACATTTTTCAAAAAATTAAAAAGCGAACTTGGCCGGAGATAATAAAAATTATCACTGACTGGATTTTCTAAGGAGATTAAAGTTTTTTGCTTATCTAGCCACAAAAAACCCTCTTTTTTAGAAATAAAAGAATAATTATAGACCTCTTCTAAAGAAAGACCTTTTAACCATTCTCTTAATTGAAATTTAAATTCCCAATTCTCATTTTTTTGAGGAACCAATATTTCCTGTTTCAAAGGAAGAGCGGGCAAATTATTAAATCCTTTTACCCGGCCTATTTCACCGATAACTTCTTCCTGAAAAGTAAAATTTCTTAATAGCGGAGGAAATACTAATAAATATTGATGAGTTGTTTTTAAAATTTTAAAACCTAAGTTTGTTAAAGTTTTAATCACTTCTTGCTTTTTAACCGGAATTCCTAAAAACTTTTCTATCTTAAACCATTCAATTAAAAGAGGCAACTTTTTTTCCGGCCTTTCTGACCAAGCATCAATTTTTCCTTTCAAAATTTTCCCTCCAGATAATTCAATAATCATTGCCGATAAAATTTCAAGAGAAAAAGAAGCCAATTCCGGATCCAAATTATGCTCAAAACGATAAGAAGCGTCAGTTTTTAAAGATAAAAGACGAGAGGCCTTTCTAATAGCCGTTCCTTGAAAATTAGCACTTTCTAAAATAATTCTCGTGGTCTTATCGTCAACTTCGGCTTTTTTCCCTCCTTTGATGCCGGCAACAGCCAAAGGATCATCTCTATCAGCAATCAAAGTTATTTCTTCGTTCAAAGCATATTCTTTGTCATCTAATAAATGAATCTTTTCGTTATTTTTAGCCTGACGAATAATAATTTTCTTTTTAGAAAAATCTTTGTCTAATTTATCAAAATCAAAAATATGAAGCGGCTGGCCAGTTAAAAGCATTACATAATTAGAAGCATCAACTAAATTATTAATTGGCCTTAAACCGCAATCAATTAATCGTTCTTTCAGCCACTTTGGCGATTCTTTGACTTTAACTCCAAAAATTACCCGACTTAAATAACGATGACAATTTTTTGACTTGATTTCAACCGAAAGATAATCCTCTGTTTTTTCCCGGCCTTCAGTCTTTTTAATCTTGGAGTTAACTGGTAATTGATAAGAAAATTTTCTCCCTGTTAAAGTAGCGATTTCTTGACTAATCCCCAAATGAGAAGCTGCATCTCCTATTCTGTCAGGCAATAAATCAATATCCAAAATCCAGCGGCCGTTATTTTTTTTCACTTCTGTTTCCGCCAAATTCATTGTTAATATTTCTCCAATTTCTTGAGGAGAAAAATTAAATTTTAAAATTGATTTTAACCATTCAAAAGAAAATTTCATATCACAATGATTATGATTAAGGTTTAAAATTGTTTTAAAAATCTAATATCGGAAGAAAAGAAAAGCCGGATATCAGGAATGTTGTATTTCAGCATTGTTAATCTTTCTACCCCCAAACCAAAAGCAAATCCTTGCCATTGATTTTTTTCATAACCAACATTTTGAAAAAGTTCTGGATGAACCATTCCAGCGCCCATAATTTCCAGCCATTTATTTTTATAAACAGAAGATTTTGCTTTTTTAAACTTAATATCCACTTCTATTCCCGGGCTAACAAAAGGAAAATAACTGTTGCGAAATCTAATTTCAATATTCTTGCGGAAAAAAGTCATTAAAATATTATTAACTATCGACTTAAAATTAGCCAAAGAAACATTTTCGTCAACCACTAATCCTTCAATCTGATGAAACTGAATCTCATGAGAAAAATCAGTGGCTTCATAACGGAAACAACGGCCAGGCACAATAATTCGAAAAGGCGGCTGATGCTTCTCCATAAATCGAATTTGCATTGGCGAAGTATGAGTGCGAAGCAATAATTTTGATTTTTGTTTTTTATCTTTTGGGGCTAACCAAAAAGTGTCCCACATTTCTCTAGCTGGATGATCCTCAGGAATTCTTAAAGCATCAAAATTATAATATTCAGTTTCAATATCAGGCCCTTCAACAATTTGAAAACCTAAATTGCCAAAAAGATCAGTTAATTCATTAAAAACTAAGGTCAAGGGATGAAGATGGGATAAGGGAGTTTTCTTGCCTGGCTGGGTAATATCAAAGAAATTGGTTTTTTTATTTTGTTTCACAGGAGAAAAATGAAGATTATTATCTGCTTGAAACTCATTTTTTTTCTTTTCATAAAGATCAACGAGTTTTTTTCTTATTTCATTGGCTTTTTTTCCTAATTCTTTTTTTTCTGATGGGGAAAAATTTTTTAATTCTTTAAAAAATAAAGAAAGTGGGCTTTTCCGACCCAAATATTTTATCCGCCAATTTTCTAAATCTTTTTCATTCTGAACCGAAGAAATCTCTTCTTCGGCTGTTTTTAACAAATTAAATAATTCCCAAACCATTTTGCTTTATCTTTTTCATTTTATCTTATTTCTCCTTTTTTATCAAGAAAAAAGGAGAAACGCTTATTTTCTCCTTTTTTATCAAGAAAAAGGAAAATTTCTTTAAGGTACCTACCTTCGGTAGAGATCCTTCGCTCCGCTCAGGATGACAGAAAGAGAGTGTCATTCTGAGGCCGAAGGCCGAAGAATCTCTCGCGAATGCAAGAAATGAAGAATAGGGGTTCTGAAAAGGTTTCTGGAACAAGTTCAGAGATCCTTCGTCGCTAACGTTCCTCAGGATGACAGCAATCTGTCAATTTTTAATTTTCAATCAATTTTGAAATGTTAAACTTTTAAATATTTAATAATCAATAATTAATAACTAATAAGAAGATTTTAATTTTAAGATGTAATTTTGAGATTTGATTTTTGAGATTTGAGATTATTTATATTGCTTTGTTTCTCAAAATAATAATTTTTGTTGGACAAAAAACAAATTTTTTAGTAATATAGAAAATATGTCTGGTCATTCTAAATGGGCAAAAGTTAAATACCAAAAAGCAGTTAAAGACCCTAAGAAAAGTCGGGCCTTTTCTAAAATTGCTAATTTAATTGCTGTGGCTGCTCGAAGCGGCAGTGATATTGAGGCTAATCCAAAATTGCGTTTGGCTATTGATAAAGCAAAATCTGTTGGAATGCCCAAGGAAAATATTGAAAAAGCTATTGCTCGCGGCGCTGGCGCCGGAGAAAGCGGCAGTTTAGAAGAAGTCTTAATTGGAGCTTATGGTCCGGGCGGAGTTGCTCTTTTAATCCAAGCCGTGACTGATAATAAAAATCGAACCATTGGCGAAATTCGTCATCTTCTGACAGAAAAAGGGGGCAAAATGGCGGATTCAGAAAGTGTTAAGTGGCTTTTTCAAGAAAGTGGCAAAATTACTGTCCCCAAAAAATATTGGAATGATGACCTGTCTTTAATCTCGATTGAAAATGGAGCTAACAATATTCAGGAAAACTCTGAAGAAGTGATCATTTTTTGTTCCCTAGAAAATCTCAATAAACTTAAAAAAACTCTCTTGGAGAAAATTCCTTCAGAAGAGGTTCAAGACGAAATTGATTATCTTGCCAGCCAGTCAGTAAAAATTACTGATGACAACACTCTTTCAAAACTTAATGAAATTTTTGAATCACTGGATGAACATAATGACGTCGAAGAAATTTATTCTAATTTAGCAGAATAATTTATTATGATTATTTTAGGGATTGACCCAGGCACCAGCCGATTGGGTTGGGCCATTTTAAAAAGTAAAAAAGAAGAAATTCGGCCGTTAGATTATGGTTGTTTTGAATTTGAAGGTCAAACAGGAGAAAAATTATTAAAAATTTCCAACAATCTTAACCATCTAATAAAAAAATATCAGCCGAGCATTTTAGCGGTGGAAAAAATTTTTTTCTTTAAAAACGCCAAAACAGCAATGAGCATTTCTGAAGCCAAGGGGGTAATTCTTTTAGCTGCTCAAAAGAATAAAATTGAAACCATTGAATTAACGCCTTTGGAAATTAAACAATATGTTGTCGGTTATGGCCGGGCCGATAAAAAAGATATTCAAAAAACTATTCAATTTTTCTTTTCTTTAGAAACTTTACCAAAACCTGATGATACTAGTGATGCCATTGCTGTTGCTTTAGCCGGGTTGAATAAACTACAAAAGAAAAAAACAAAGTAAATGTAATATTTGGACATCGCAAGTCGTTACAAAACTAACGACTTGCGATGTCGTTAGTTGAGATTTGAGATATTGACTTCTATGTCCAAAAAAATTAAAAAAATTCTATTAATTGTTTTTGGCCTCATCGTTGTTGCTGGGGCTGTTTTGGGTATTTTAATTTTAGTCTATTCAAAAGATTTACCCGATCCGGCTAGTTTAGATTCTCGAATTGTTTCCCAATCCACAAAAATTTATGACCGGAAAGGTACAACCCTGTTATACGAAATCTATGAAGGAGAAAAAAGAACTTTGGTCAATCTAGAAGATATTTCTCCTTATGTTATTAAAGCTGCTTTAGCAGCTGAAGACCATCGTTTTTATGAACACCATGGTTTCGTTCTCCAAAGTATGATTCGGGCCTTTTTCAAAACACTCCAAAACCCCAAAAATCCCCAAGGCGGCTCAACTATTACTCAGCAATTAGCTCGAAATGCTTTTTTAACTTTGGATCAAACTATTCCTCGAAAAATCAAAGAAGCAATTTTAACTTTCCAAATAGAAAGAAACTATTCCAAAGACCAAATTATGGAAATGTATTTAAACCAAATTAATTTTGGTTATAATGTTTATGGTATCGAAAGTGCCAGCCAATTCTATTTTAATAAGTCTGCTAAAGATTTATCCTTAGCAGAAGCTGCTTATTTAATAGCCATTGTTAATGCTCCTGGATATTTTTCTCCTTTTGGTTCGCATCGTGATGAATTAGAAGCTAGAAAAAATTGGATCTTAGACAGAATGGTTCAATTAAATTATTTTTCTCAAGAAGAAATCGAAGCAGCAAAACAAGACCTAGTTGTTTTTGCTCCTTTAAAAAGTCAATTCCCTGCTCCCCATTTTGTTATGTACGTGAAAGAATTGCTCTTAGAGCAATTTTCTGATGAAGAATTAGCTAAAGGCGGTTATACCATTATTACGACTTTAGATGTAGATTTACAGAAAATTGCCGAGGAAACAGTCCAAGAATATGGCGATTATAATGAAAAACACGTTGGGGCCAGAAATATGGCTCTTCTGGCTGAAGATCCAAAAACTGGTCAAATTTTAGCCATGGTTGGTTCTCGGGATTACTGGAATATTGAACAAGAAGGCAATGTTAATGCAACTCTATCAATTCGCCAACCCGGTTCTTCTTTTAAACCAATTGTTTATTCGGCTGCTTTTGAAAAAGGATTTTATCCGGAAAGCGTTGTCTTTGATACGGCTCTTGATGGCCGGGTAGCGAATTTTTCTACTAACCCCAGCAATCCTTACTATGTTAGAAATTATGACGAAAAAACCAGAGGACCAGTCACCTTGCGACAGGCCCTAGCCCAATCTTTAAATATCCCATCAGTTAAAGTCCTCTATTTGGTTGGCGTTGATAACGCTATCCAAATGGCTCAGAGATTTGGCATTACCACTTTAACAGAACCAGCTTCTCATTATGGTCTCAGTTTAGTTCTTGGCGGCGGAGGGGTTAAATTAATCGAAATGGTCAATGCCTATTCTGTTTTTGCTGACGACGGTGTTTTCAAGCCTCAATCAGTAATTTTGGAAATTAGAGATTCTCAAGGAAAAGTTATCTCCAGTTATCAAAAAGAAGAAAAACAAATTATTAGTTCACAAATCGCTAGAATGATTACTGACATTTTAAAAGACAATACTTCCCGAGCACCAGCTTTTGGCTGGCAATCTCAACTGTATTTTCCTGATTACGAAGTAGCAGTCAAAACCGGAACTGATTCTGAGTACCGAGATGCTTGGACTTTAGGCTATACTACTTCTTTGGCTGCCGGAGTTTGGGCCGGCAATAATGATCGCTCACCAGTTGCTCCAACTGGCGCTCCAGCTTCCATGGTTGCTGCTCCGGCTTTTCATAAGTTTATGGAAAAAAGTTTTCAACTTTATCCTCCTTCTTCTTTTGAAAAACCTCTTCCCTATTCCTTAGAAAGCGTTAAAACACCAATGATCAACGGTCAATATATAGTTGAAAAGCAATACAAAAATAAAAATACTAATGAAATTAAAACCGTTAAAGAAGTTCATAATATTCTTTATTATCTTAATCCCCAAGACCCACAATTTTTAAATTGGGAAATCCCCGTTCTTTTGTGGGCTCAGCTTAATCTTCCTAATTTTTATCAAGAATACAATCAATCTTTGTCACCAGAGTACGAATTAATCCAAGATGAAAATGCTCTTCCAGAATATATTTATTTTCCTCCAACCGCCGGCATAGAATTTTTACACCCTAAAAATAATGAATCAGTTAGTGAAAAAGAAATTCCGATCACCATCGAAATTCCTGAGGATCCTCAAAATCCTATTAAACAAGTGAATTTGTATTGTAATAATATTTGGCTTTCTGAAATACAAAAAATTAGTCCAAACACATTTTTTTATCTTTTAAATTCCGATCTTTTAAAAAATAATGAACCTAATGAAATAAAAGTCGAGGTTATTGATAACCTCGACCAAAAAACAGAAGCAAAAATAATTATTTTCAAAGCTCTTTAAAGCTGGTAAAAAATCTTTTTAATTTCTAAGCCGAAATTCTTTTTAATTTCGTCTTTAATCTTTTTTTCCTCGGTTTTAATTTTGGAAGCGATAACTGATTTTTCGCATTTAATTTTTAATTGACTATTTTTAAAATTAACAATCTTTACCTCCCCGTTAAATTGATCTTGGAAATATTGATTAAGATTTTTTAAGGCCTTTTGTTGGGAAAAAGCAGCATTTAATCCTTTTTTTCTTAACCATTTTTCAAGAATTTCATCCAGTGATTGAAAACCCATAAAATTTTTCTTAAATTTTAATAGGCATTAAAACATAAAGAAAGTCCCTTTCTTCTTCTCCTCTAATTAAAGCGGGGTTATTGTCTTTATTAAAACCCAAGAAGACAAAATCACCTTCCGCGACGCTAATTCCATCTAAAAGATAACGATAATCAAAACTAATTGACAAATGATTACCTTGGATTGTTTTTGTTTTAAGGGAAGTTTGGCCTTTGCCAAAAGTTTGATCTTGGGCAACGAGGTTAATTTCTTTTTTATCGGGATTAAGCGTAAGAAAAATATCATTCACCCGAGAAGCAAATAAACCAACTATTTTAATTGATTCTAATAATTCCTTTTTATCAACAACGACTTCATTTTCGAATTCTTTCGGAATAATGGCTTCATATTGAGGATATTCACCATTAATTAATTGAGAAATTAATCGGGTATTACCTAAATTAAATTGAATCTGATTTGATTCCGGATAAATTATTAAATTCTGGTGATCTAATTCTTCTTCAATATTATCAGCAATCATTCGGCTAACTTCAATAGCAGTACGAAAAGGAATTATAAAGTTAGTTTTTTCAGAAAAATCATTGGTTAATTTAATGGTTTTTTCTGCCAATCGGTAACTATCAGTGCCAACAATTTTTAAAGTTTTTCCGTTAAGGTCAAAATAAACCCCAGTTAATTCTGAACGCGAAGCATTAGGGCTAATTGCTGGAATAACTCTTTCTAAGGATTGCTTGATTTCTTCTTTGTTAACCTCAATATTTTTTATTGTTTTAACTTTGGGAATAATCGGAAAATCTTCCGGATTTAAAGTTAAAAATTCGGCTTGATATTTTCCACTGCGAATAATTAAATTTTGATTTTTAGTTTCTAAAAGAACTTTTTCCTCTGATAAATGGTTAACAAAATTAGCTAAAATTTTAGCCGGAACAACTATTTTTTCATTTTCTTTTTCTTCTTCCATTTGACCAGTTAATAAAATTTCTACTCCAATTTCCAAATCAGTAGCGGAAACACAAATTTTATTTTTTTTAGATTCAATTAATAAATTACTTAAAATTGGTAAAGTAAAATTTTTTCCGCTAATTCTTTCTCCTAAATTAATGGCTTTTTTAAAATTTTCTAAAAGAGTAACAAATTTCATAATAATTATAATTATATATTAATTTAAATTTATTGTTATTATTAAGGATTCGACTTTTGGGGAAAACTTTATTTTTTCTTTTAAAGATTTAATTTTTTTCTTTTTTTCTCGTTAAAAAGAGGTGGATAACTCGGGAAAAATTATTCTCATTAAGTGAATAATTAGAATAAAAATTATTTTCTTCTAAATTTTCCCCAATTTTTGAACTTATTTTACCTTAATTTTTCCCGAGTTATCCACCTTTATTTCTGCCTTTATTTATTATAAAGCAAATCCTTAATTAAAGTAATTTCTTGAGAAAAAACAGGATCTTGCCCAACTTCTTCACTAACTTTTTGACAGGCATAAATAACGGTTGTATGATCCCGATGACCTAATTTCTCCGCAATATTAGTAAAAGAATATTTAAATTCCTCTCGCAATAAATACATAACTACTTGTCTTGGTTTTACTAATTCTTTTTTGCGTGAATGAGAAAGAATTAATTTTTCATCTAAATCATAAAAAGAAGCTACTTTTTTAATCACTTCTTGGGCAGAAATATAGCGATTATTTTTGGTTAATAACGAACTGAGGACTTTTTTCGTTTCTTCTAACGATAGAGGCGCTTGCTTGAGATGAGTTTCGGCAATAATTCGATTTAAGGCTCCTTCTAATTCCCGAACGTTTTTAGGAATGTTTTCGGCAATATACCTTAGAATTTCTTCATTAATATCTTGACCGGCAATTTGGGCTTTTGTTTTTAAGATGGCTAATCGAGTTTCAAAATCCGGATAGCTGATATCAGCTATCATTCCCCCTTCAAAACGAGATCTCAGTCTTTCTTCAATAGAAGAAATGGCTTTTGGCGGCCGGTCGGAAGTAAAAACAATCTGTTTATTTTTTTCGTATAAATTATTAAAAGTATGAAAAAGTTCTTCTTGACTTTTTTCTTTGCCGGCTAAAAATTGGACATCATCAATAAGTAAAAGATCTAATTGCCTGAATTTCTTTTTAAAACTGCTCATTGTTTGATTTCTAATGGCTTCGACTAACTCTTCAGTAAATTTTTCGCAGGAAGCATAGCGAATAACTACTTTTGGGTTTTCTTTATTAACTTTATTGCCAATGGCCTGCAATAAATGAGTTTTTCCTAAACCAACTCCTCCATAAATAAACAGCGGGTTATATTTTTTGCCTAAATTTTCCGTTACTGCTAAAGCAGCCGCATGAGCTAATTCATTATTAGAACCAACCACAAAATTTTCAAAAGTATATTTAAGATTAAGATTGGTTTCTGGATTAATGGTTGTTTGAATTAGCATCTGATCATTTGAAGGAAGAAAGGTTTTAGCTTTTTGAGCTGTTTTTAATAAAGGTTTTTTCGAACTAGAAATAACGTATTGGACATTTTTAATTTCTGGGGAAAGTTTATTTAAAATATTAAGGATGGTTTTGTGATATTTTTTTTCTAACCATTCTTTCACAAAATTTGAAGGCACAGAAATAATTGCCACTCCATCTTTTACTTCCAATAAAGTAGTATCCTTAAACCAAGTTAAGAAATTGGCCTTCGAAAGATTAAGTTTTATTTCAGCTAAAACAGCTTCCCAAATCTCTTGAGAGTTCATAGTATTGGAGTTAAATAGATTATAATGAAAAGATTATTTTTTCGCAAATTAATTTTCTAAAAGCAGGAAATAATCTGTGGATAAAAAGTAATAATTTGTGGATAACTTGTGAAAATCTGTGGAAAAGGAATTTTTATTGCTTTTTACCAGAAGAATTGTTATAATAAATTTTAGAATAAAATCTATTCGCTTTCAAGCCAAAAATAATTTTAATAATTTTTTTAAAAAAATGTCAACCACTTATCAACCCAAAAAAAGAAAGAGACAAAAAACTCATGGTTTTTTAGTGAGGAGTAAAACCAAAGGTGGTCGACGAACTATTAACCGACGGAGAAAGAATGGCAGGAAAAGAATTACTCCCTAAAAACCAGAAGAATTTTCGTCTTAAAAGTCAAGAAATAAAAGAACTTATTTTATTCGGAGAAAAAATAGTTTCTCCGAATTTTATAATCTATTATAAACAAAATAATTTAGATAACAGCCGTCTAGTTGTTTCTCTTAATAAAAAAATCTGTCCCAAGGCCACCAAAAGAAATTATTGTCGGCGAGTAATCAAAAGTCTTTTTAACGAGTTTAAACAAAGTCATCAAAATGATTTTTCATTTCTCAAAGGATATGATATAGTAGTGATACTAAAACAATGTTTTGTGAAACAAGATTTTCCTTTAATCAAAAAAGAATTTTTCAATGTTTTAGGAAAATTGAGAAAGTAAATTTCCTTTGAGATGACTATTTTTAATTATCTTTTAAGCCAGCCTTTTGCCTTACTGATGCTCTTGTTTAATAATTACCTTTGGGTACCAGTTTTAATTTACGGTCTTTTAACCCGTTTATTTTTATGGCCGGTTTTTAATAAATTATTGGTTGAACAAGAAAAAATGAAAAAAATTCAACCTCAATTAACGGCTTTACAGCAAAAATATAAAAATGACGCTTTTGGTTTTCAAAAAGAATTTTCAGAAATTTTGAAAACAGAAAAAATTAATCCCTATTTTACTTTCTTGTTTCTTTTTGGCCAAATTTTTATTTTAATAATTTTTTTAGCGTTTTTTAATTCAATTATTTCTGCTCAATGGGTTAATTATCTTCTCCCATCTTTGAAAAATAATTTTGCTCATAGTTTTTTACAAGAAGCCAATTACTTTTTCTTTGGTTTTGATCTCCGCCAACCAAATTTTCTCTTGACTTTATTTTTGGCCATTTTAAATTCTTTCGCCATTATTTTCCAAATTAAAAAACAAAATGTCAAAAATAAAACAGAAAAGAAAATTGACCGGCAGCAATTAAATGCTAATTACTTTTCTTTCTTTTTATCCTTCTTGATCTTAATTTTTTATCAAAGAATCCCTTTAATCTTAATTATTTATTGGTTAGGATTTTCTCTTGTAAGTTTATTGCAAGAAATGGTTAATTTTTTAAATTTTCAAAAATCTTTATTAAATAATCATTAAAAAATATGGAAGAAAACGAAGAAGTGCAATTTTTAACTGATTTGGTACAAGATCTTTTTCAAAAAGCCGGTTTTGAGTTATTAGCAGTTGAGGTAAAAAATTTTGATAACGAAAAAAGTATCAGAGTTAATGTCAACATTGATTCATCTCAAGAAACAAGCGGATTGTTAATTGGAAAAAATGGCACTCATTTAGAATCTTTTAATTACTTAATTAATCTGCTTTATAAGAAGAAATATCCTCAAAAAACCAAATATATTCATTTTGACATTAATAACTACCGCTTGGTTTATGAAGAAAAACTACGTAATTTAGCTGCGGAAACTGCTAAAAAAGTGGCTTTTTATAAACAGCCAATAGAACTTCCGCCAATGAAGCCTCAGGATAGAAGGATTATCCATTTAGCCATTAGTTTGATGACTGAAGTAGAAAGTGAAAGTATTGGTCAGGGCAAAGAAAGACGAGTAGTGATTAAACCAAGAGAAGAAATTTGAGGTAATAATCCGTTTAAGAACATTGGCCAGGAACTTTCCAGCAACCTTCTGAGATACAAGATGAATTTTCAGGGTGGCCACCCCAATAAGAAGATTGAGAGGTGCCGGGTAAAGCCACATGAAGGTGGTTTGATTCAACTAGAACTGGTAAGCCAGCTTGACAAAATTGTTGAGCTAAGCCATCTAGACTCCAATTACCCTCATCAATGTCAACGCATTTTCCATAACGATGGCAATCGTTTGACTGTCGACTAATAGTTGTTTCACAAGTACCGTCTTGATTTAATCGGACACAAGTATCAGTAATTACCCATCCCGGGGTATTAGCAAGAACAGAAGACAATTGACTAGCTAAATTTTGATCTAAATAAGCGCCTTGATACATATTAAATTCGTTAGTGAGGGGTAAAGATCCTTTAATATTAACGTAGTTAGTTTCTGGAGGAGGTTGAGGAAGAAAGGGGCTGACAGGTGGTTGCTGGCCAGTTGAAGGTTGCTGGCCAGTTGAAGGAGTTCCTCCTTCTCCTAACTTTGGGCTAGAACTCAAAATATCAGGATTAATCGTATTTAAAATAATATAGAAACCAAATAAAAGGAAGAAACCAATCACCGCATCAATCATTCTTTGTTGGGCCTCTTTTTGTTGTTTGGGATTACCACTGGAAGTAGCATAAAGAATGCCAGCATAAACAAAAGTAATAAACATTATTAATCCTGAGATTCTTAACATCCATTTAACAAAACCACCAACTAATTGAGCCAAAACATCACTTCCCGGATAAAAATAGGTTAATTTGTTTGCTTTAGCAAAAAACGGTAAACCCACTTCCCATCGATAAAAACCAAAAGAAGGCTGGTCATATTGAGTTTGTTGAGTTATGTTTCCTGATGGATTTTGCTGTAAGGCATTAATTTGATTTATTATTGTTTCAACTTGATGGAATAAAGCGACGGGCGGAAGTTGCCCGGCTGCTTGTAATCCTTCTATTTGAGAGGTTAAATTTTCAAGCTCAGAAAGAAGTTGCTCCAATTGATGAAATTGAGCAAAGGATTGAGCTTCAGCTATTTTAAGATTAGAAGCTCTTAAAGGGATAATGATAAAAAAAAGAGTTAAACCGATTAAAAAATATTTTTTTTTGTTTTTCATAAGATTAGATTTTTAAATATTTAAAACAATTTTATTGTTATTGAAAAATGATTCCAATTTTGGGCTAGAACTCAAAATATCAGGATTAATCGTATTTAAAATAATGTAGAAACCAAAGAGCAAGAAGAAACCAATCACCGCATCAATCATTCTTTGCTGGGCATCTTTTTGTTGTTTGGGATTACCACTGGAAGTAGCATAAAGAATGCCAGCATAAACAAAAGTAATAAACATTATTAATCCTGAGATTCTTAACATCCATTTAACAAAACCACCAACTAATTGAGCCAAAACATCACTTCCCGGATAAAAAACAGTTGATTCTTCTGCTTTAGCAAAGAATGGTAATCCTACTTCCCAAGTATAGGAACCAAAAGAAGGTTGATCAATCTTAGTGTTAGGACTATATTGAGTTTGAGGATAAGAAAACGAAACAGGAGGTCCACCGCAAACAGTATGGTCAGTTGCTCTTTCATAAGGGTCTATGGGGAAGGCTAGACATTCTTCGTCGTCTTGGCAAAGGAAGGGAAGAGCATAACACTTACATCGGCATTTTTGAATGAAACCAATAGGTTCATCAACAGCGCTCCCGCCACTTTGAATTCTTTGGTCCAATTCTTCTAAAGTTTCCATCTGACAGCAGCAAAATGGTTTTAAACATCCACCGGTTGAAGAATTAGAATGGTCGTTTTTATTGCAGCAGAATGGTTTGCCTGCTTCTGGCTCATTAGTTGGCTGGGATTCTTCTGATGACCCCGAAGGTTTAGAGGGTTTTGAGGGCTTTGAGTCAGATTCTGATTCAGATTCTGACTCAGAATCTTCTGGTTGTTGATAAGGGCATGCTCCTCCTGAACACCCAGAAGAAGGTTCTGTTTCGTTTGATTCCTCGGGCTGTTGTTGATAAGGGCACGCTCCGCCGGGACAATCACTAAATACTTGTTTAACCCCGAAGAAATTTATTGTTGTTAAACTGATAATAAAAACAATTGTTAAAAGGACTAAATTTTTATTGTTAAATTTCATACCATTCTAAGTGTTTTCTAATTTTGCCTTTTCTTCTTTAATAGCCATTAATTGAGCTGGATTAGAGGTAATTATTTGATCTTCTGCATAAGAAGCAATAATTTGAATAGCTGCGTGCTGGTTTTGAGCCAGAAAAAGACCAGTGCCAACGCTTGTTTGCAACAATAACGCTTTTTCCTGATCAGTCAAATTAAAGGCCTGACCTAAATTTTCAATATTGGCTGGGGATTGTCTTAAAAGAAGTCCTAAAGAAGAATTAGTAATGATTGGTTTGCCATAAGGAGAACTTAAAGCATCCTCCACGTCTTGACTGATAAAAGTAATTCCTAAATAATATTTTCTGGCTCTTTTTACCAAACTAAAAAGAAAAGAAGCGCTTTCTTCATGGGCTAATAACCACCAACCTTCATCAATAGCCACTATTCTTTTTTTCATATCTTTTTTTATCGCTGTCCAAATATAATTTAAAATAACATACATTGCAATCGGTCTTAAGGCTTCTTCTAATTCTCTAATGCCAAAAACGACTAATCGATTAGAAAGGTCAATATTTGACGGTTGATTAAGAAAACCGGCAAAGCTCCCTTTGGTATATTGATATAATTTAGCTGCTAAATCCTCACCTCCTTCAATATTTTTTAAAATACTTTCTAAATCTTCCATCAAAGGCGGTTTATGAGGCTCATTTAAATTATGAGGAAAAATGTCTCTTAAAGCATAGGTTTCAGTTAATGCTCTATCTAAAATTATTTCTTCTCGGGGGTTTAATCCTCCAACTAATAATTTAATTAAACTAATAAGGGTGAGAATATGAGAACGAAAAACTTCTTCGGGAGATTCATCTTCCCCTACTTTGGGAAAATCAAAAGGATTGATATTGTCTTCTGAGGCAACAGCAATTTTATAAAAACTGCCTCCCAATGATTCAGCAAAATACTGATATTCGTTTTCCGGGTCAATGATAATGACATCTGTGCCAAATAGCAAAGAGCGAAGAATTTCTAACTTTACAGCATAACTTTTTCCGGCTCCGGTTTGGGCAAAAACAACCATATTAGCATTAGGCAGAGAAAAGCGATCAAAAATAACTAAACTATTATTATGCTGATTAATTCCATAAAGAATACCTTTATTTTGAGAAAGGTCTAAAGAAGAAAAAGGAAAAATAGTAGAAGCTGGTTGCGAGTTCAAGGGAGTGGTCAAAAGTAATCTATCTAACCCCAAAGGAAGAGTTGATTCCAACCCCTCAAATTGACGGAAAATAGCTGTTTTAGAATAAATTAGTTGTTGTTCCAAAATGCTTTTTATTTTTTTCTCTACTTCTTTTAATTCTTCTTGGGAATCAGCAAGAAAAGTAATATAAACCCCAACATCAAACATTTTTTCTGCTCCCTGCTGAATTAAATTTCTCAATTCTTCAACATTTTTTAAACCGATTTCTAATAATGGGTTTCTCACTAAATTTCTTTCTTGCTCTAAACTAATTTGGGCTTGAATTTCCGCTGATTTTTTTCTTAAATCCCTTAAAACTTTGGTACTATCAACTGGGTGATAGAAAACAGAAACGTCAAAGGCTTCATCAATATTAACAACTGATGAAAACCAGTTAATAGCTAAATAATTAGGATAAGTCAAAATAAAAATAGTAGAACAATATTTACTGCCTAATTTAATAAAAGAAGGATTAATTTGAAGCCCGGCTGGCGCAATAAAGTCCTCGAGGGTGGTAACTGCCTGCTCTCGGGAAATGACTGGCTGGGAAACATTAATTTTTGATTCTTTTTTAGAGAAAAAAGGAATATTTATCATTGAGTTTAAAATATATTTTTATTTGATTTCTGATTAAAACGAAAGATCGGTTTTAAATTCTCGTTCAAATGTTTCTGGGTTGTAAAGATTATAAAGGAGTTCAATAACTTCTTTTGTTGATAAAGCTCTTACTTCTACCCCTATCCTTGTTAAAGTATTAATAATTATCCCCTGTCTGATTAATAATTGTTGGTAATATTGATTAAACTCTTCGTCAGAAAGAGGTTTAGTGGCGCTAAAGGCCGTAGTTTTAATTTGAAACATTTCTTTAAAACTTTGAAGCAAATCAGAAAGAAAACTTTTAACCTCGATTTTTACTGGATCATAAGGAACAACCAAAAAGAATTTTTTAGTCATTATTTTATTCTCGGAAACTAATCCATTAATAAAAGAATAATAATCTTCACCCTGAATTTTTAAGAGTTCGTTAGTTTCTTTTTTAATTCTTTCTGCTAAAAAGGTTAAATAACTTTCAATATTAACTCTTCGGGAATGGCAGATAACTTCTAAAGGAAAATCAAGGTTATTTAACAAAGTCCTCCAACCGGTAAGAATGATATTTTGTTCTTCTAAGGATTTTAAATCCATATTGATGCCGGAAACCTGAAGGACCGATCTTAGAGAACCGTTTTTTAGGATAATTATTCCCCTTCTGATTTCTTTAACTGAAATTAAAGATTGAGTTGATAAAAAATCATTAGCCATTATTTTGATCTAAATATTGAGCAATTTTTTCTATTGCTTCTTCTGTTATTTCTTTTTTTATTTCAGGCTTCTCCTCTGGGTTAATTTTTTTTGGGGTTATTGCTTCTTTTTGAGAAACCGTTTTTTCTTTCGACCAGAGATACTCTTTAGGTACCCATAAATGCCTTAATAAATAAGGAAAAATTTGATACATTGGCATTCCCTCTATCTGGCCAAAAGCCAGTAAAAGAGTTAAAGGCAAACCAATTACCGCAATAATTATCCAAAAAGTGGGCTCCAAAACAAAGAATAAACCAATAATAATTCCTCCGCCAACACAGATAATAGTTAACTGGGCAAAAGTTAAAATGCCCATTATTTTTGTTTCTTCTTTAATAAATTGAGGAACTGGGACTGGCATAAAATTATTAATTAAGGTTTTTATCTTTTTGAGGAAACTCTTTAACTTTGGCGCCAATGATTAAGGGAGGTTCCTCACTATTTGATTTGCTTTGAGGATTTGATTCTTCTTCTGGGATAAATTCTTCATTATTACCAATATTCAAAATAGCTTCTTCTTTCTTTTCCTCAAAATATTTATATTGAGGAGATATTTTGGTTTCTTTCTGGTTGGAAGTTTGATTGACATTTTTCGGGCCCTCTTTAATTGCTTTTTCTAGTTCTTCTTTTACTTTTTCTGAAACGTTCTCCCTTTTTTTACTCATTATTTCTAGAAGTTTTTCCTGAATGTGTTTTTGTTCTTCTTCAGAAACCGTTGGCGGTTTGGCTCGTTTTAAATCTTTTATTTTATTAAGGGGTTTTTCAAGGGTAATGTGTTGAGGCTCTTTAACAGCAGACATACTGGCTTCTTCTAAGATATCTGAGGAAGGGGTTAGATTTTCTTGAGATAACAATGGTGAATTCTCTTTCTTTAATGTTTGATTGCTTGGGGACTGATTTTGAGGAATGGCTGGCGAAGGCATTATTGCAGGTTTTTCTTCTGGCTGAATTTCTTCTTTTTCTTTATTAAGAAACTTTTCAAAAGGATTCGGAGCAACTGGTTGGTTGATTTTTTGTTCAAAGGTTGAATTTTCTGGCTGCTGTTGCTGGAGGGCATCCATGAAAGATGCTGAGATATTATCAGGAGAGGTATATAAAGATAATTCTTGACTAACCGGAGTAAAAATTTTTTTTCTAATTAAATCCGCTACTATTTGCGCTTGATTTGAGGAAAGAGAAGTTTTATTCAAAATTTCCTTCTCCAGAGTTTTTTGATCTTTTATCAGCAATAAAATTTCTTCAACCGTTTCCATTATTGGCTCAAAATAATTTTCTATTGGTTCTATCTGGCAGATTTTTAAAATATCTTCCAGATCTTGACTTAATTGGTTAGAAGACAATAAATCCTGCAAAGAATTTGGCAGTTTATCAAATTTTTCTAAAAAAATTTTTGGGTCAACCATTATAAGATGATTAAAAATTATTAAATATAATTATTTATTTTTAAGGTTTATTAACTCGCTTGCTTTCCTTCTTTTGTTTCTCCTTCTTTTACCGTAAATAAACTATGAAGGAACCTATTTCGCAGATATCCCAATCTTTCCATTTCGCTTTGCAATTCTTGCTCCGAAGTAAACCCTTTGGTTTCTATCATTGCCTGTTTAAAGGTTTGGAGCCATTCATTTCTTTCTTGGGCATTCATTTTTCTAAAAACATCAGCCAAACTTTCTGGGTCCATTTTTCTTTGAAGAATTAATTCGTTAAGGGTTTGATTTAATTGGCCAATATTTTGAAGATTTTTCAAGATATTAGCAATATCCATCTTTTTGATATCTTCTGGAGAGGCCTTTAATAAAGCTTCTTGAGTAGCATTTCTAATGGCAATTTTACTGGCTTCATCAGCATTCACCTTTTGTTTTTGCATAATTTCTTGAATATCTTTGTTAAATTGATCTGTTTGGACATATTGACGATAAAGATCTGGTCGATGGTCTTTTAACTCCTTTTTGTTAAAAGCCGGATGATTGACTACTTTTTGAAAAACAGCCATTAGCTCTTCATTGGTAGAATCAAGTTTGCCTTTTTCAATTAATTTAGAAAAACCAGCCGCAGCCAAAAAAGGATTTTTCCTATTAGCCAAGATATCTCGTTCAATTTGTTCAGCCGTCATTTTATCAAATCGGCCACTTAAGGCTTTTTCTCTTTCAGCAGCAACATTTTGGGTTGAGGTCTGCATTTTAAGACCGGTATTATGCAAGGGTCGGAAACGAGATTTTTCTAATCTTTCTGCCATTGATTTCCAAGCTTGACCAGTTGTTCCTTGACCGGCAACTACTCGGGAAGAAAATGCTCCGCCAATCACGCCAGCTAAACCGCCCATAGCCACAGTGATTGCGCTAGAAAGACCAGAAATTATTTTTTCCGTTATTCCTCCTGATTGTTTAATAGAAATTACCAATCCAGCTACTAAGAACATACTAAAAAGAACTAATTGGATAATTGAAGCTAAGATACCTCCTTGGCTGATTTGACTGACATTTAAAATAGTAATGCTGGTATATAAAAGAAAGCTAAAGATAACTGGCACTAAACACCATTGAATAAAGAAGCTCCACCATTTCCTAAAATAGGAAGCAGTAGCGGGAAATATCCAACTGGCAAAAGTTAAAGGAGCAACAACTAAAAGAATACACATGAGAACTGCTCTTAAAATCATGACCAAAAAAGTGGCAAATAAAGTTAAAATGGCAAAAAAGCCGATTAAAATTAAAGCGATGGCAATTAATAAGAATTTGGCAACATAACCTTGTCGGGCGGCGTAATCAATAACTCCTTCGGTGGTTTCTGAACCGCCAGCTATTTGGGCTACGCCTTGATCAAGAAAAGCTGGCGCTGTTGCTTGGTTGTTACTAATGGCAAAGCCAAAAGATTTTAATATAGCGAGGCCTAAATTAGCATTTTCTCCTTTGGCGGCGTTTAAGAAATAGAAAGAAAGAAAATTGCTTACGTCAATGACCATTCCCGGAATAATTAAAGAAAAATTAACCAATAAAGCAACCACCACTAATTTCCATAAAGTATTTTTCCAGCCCCACTTTTCAATTCTCAACATTGTGGCAACCGCAATAATAATCATTCCGATAATCAGGACTAAATTAACTAAATCCCGCATAAACGTCCAAACTTCTCTGACTCCGGGATTAGTAGAGAATCCGCCATAGGTTTGAGGATTAATTGCCCACAAAATAGCATTCACTTCTAAATTCATGATATAGGAAATAGCCGCGCCAATTCCATCAATTAAAGCATACATTATTTGACAGAAAACTTGAGTAATCCAAGATTCAATTCGGCATTTCCAAAGAGCCTCGCCGCTCTTACCGCATTCTTTATAATCTTGTTTAGCCATTGCTCGGCAAACAATTTTTGATTGAGATTCTTGAGCAGTGGATTGAGTTGAAGTAACTGGTGATGGGGTAATATTGATATCCTGACCCGAAGTTTCTAATTCTGTTTCTAGAGGATCACAACACGCGTTTAAATTTGTTCGTTGCTCAGAAGTAAGAGTGCTTAGATTTTTTTGAATTACTGAAAATGGTTCACAACAAGTATTGTAATAAGAGATAGGCCCGCCGAGAGCTCTTATTTGAATATTACAATCTCCCAAGCATTTGTTTATAAATAATGTTGAAATATCCTTCTTTTCTCCAATAAGATATTTCCCTTTCCCTTGCTCAAATAAATTTTCACTAATTGTATTTTTTAAAGCCCCACAATCTCCTACGGAACATAAATTGCCATCGATGTTATATGTTTCATCTGGATTTTCAAGACAATAGGCACAACACTGTTCGAATATTTGGTAAGCAAAAATTTTTGCCTCCTCACTTATAGTAAAACCATTATAAGCGCTTTTTATCAGCTCTGGATCACATCCCCATTTATAATTAGGGTAATTCTCTGGTTGAGCTTGTTTGCATAGTCTTTCAATTGCGGTGTTTTGATCTTGTGTTAAATCTTTACTGGGAATTGCTGTGCAGCAAACCTCATAATAAGTTTTTGGATATTTTTCAATTTCTGCCTCTATTCCTTGCCAAGCGCATCTCCTATAAAATTCTTCAGCTGTTTCTGCTAAAGCATTTTTTCCAATAAAAAAACTCAAAAAAATTAAAACACTGATTGATAGAATATTTTTAAAATTTTTTGGGAGTTTCATAATAGTTGTTATTTTAATATTATATAAAACTTATTATTAATAATCAATAGTCAATGTTTGGACACTATTATTTAGTTAACTCAACTTGCGATGTCGTTAATTCGACTTCCGTTATCAATAATTCATTTTTCAATTCATTACTAATTCCTGAAAAATTTTTAGCCAATCATCAAGAGACAACGCTGCTGGTCGGATTGTCAATTGAAGGTTATTTTTTAAGAGATATCTCTCAATTTTCTCTTTGGGGATTATGGTCTTTAAATTATTAAGGAGAGTTTTTCTTGGTTGGGAAAAACCGGCTTTCACTAATTGAATAAATTTTTTCTCTAACTTAGGATTAGAAATATATTGATTTTTTAAAGGTATCAGCTTAATAATCGCTGAATCAACTTTTGGGGGAGGAGAAAAATTTCCTTTTTTAACAATTTGAATTATTTTTGGCTGAAAATAAAATTGGGTTAAAACCGCAAGAAGATTCATTTTTGGAGGCTGGGCAACAATTCTTTCCGCCACTTCTTTTTGAACCATTAAAACTACTAATTTTGGCTTATTTTGCTTGCTTTGAAGATTCATTAACAACCGCAAAAGATAAGAAGTTAAATAATAAGGAATATTGCCGACAATTTTATAGCCTTTATTATAATCTTTGCTTTGAATAATTTCTTGAATTTTCTCTTCCTTTAAAATTTCTCGGATATCTCCTTCTATAAGAATCAAATTTTTATTATTAGCAAATTTTTCTTTCAGATAGCCAATTAATTTTGGATCTTTCTCAATGGCAATAATTTTTTCATTTGAGAGGATTAATTCCTGAGTTAAAAAACCTGTTCCCGGCCCGATTTCCACAACAATTTCTCCCTTTTTAATCTCTAATTCTTTAACTATTTTTTGAGATATCTTTTGATTTTTTAAAAATACCTGGCCTAATTTTCTTGACATTGAATAATTGATTTGTTAGAATTATCAAAGGGTTTTTTAACCCTTTTTTAATTAAGATTCTTATTGAGAATACCATTTTTAAGCCCATAAAACAATTTTTTCTTTCTTTTCCTTTTGGGAAAAAGCAGCAAAAAGGGCAGCCGGCAATAGCCCCTTTGGTTTTATTGTTTATTTTGTCCTTATTACTGGGGAATTACTATATTTTTTCTTCAGCTACTATTGTTAAAGGAAAAGAAATGCCAATAGTCATTCAGGGCAATAAAGAAAATAATGGGGACGGAGATTTTCTAACTAAAAATGCCTTCGCCTATTATGATTTGCCTAGAGGAGAGAATATTATTGAAGAAGATGTTCAATCTCAATATCCGGAAGCCGAATTCTTTTTGGTGGTTGACAATGGATTTTTAGCAAAAAATGTGGCGGTTCAAGATTATTCTTCAATAACAGCAAGCAGAAAAAATATTATTACTTATATAGTTAAAGAAGGTGATTCTCCATCCAAAATTGCTGCTCAATTTGGAGTTAGTTTAAATACAATTTTATGGGCTAATAATTTAAAAAGCGGCTCAGTAATTAAACCGGGTCAGGAATTGCTTATTTTGCCAATTACTGGTGTTTATCATACGGTTCAAAAAGGAGAAACTTTATCAGCAATTGCTAAAAAATATAGCGTTTCTGTTGGGGAAATCAAAGAATTTAATGAGATAGGCGATATTTTAGCTGAAGGAACCCAATTAATTATTCCTAACGGGAAAATGCCAGCCACTTCTTCGACGAAAACTTCAATTGCTTCCAAATCTTCTGCTTCCAAATCTTCTTCTGCTAGTACCTCTTTAGCGGCAAAAAACGGTTTAAAGCCAATGACTGAGGATGTCTCTGGTTGGCAAAAGCTAGATAGTTCGTTTTTGTATCCAACTAACGGTGGCTATAATAAAGGCATTTTACATTATTATAATGCGGTTGATATTATTAATTATTGCGGTTCTCCGATTTACGCTGCTGCTGATGGTTTAATTATTGAAGCAAAATCTTCTGGTTATAATAATGGTTATGGTTCTTATGTAAAAATTCAGCATTTTGCTGATTTTAAAAACACGATTACTGTTTATGCCCATTTGGGTTCAGTTTTGGTGAGTGAGGGACAAAAAGTTAGCCAAGGAGCATTAATTGGAAAAATGGGTGACACTGGCAATGCTAATGGTTGCCATCTTCATTTTGAGGTGAGGAATGCTCAGAATCCTTTTGTTTTAAAACAGTAATTAAAAATTAGCTAACAAATTTTCAGTTTTATATTGTAAGGCTTCTGAAAGATGCTCTTTTTTAATTTTCTCTTCTCCTTCTAAATCAGCAATTGTTCGGCTAACTTTTAAAAGACGATGACAAGTCCGGGGAGATAAATAATAATGGTCAATGGCTTTTTTGAAAGATAATTCAGTTTCTTGGTCTAAAGAACAATATTGGTTAATTTCTTTTAGGCTCATTTCTGAATTGGTAAAAATCTTGTTTGCTTGAAACCTTTGCTTTTGCCTTTCCCGGGATTCTTTAATTTGATTTTTAATTTTGAAAACAATTTCTTTTTGTTCTTCTTGAGACAAAAATTCTTCGGAGGTTAAACGAAAAACATTAATAATAATATCAATTCTATCCAAGAAAGGACCGGAGATTTTCTTTCGGTATCTTAATACATCAATTGGCCGGCAAAGACATTCTTTTTCCGGATCATGAAAATAACC
>Ga0209508_1000360_pt1 | contig 49895 bp, 30 predicted proteins | sample AD_UKC129_MetaG_FD_184427 | JGI IMG/M metagenome (GOLD analysis project Ga0209508, IMG submission 184427) | Active sludge microbial communities of municipal wastewater-treating anaerobic digesters from Canada - AD_UKC129_MetaG (SPAdes) (version 2) | ecosystem: Engineered > Bioreactor > Anaerobic... | reverse complement strand
GAAGTTTGGGATATCCTTCAGCAGCTACAGCAACTGACCGCACAACACGTCCTTCAAAACCTCCCCAATCCCCCGCGACGCAAGCGCCTCAGCAAGAAAAGATTGGGCCTTAACTAACCGCCATTCGGGTCTGACCCCGGCCTTTGCGAGAATTCAGGGCATGACGGTCGCAGGCCCCGGTGCGGTGGAAGTCTGTTGGTTGTCCGCAGCGGTTGATGAGCTCGCCTGGCATAGTCACATGATCGGCGGATTCAGACGAGACTTTAGCGCGCGTTTCAGGGGGCCGTGGCGGGGAGCGGAGTCAGAGGAGAGCGATGCCCAGGATGATGGCTCCCAGGATGATACGATACCAGCCGAACGCGATGAACGTATGCGTCTGGACGTAGCGCAACAGCCATTTGACCGCCGCGAAAGAAACGATGGCGGCGATGACGGCACCGAGAAGGATCATTGCCCACTGTTCCGGCAGAACGCTGTCTGTCTGTTGGAGCGCGCGGAACGTCTTGAGTCCGCCGGCGGAGAGCATGGTGGGAATGCCGACGAGGAACGAGAACTCGGCGGCCAGCGGCCGGCGCAGGCCCAGCATCAGCGCCAGAAGGATGGTTGAACCGGAGCGCGACGTCCCGGGGAAGATCATGGCGAGCAACTGGCCCAGCCCGATGGCGATGGCGACCGTCCATGTGATTTCGTCGCGCAAGGCCTTTCCCCGCAGAGCCCATTCCACAAGCAGGAACAGCAGGCCCCCGACGACGAGCGCTGCAGCGACCGGGAGAGCGCTTTCGGGCAGGACGAATCCGTACCGGTCCAGCAGCAGTCCGCCTGCGCCTGTGATGCCGAAGGCTGCGGCGATCTTGAGGAGGTAATCGCGCGTGGCGGGTTCGCGCCATCGCAGGAAGAATTGCTTCAGGCGTTCGGGAAAGAGCGGCAGCACGGCGAGAACGGCTCCGCATTGGATCACCACATTGAACAGGTCCTTCTTCGCGCCCGGGCGCACCAGCCAATGGTCGGGGGCGAGCCCGCCGCTGGTTTCCAGCAGTCGTTGTGTCAAGAGAAGGTGGCCCGTGGAGGAAACGGGTATGAACTCGGTGATCCCTTCAATCACACCGAGCAGCAGCACAACGATCCAGTCAGGCATCCGGCTGTTTAGACGGGAAAACGGTTCCAAAGACAAGCACGAACCGCGTTCGGACTCGCTTTCAACGCGGAAGACTGTCACACTTCGCCCGGTATGTCCCGACGATCCCGCGCCAGACGCGCTGCGTCCAACGGCAAGTCCGCGGCAAAGATGGCAGCGCCGGTTTCCAGGCGGACGCGCCGCCGCCTCTGGCTGTTCCGCGCGGTGGCGGTTCTTCTCGGACCGCTGTTGTTCCTGGTTGTTGTGGAGCTTTTCCTGCGGTGGACTGGATTCGGTTATCCGACGGCGTTCTTCCTCGAACGGCGGCATGACGGGAGGGGCGTGCTGGTGCAGAACAACCAGGTGGGGTGGCGGTTTTTCGGGAGGCGGATGGCTCGCATTCCAACGCCGTTGTGCATCGATCGAAAAAAGGGCAGCGACACGCTTCGTATTTTTGTGCTTGGCGAATCAGCCGCCTTCGGCGACCCGCAGCCGGCGTTCGGCTTGCCGCGGATGATCGAGGCGATGCTGAACCTGCGGCATCCGGAAGTCCGCATCGAGGTGGTGAGCGCCGCGATGACCGGCATCAACTCGCATGCGATTCGCGCGATTGCGCGGGATTGCGCCGCTGCGGACGGCGACGTCTGGGTGATCTATATGGGCAACAACGAGGTGGTGGGGCCATTCGGAGCGGGCACGGTGTTTGGGCCGGCAACGCCGCCGCTGCCGCTGATTCGCGCGAGCCTTTGGGTGAAGTCGTTGCGGACCGGCCAGTTGCTGGATGGCCTGCGCGCGGCGGTCGAGGCTTTACCGGAGGAAAGCGCCGAATGGGGCGGGATGACGATGTTCCTGGAACAGCAGGTGCGGGCGGATGATCCGCGGATGCGAACCGTTTACCATCACTTCGAACGCAACCTGAAAGACATCCTTTCCATTGCCAGGAAATCAGGCGCCGGCGTTGTCCTGAGCACCGTGGCCGTCAACCTCGAGGACTGTCCCCCGTTTGCATCCAGCCTCCGTCCCGGGCTGTCGAAGGAAGAGGAGGCGAGGTGGATCGCGCTTTTTCGAGCCGGCGTAAGGGCGCAGGAAGCAGGGCTGGCAAGCGAGGCGGCGTTGCGGTTCGCCGAGGCGGCCGCCATTGACGATACGATGGCGGAGCTTCGGTATCGTCAGGCGCAATGCGCGGCGGCGCTGGGGCGATCCGAGGAAGCTCGAGAGCATTTCATCGCGGCGCGCGATCTCGACACGCTCCGGTTCCGATGCGACAGCCGGCTGAACGAGGTGACGCGGGCGATCGGGCGGCAGGGCGGCGAACGCGTGCGGTTCGTGGACGCGGCGCGCGTTTTTGAATCAACCGAGGCCGGGGCGGCCGGCGAACTGTTTTACGAGCACGTGCACCTGACGTTCGAGGGGAATTACCTGCTGGCGCGGGCGCTGGTTCCGGAGATTGAGTCGTTGTTGGGGTCGCGACTGGGCGGGAACAATGCATCCGCTCGCTGGCCGACCCTCGACCAGTGCGCCCGGCGGCTGGGCTGGACGGAGCTGAGCCGTTACGAAGCGCTGCTGGAGATGAATCGGCGCCTCATGGATCCGCCTTTCACCGGGCAGTTGAACCACGACGCGCGTCTGCAAAAGCTGCGGGCCCGGATGGAACAGATTGCCGGCGCCGACCGCGGGGCCACGGTGCGCGACGCCGTTGCGCGGTGCGAAGCGGCGCTGCGGACGGCGCCGAACGATCCGTGGCTGTTCCGGCAATTGGCGTCGTTGCAGGAGCAGAGCGGAGATTTCGCGGAAGCGGAGAAGTCCGCCCGGCGCGTGGTGCAACTGCTTCCGGCGTCGTCGGCGGACTGGTCGCAATTGGGTTTGATCCTGGTCCGGGAGGAGCAGTACGACGCGGCTGCGGCGGCGTTTCAAAAGGCGCTGGAATGGGATTCGCAGGATGTCTGGACGCTGCAAAACCTGGCGCAATGCCGTGTGCGGCAGGGGCGCCGGGAGGAGGCGCAACGCGGCTTCGAACAGGCGGTGCGATTGAAGCCCGCATTCGGGCCTGCCTGGCTGGGGCTGGGAAGGCTGCACGAGGAAGCCGGCCGGATTGCCGAGGCGGAGGAATGCTATCGAAAGGCGCTCTCTCATCGGATTCTCCGGCCGCAGGATCTGGCTGTTCTGGGGCGCTTATGCGCGCTTCGCGGATGGCACGACGCGGCCGTGACCAACTTCCTTGATGCGTTGAAGCTCGATCCGTTCAACCCGAGGCTGCACCTCGAAGCCGGGCGCAGCCTCGCTGCTTCGGGCCGCTCCAACGAAGTCCTGGAACATTATGGGGAAGCCGCGCGGCTGGCGCCGGACCTGTTGGAAGCCCGCTACCTCTATGGGTTGGAACTCGGGCGCCGCGGGCGGCCGGCCGAAGCGGCCGTGGAATTTGCAGCGGCGGTGGAGATCATGCCTTCCATGGTGGAAGCGCGGTTGAACCTCGCTATCGCGCTGAGCCAGGCAGGCCGGCCCGCCGAGGCGAAAGTCGAGTTGGAACGCGTCCTCCGGCAAAGTCCGACCAACGGTGTCGCGCGGCGACATCTCGAGGAGTTGAGAGCGCGGACGAACGACTGAGGTACGACCGGGACCGCGCGTGCCGTCGGGCGTCGTTCAGGGAGCTCGATTCAGAAGAAGGGATAGAGCGCCGGGGCCAGACCGGTGCTGGAGAGCAGAATGAGCCCGCCCAGAATGAGGAACATGATGATGATCGGGAGCAGCCACCATTTCTTGTTCTGCCTGATGAAGCTCCACAATTCCGACAGGAACCCGCTTTCGCGCTGTTGCGCGGCTTTCTCGAAGCGGCTTGACGGTTCTTTCTTCATGGGCGTCTCGCTGATACAGCGCGATCAGAATTGTTTCAAGTACCTTTCCGGATCCGGTGTTTCGCGACGGGGCGCCCACCAGGTCTCCCGGCGGGGGTCCCGGTGCCGTTGCAGCGGGTCGCGGCCGGTGCTCCGCAGCACCAGCCCGATCGGCGTGATGACGAGATAGAACATCACGAGGAGAATCAACTGCGTGACAAGCAGGCCGATGGGAAACGTGACAACGGTGGCGGCGATGAACGGCCAGCGAACGGCGCGCGGCCACAGAAGGCCGGCCGCGCCGAGCAACGCGAGCCCGCCGAACAGCGCGCCGAGCACGGGCCGCGCGCGAACGGCAGGAAACAGCAGAACCGCCCAGACGAGCGACAACACCAGCAGCGCGGCCGCGAACTGCCGCAGCATGCGATTCGTGGGACGCAGCGGAATGTCGGAGAGTTTCATGATCAATCCGGTTCGAAGCGCGCCAGGTGCCGTTCGCGTTCTTCCTTCGACGGCAGCGCGGTCAGGCGGCGCTTCTCGATAAGGAAATCCTCCAGCACGAGGGCGTCCATCTCGGTGGCAAGGAAACAGCGGAGCGCTTCCGAAGGCGAGCACACGATGGGTTCGCCGCGAACGTTGAAGCTGGTGTTGACCAGCACCGGGCAGCCGGTCCGCCGTTCGAACGCCTTCAGCAACCGATAGAACCGGCCGTGCCGCGACTCGTCCACCGTCTGAAGCCGCGCGCTGTAGTCCACATGCGTGATCGCGGGCACGCTGGATCGCGCAATGCCAACGCGGCGGCGGAGATCCGGGTCCTCTTCCATCACCCGGGCGTCGGAAGCGCTCAACGGGATTCGATGGCGCTCCGCAACTTCCGCCACGAGCAGCATGTAGGGGCTTTCGACGCCGGGCGGGAGGTCGAAGTAATCGCGCGCGCGTTCCCGCAATACCGCCGGCGCGAACGGACGAAAGCTTTCCCGGTGCTTGATCTTCAGGTTCATCACCGATTGCATCGTCGGGTTGCGGGGATCTCCCAGGATGCTGCGGGCGCCGAGAGCGCGCGGTCCGAATTCCATCCGGCCGTGAAACCAGCCCACCACGTTGCCGTCGGCAAGCAGAGCCGCGACGCGGTCGAGCAACTCCGCTTCGTCGGCGGCGCGCTCGTGGGGGATTCGCTCCTTCGACAGCAGCGCAGCGATCGCGTCATTGGACCACGCCGGTCCGAGCAGACTGCCTTGCTGCGCATCGGATCGGTGGGGAAAGCGGGGTTGTTCCAGCAATTGATGCCAGACGAACAGCGCCGCGCCGAGCGCGCCTCCAGCGTCGCCGGCCGCGGGCTGGATCCAGATCTCTTCGAAAGGTCCCTCGCGCAGGAGGCGTCCATTCGCGACGCAATTCAGTGCCACGCCGCCCGCCAGCACGAGGCGGCGTTGTCCGGTCAGTCGATGCGCTTCCGCCGCCATCTTGAGCACAACTTCCTCCGTCACCGCCTGTATGCTCGCGGCCAGGTCCATGTGCCGTTGCTCCAGCATCGACTCCGGAGGCCGCGGCGGGCCGCCGAACAACGCGTCAAAACGCTCGTTCGTCATGGTCAATCCCTGGCAATAGTTGAAGTAACTCATGTCCATCCAGAGACTGCCGTCGGGTTTGATGTCCACCAGATGCTCCCGGATGAGCGCCGCGTAGCGCGGGCGTCCGTACGGAGCGAGTCCCATCAGCTTGTACTCGCCGCTGTTCACTTTGAACCCGCAGTAATACGTGAACGCGGAATAGAGCAGGCCCAGCGAATGCGGGAACTTCAGCTCGCGCAACAGGCGGATCGTGTTGCCGCGCCCGAGTCCGATCGTGGCCGTGCTCCATTCGCCGACGCCGTCCACTGTGAGGATGGCGGCTTCGTCGAAGGGGCTGGGAAAGAACGCGCTGGCGGCGTGGCTCTCGTGATGCTCGGTGAAAACGAAACGGGCGTTCCGTGCCGAGGCCAGGCCCGCGCGCAACACGCGGCGCATGTGGACTTTCTCTTTCAGCCACACCGGAATGGCAGTGCGGAAACTTCGAAACCCGGACGGCGCAAACGCGAGGTACGTCTCCAACAACCGGTCAAATTTCAACAGCGGCTTGTCGTAGAAGACGACGTAATCGATTTCGCCCGGTGTGAGCCGTCCTTCCTCCAGGCAATACGCGATCGCGTTGGCGGGGAACGAGGGATCGTGTTTGACGCGGGTGAAACGCTCCTCCTGGGTGGCGGCGACGATGCGTCCGTCGATGACCAGCGCGGCTGCGCTGTCGTGATAGAAGGCGGAGATACCGAGGATGCTTGGCATGCGCGCGCCAGAGATTAAGCACGGCGCGCAATGCAAAAAAAGGGAAAAGACGCCCTCCCGGAGCGCAGCCTTGCGGGAGCTTTGTTCCGGTGGGCGCGGCATCCGGAGTTCTGCGGCTGGACGGAGCCCCGGCGCGTGTGGTTTAATCCGGCGGTGTCTGACCCTCTTGCATTGGCGAGCACATGAGCGAGATCACACAGGTGTTGCAGTCGGTGGGGCGGGGCGAGGGGCGCGGGGCGGAGGAACTGTTGCCGCTGGTGTACGAGGAACTGCGGCGGCTGGCCGCGGCGCGGATGGCACGGGAGGCGGCCGGACAGACGCTTCAGCCGACCGCGGTGGTGCACGAAGCCTGGCTGCGGCTGGTCGGCGCGGGACAACGCACCTGGCAGAACCGGGCTCATTTCTTTGCCGCCGCGGCCGAGGCCATGAGGCGGATTCTGATTGAGAACGCGCGGCGGCGTTCGCGGCTCAAGCGGGGTGCCGGGCTGACGCGGGTGAACATTGAGGACATGGATCTGGCGGATGCCACGCGCGACGAGAAACTGCTGCTGATCGACGAAGCGCTGGAGCGCCTTCAGGAGGAGGATCCGGACAAGGCGAAGATCGTGGTGTTGAAGTTCTTTGGAGGACTGACAAACCATGAAGTGGCGGCCAGTTTTGGAGTGACGGAGCGGACGATTGAACGGCAGTGGGCGTATGCGAAGGCCTGGATCCTCCGCTGCATACAGTCCGAACTGTAAGTTTCCTGGGGGGAACTTCAGAAGACCTTATTCCCGAACGGCCGTGGAGAAAGAGGTTGACAGGCGGGCGCGCGGCGCGGCATAAGAGGGCCGGTTCTGATCCTGTAAGAGAGTTACGGTTGGTTCGTTGAGCAAACCGATGTTGCGCAATCTCTTTATGCCGGGCAAAGTGCCTCGACTGGCCGCAGAGCCGGGAACGCTGGTTTTGCTTTCTGCTCCACCCGATTTCCATAATCCACAAGCCGCGAACCGCAGAGGCGGCGCTTGTCCCCAGATGTCACCATCTTTTCCGTTTGAACCCAACCCAATTCCAAAATAAAACCCTACTCAACCTATGAAACCAGCGCTCACCCGAATCCTCACCCTTGTCGCCGCGTGCGGCGCGCTAGTCTGTGGCGCGCGCGCGGGAGTCAACACGTACAGCATCGGCTTTAACTTCGCCACGAACGAGCCGAACGGCGCCTCTCTGGGCGGCCTTTTGCCGACCGACGTGGCGGGCGTTCCCGCCGTTGCGCAGCCTAACTGGAACAACCTGTCAGGCGCCAACGGCGAGATGACGAGTGGGATCGTGGCGAATCAGAACGGAACCGCCTTCCCGACGAGCGTAGGCCTCACGTGGGCGTCGGAGGGAACATGGGCGAGCACCGGGCGCGGTGAACCGAACGGCGACAATTATTTCGCCCCGGACAGCCCGGACCGGATCCTGAACACGGGTTACCTGGACACCGGCAATTCCACCACCACGCGGATCACCATTACCAATCTGCCCTCGGACTTGACGACTCCGGGCTATGACGTTTATGTCTATGCGCTGGGCGGTGTTCAGGGGCGCGGCGGCAGCTATCGCATTCTGAATGCCGCGGACCTTACCGAGTTGAGGCCCTATCAGCTTGGCAGCTCCGCCAATGCGCCGACGAACTACGTGATGGATACGGGCGAGACGCACAACAACGAAACGGGCACTTACCTTGTCTTCCGCAACCTCACCGCTCCGGGGATTGTTGTGGAAGCGACGACGACGGTGAACCCGACGGGAGGAACGCCGCGCGCTCCGATCAATGCGGTCCAACTGGTGGCGGCGGCGGCGACGGGCGAGGCGGAGCCGGCCACCGGCCTGAACATCACGCCGGGCGACGGCCAGATTGAGATTTCATGGACGCCGGGTGCCGGCAGTTCGGGCAGCCTCGTGGTGATGCGCGCCGGGCGGAGGGTTACCGCGCAGCCGGTGGACGGTGTGACCTACACGGCGAACGCAACGTTTGGCCAGGGACAGAACCTCGGCGACGACAACATCGGTTCGCCCAATTACGTGGTTTACGCGGGTTCGGGCAACAGCGTCACCGTCAGCAACGTTTTCGGAACCACGAACTACCATGTCGCGGTTTACTCGTTCACCGGGAACAATTACACGCTGTTGAATCCTCCCACCGGCAGTGCGACTCCGCTTGCGAACCTGGTGTCGTTGGAGTTGAACGTGCCGTCCAGCATCGTCCGCGGCGCCGCGCACAATGTGCGCGTGTTGGCCAACTACTCCGACGGCGGGACGCTCGACGTGACGGCTTCGGCCACGGTGACATCCAGTGTTCCGGCGGTCGTGAGCATCCTTCCGGGGCCGAAGGCAGCGGGCTTGTCGCTGGGCTCGGCGACTTTGACGGCGACCTACGAAACATTCTCCACTGATAAGGACGTTTCCGTGGAGAACATGTCGATGACACACCAGTATTCGATGTCGGGCACCTCCGGGAGCACGGACGTTCAGGATTCGGTGGGCGACGCGCACGGCATTGTTGTGACGCCGGACATGTTCAGCGGGCAGGACGGCGGCCTGTTGCTGCTCAGCGGCACCGACAGCAACTATGTGGAACTGCCGGCGAACCTCATATCGGACTACGGCGCGTTGACCATTGAGACGTGGGCGTCGGACAGCGGCAACGTGAACTGGGCCCGCCTCTTCGACTTCGGCGTGGATGCCAACCGCTACCTGTTCCTGTCTCCGTGGGCGGCCAACAACGGCACCGTTCGCTTTGCCATCACCGTCAACGGTGCCGGGTCCGAACAACAGTTGAGCAGTGGCAACGCCGGTTTCGGCGAACACCATTATGTGTTGGTGATCGAGGGCGCCTCGCGGATCGGCCGTCTGTTCGTGGACGGCATGCAGGTGGCCTTGAACACCAACATGACACTGACACCGGAAGACATCGGACCGATGCCGAACGTCTGGCTGGGACGTTCTCAATATGCGGCCGACGGATATTTCAACGGGTCCATCAACGAGTTTCGAATCTACAACGGACCGCTCGATTCCTTGCAGATCGCGTTGAATGCAGCGACGGGTCCGAACACGACTGTTACCGACCCGGGCGCCTGCACGGGCATCAGCCTGTTGGTGGTTAATCCCAACATGGTCGCGGGGGACACGCAGCAGGGCACGGTGACCGCCACCTTCGCCAACGTCGGCAACCCGGTGAACATCACGACGGCGCCGCAGACGACGTATTCCAGCAGCAACACGAATGTTGCTCGGGTGAGCGCCAGCGGCCTGGTGACGGCCGTCGGGCCGGGCGATGCCATCATCACGGCTTCGGCCTTCGGCCAGAACTCGCAGGTGATGGTGACGGTGGCCGAGCAGCCGATTGTGCTGAGCCACCGGTACAGCTTCACGGCGGACGGCACGGATTCCATCGGCGGCTTCCACGCGGCTCTGCTTGGCAACGCGCAGATCGTTGACGGGCAGGTGTTCCTGGACGGTGTGAACGCCAACGCGAGTTACGTGGAACTGCCGGGAGGGATCCTCGCCGACTACAACTCCCTGACGTTTGAGATCTGGTACACGGACGACAACGCCGGCAACTGGTCCCGCGTGTGGGATTTCGGCAGCAGCACCGCGAACTACCTGTTCTTCACGGTTCGGGCGAACAGCCAGTTGAACGCGCGGACTGCCATCACCACCGGCTCGGGCGAGCAGGTCGTGAACTTCCGGCGCCCGAACATGGGAACCGAACATCATATCGTCTATACTCAGGACGCCGTGACCGGATTGGCGTCCATCTATCACAATGGCGTCCTCGTGGCGACGAACGCGGTCACGATCCAGCCGCGGCAACTGGGCGCCACCACACAGAACTGGCTGGGACGGTCGCAGTTCGCGGATCCCTACTTCCGCGGATTCATCAACGAATTCCGCATCTGGCGCGGCGCGATCAGCCCGACCCAGGTGGCGCTGAGCTACGGCCTGGGACCGGATAACTTCACGACCGTCACCAACCCGGGCGCCGTGTCCTCGGTCACGGTCAGTGTGCCCGACCTTGCCGCGGGCCAGACCCGGCAGGCCAGGGCGATCGTGAACTTCGCGCAGGTCTCCGGCGTCAACATGGCTCCATTCGCCTCGAACTGGATCAGCAGCGACATCAGTGTCGCCAAGGTTGACCAGAACGGCGTTGTGACCGGCGTTGGCCCCGGCACTGCGACCATCAGCGCCACCTATGGCGGCGTCACCGGAAACGGATCGGTCACTGTGAGCGCCGGGACACCGGTTCTGGCGAATCGCTACAGCTTCGACGGGAATGCCAATGACTCCGTTGGCGGAGCTCACGGCACGCTCGGCGCCGGAGCCAGCATCAGCGACGGCGCGGTTGTGCTCACGGGCGCGAACGACTCGTTTGTCGCGCTGCCCGGCGGACTCCTGGCCGGCAAGAGCGCGGTCACCATTGAAACGTGGGCGACCTTCACCAACTCGGTAGCGAACGCGTCCCGCCTGTGGGACTTCGGCTCCTCAGCCGAGACCAACTGGGTGGCGTTTGCTCCGAGGTCCGGCGAGGCGGGCAATACGCAGGTCCGTTACGCGCTGTTCTATACGAACAACAGCGCGCTGGGCGGCACCGGCGAACTCGTCATGAACGCCCGCGGCAATACTGTCGGAACCGGAAGCGGCGAGGAGTTCGTGCACTACGTCGTGGTGCTCAATCCGCTCGAGAAGAAGGTGCAGCTCTACGAGAACGGCGTCTTCTTTGAAGAGTTTGATTGGGGCCGCTCTCCGCGCGGCAACATTGTGCCGCTGTTGCTGGAGAAGATCCAGGATGCCGAGGCCTACATTGGCCGCGCGGTGCAGACCAACGGCACACCGCCCGCCAACTATATCGGCAAGGTCACCGAGTTCCGCATCTGGAACGGCGCGCTGGACAAGGTGCAGATCGCGGCCAGCTATGCCGCCGGACCGGACACAGTGTCCATTGACCCCGGCGTGCCGAGCTCGGTCACGCTCGAGCTGAGCGATCCGACCGCGGTTGTCGGCACGATTCAACGGCCGACCGTTCTCGGCACGTTCGCCGGCGGAACGATTGACCTGACCGGCGCCCCGGGCGTTGGTTTCACATCTGACAATCCCAACGTGGTGCGTGTGGACGGCAATCGGCTGCGCGCCGTCGGCGTCGGCACGGCCAACATCGTTGCGCGCTATGCCGGAGTGACTGACAGCAAAGCGGTCACGGTGGTCGAGAAATCGTTGCGGTTGACGCACCGGTATCCGTTCAACGGAGACGCGCTGGATCGTGTGGGCGAGGCTCATGGCGTGCTGAAAGGCAATGCCCGGATCCAGAACAACCAACTGGTGCTCACCGGCCAGGTGAATCCGCTCACTTACGTGGAGTTCCCGAGCGATCTGATCAGCGGCTACGACGCGGTGACAGTCGAAGTGATCGGGAGCTACGTGAACGCGAACAACAACCGGTTGTTCGAGTTCGGCGACTACGCGCTCTCAGACGGCGTGACGTACTTCTCGCACACCCCGAACCAGTCGCGGGCCTTCACGCTGGCGCCGTTGCCGGTGCGGAACGGAGGGCTCGCAGCGGGCGGACAGGCCGAGGCGTCCGCCACGGCCGCCCAGAACGTCGGCCGGGTGCACATCACGGTCGTGGCCAATGAAAACACCCACACGATTCACTACTACACGAACGGCGTGCTGGCCGCGAGTGTCACGAACAACAACGTGAACGTTTCGACCATCGTCAACGCGCGCAGCTTCCTGGGCCGCTCGGTGTGGCTCAACGACCCGCTGCTCAACGGCACGGTGGACGAGTACCGAATCTGGTACGGCGCCATGACGCCGAGCGACGTGGCGCTGATGTTCGCGGCGGGCTCCGATCCGGAGCTGAGCGCGACGGTGAGCGGCGGCAACGTGACCGTCAAGTGGCTGGCAACGCAGGTGTCTGAGGGCTACTCCCTGGAATACAGCCCGTCCCTGAGCCCGGCGTCGTGGACTGCGGCGGGAGCCGCGACACTCGTGGGTGACAGTTACCAGGTGGTCATACCGCTGGCCTCGCTGCCTGACGAGGGCGCATTCTTCCGCCTGGTCAAGTAAACCTGCGGATTCCTGACACATCCGACAAGGGCCGGAGTCATCCGGCCCTTGTTCGCGTACACGCGCGATGGTCGGGGCAAGGATTTCCACATGCGCCCGATAGGGGCGGTTGCGCTGCTTGCCTCGCTTCACCCGGAATGGTTGAATCAGGCTGCGTCCAATGAGCGCCCTGCGGGAACAAGAAGAAGCCCTGTTCGACGCCGTGCTGCGTCTCGAAGGCGATGCGTTGCGGCAGGCCTTTCTGGATCAGGCCTGCGCCGGAAAGCCCGAACTGCGCGCCCGGCTTGACGCGCTTCTGGAGGCCTATGCGCGATCGGATGATTTCTTCGAGGAGGTGGAGTTGCCGCGGGGCGATGCGAAGGCAGCGGACCCGGCGCAGGGGCCCGTGACGCCCGGGATGGGAGGAGCCGAAGCTCCGATCACTGAAGGGCCGGGCACCCGGATCGGACGCTACAAGCTCCTTCAACGCATCGGCGAGGGCGGTTGCGGCGTGGTTTACATGGCGGAGCAGGAAAAGCCTGTCCGGCGGCGAGTCGCTCTGAAAATCATCAAGCTGGGCATGGACACGCGGTCCGTGATCGCGCGGTTTGAAGCGGAACGCCAGGCGCTGGCGATGATGGATCATCCGAATATCGCCCGGGTGCTGGATGCGGGGGCCACGCTGACCGGCCGTCCTTATTTCGTCATGGAACTGGTCCGGGGCGTGCGGATTACCGAATACTGCGACCAGAATCAGCTCGACACCGTGCAGCGGCTGCATCTGTTCATCCAGGTGTGCCATGCGATCCAGCACGCGCATCAGAAGGGGATCATTCACCGCGACATCAAGCCCTCGAACATTCTCGTGACATTGCACGACGGTGTGCCCGTTCCCAAGGTGATCGATTTCGGGATCGCCAAGGCGACGGAAGCGAAGCTGACCGAGAAGACGTTGTTCACCGCGTATGAGCAGATGATCGGGACGCCCGCGTACATGAGCCCGGAACAGGCGGAGATGAGCGGGCTGGATATCGACACGCGCGCGGACATCTACAGCCTTGGAGTGCTGCTGTACGAATTGCTGACCGGCCGCACACCCTTCGATCCGGCGCAACTGGTGCAGTCGGGCCTGGACGAGATGCGAAGAACGCTCCGTGAACGGGAACCCTGCCGGCCTTCGACGATGGTCACCACGCTCCAGGGCGAGGAATTGACGATGACGGCGCGGAGGCGGCACGCCGAGCCGCCCAGGCTGGTGTCGCTGTTGCGAGGCGACCTCGACTGGATCGTGCTGAAGGCGCTGGAGAAGGATCGGTCGCGGCGATACGAGACGGCCAATGCGCTGGCCGAGGATATCCGGCGTTATCTCCAGAACGAACCGGTTCAGGCGCGCCCGCCCAGCCGATGGTATCGGCTCCAGAAACTGGTGCGCCGGAACAAAGCGGTGTTTGCGGCGGGAGCCGGGATCGTGGCCGCCCTGGCCGCCGGGTTCGGCACGTCCACGTATCTCTTCATACGCGAGCGCGCGGCGCATCAGCGCGCGCTTGAAGCCGAGCGCAAGCAGGCCGAGCTGCGGCGCCAGGCGGAGGATCGCGAGCGCGTCACGCAGGCTATCAGCATGGTCAGCCAGGGCAGGTTTGATGACGCATACGCGCTCATTTCGCAGGTTCAATTGTCCGAGCCGACCGTGGAGGGAGCGGCTGTCTATCGCGCCGTCGGAGAGTGGCACGCGCTGGACGGGCGCTGGTCGCAGGCAGCCGACTGTTTCCTGCGATTGCTCAGGATCAACCAGCTGGACGGCGCGGATGTGCTGACGCTCGACTACCTCGGGTGCGGCACCGCGCTGATCGAAGCCGGCAGGATTGAGGAATACGAACGGTTTCGGCACGACGCGATCGCGGGATTCGCCGATGCCGCGCGGCCGTTTGCCGACCGCATCATCAAGATCAGCGTTGTCCTCCCGGCGGACGACAGAATCCTGAAGTCGCTCGATGCCTGGACGGATGTGGCGGTGAAATCGTTCTCGCCCGAGGAGGAAGGGGAGGGAGACGTGTTCCGCGCGGCGTGGCGTTCCGTGTCCATGGCGCTGATTGAATTCCGGCGAGGCAACTACGTCCGGTCCGTTGAGTGGGCGCGGCGCTGTCTCGAGTATCCGGAGTACAACGCTCCCCGCAGCGCCACGGCACACGTGATTCTGTCGATGGCGCTTCACCGACTGGCACACGCTGCGGACGCGCGGGCGGAACTGGCGATCGCGAAGGAATTGATCGAGGCCAGGTTCAGCAACGGACTGACCCGCGGCACCGGGGTTCAGGGTTTCTGGTTTGATTGGGTCTTTGCCCGCATTCTCTTGAGGGAGGCAACCGCACTTTTTTGAGCCGGTCTGTCGGGTTTCGGGGGCGAATTGCGCATTAGTTCAGTGGAAACCTGAATGAACCATCTTTCAGGATCAACGGGGCTGACCCTTGTGGCAAGGGGCCTTTGCACCCCTCGATCCGTCATGTACTCGGAAAACGACAAGCGAGAAGATATGAAAAATCCTGTTAACCGAACAACACGGGCAGGCGGCACGCGCGGGCGCTGGACGCGCGCCTGGGCGGTGGCTGCCGCGAGCATGCTGATATCGGCGCAGACGGTTTCCGCGCAGGACTGGAACTGGTCGGGTGCGGCCGGAGACGGTCTGTGGGGAACGGGAGGGAACTGGCAGCAGGGCACACCACCGCCGCCCGAAGCGCAGGGAGTGTTCCTCGGCGGCGGCACGACGCAGACGATCGCCGCCGGCACCGTCGAAAACCCCGGCACCGCGAACGACGGCGTCAACACATTCGGCTCCATTTTCGGACCGGAATTCGGGGGCACGCTGAATATCTACGGCACGCTCAACTATCATTGGGTCGTCGCCGCCGTTGCGTTGGATCCCAATCCGGCGGCACGTTCGCATCTCAACCTGTTCGATGACGGCCGCATCACGGGCGTGAACATGGGGCTGGGCGTGACGTGGTGGTTCCTGGCGCCGTTTGCGTCCATGAACCTGTACGGCAACTCGACCGCCGTGCTGGAGAACCTGTGGATGGGCGGCCACCTCAACATCTACGACAACGCGCGCGTGGATGTCACCAATCTCGTCATCAATGCGGATCTGGACCTGTACCCGGTTTCTGATGGCACGCGCCTGTTCAACATTGCGGGTGGAACGCTTGCCATTCCCGCCGGCATGGGTGAGGCGATTACCAACTGGATCGGGCGAGGCATATTCCGCGCCTATGGACAGCGATACGCCACCAATGCGTTTACGATCACGAGCACGGACACGAACACGATCGTCACGGTGCCCGCGCTGGGCGGCGCGATCGAGCGCATCTATCTTGGCCCCGTTCCGGAGTTGATCGCGGGCGAGTTCCATCAGATGGATCTGCTGGCGGACTTCCCCGGGTTCAGCGGCGCTGTCGTGAACGGCGTGAGTCCCGGCGTCAGCCCCGCAAACCTCCCCGGCACGCCCGCGTTTCAGTCCAGCAACCCGAACGTTGTTACGGTCAATGACAACGGCCTGCTTCAGGCGCTCAATCCCGGCACGGCAACCATCACTGCCACGCTCGGGGATCTGACCAGCACCAATGCCGTGACGGTCACGGTCAGGCCGAGAAAAGCGCAGTTGGTGCACCGGTACAGCTTCAATGAGGAAGGCGGCACGACCGCGTCGGATTCGGTTGGCGGTTCGGCGTGGGATGGCGCGGTGTTCGGCAGCGCGACACTCACCGGGGGCCAGCTCGTTCTGGACGGCACATTCGGATTCGTCCAGGTGCCCGAAGGCGTCGTGTCCAACATGGACGCCATCACCATTGAAGCGTGGGCCTCGTTCCCGAACCCGGTCAACCCGATGTCCGCTCTCTACGGTTTTGGCGCGTTGAGTGCCGACAACATGGCCGGCGCCAACTACATCAGCATGATTCCGCACACGACGGAAAACGGGTCGCAGGTGACGTTCGGGATGGGCGATCCGACCGTGGCGGCGCCGACGCCGTTCGTGCTGCAGGCGGCCATGTCCGCGTCGCCTCTGGACGGGCTGATGAACGTTCATATTGTCGCGGTTTACCACTCTTTGAGCGGGACCATCAGCTATTACACGAATGGCGTGCTGGCGGCGACGTTCACTGAGAATCCGTTTGTGCCGGCCAGCTTCAAGCAGGCCAGAGGCATCAGCCTGTTAAACCACGTGCTGGGTGCGAATCCGATGAACGTTATCGGCTCGTCCCTCTCCTCGGAGCTGTTCCTGAACGGATCCATCGACGAGTTCCGCATCTACGAAGGCCCCATGTCGGCGGCCGTAGTGCGCGCCAATCACGCCCTCGGGCCAAACCAGCTCATCGGCACCAATCAGGACGTCACGCTGTCGGTTGAACTCAGCGGCGACAACGTGATCATCCGTTGGCCCATCGACTCGGCGCTGGTGAATCTGACCAGCACAACGGACCTGACCGGCACGTGGACTCCGGTCAACGGTCCGCTGTCGATTGTGAACGACGAGTACCAGGTCACGGAGCCGGCTGCCGAGGCGGCGCGGTTCTTCCGCCTGGAGGAGTAAACTGGGAACAGGCCGGCGCCATGACATTTCACCCGCTTCGCGTCCGTTAGGCACAGGGTTGGCACCCGCAGTCCCCGCACGTTCCCCGTGTGGGGACTGCCTGCCGCCGCGGTTCGGCAGCGACAGGCACGGGCGGGGGTTCCGCCCGCGGAGTCACACCGTTTCCACTCAGTGGTCTCTTTTGCACAGCCGGAGCAGCGTCAAAATGCTCCCTCATGGGAGCGCCGCCGCAACATGTGACTTGCAATGCTGGATCCCGGCAAAAACAATGGCCGCGCTGAAACGCGATCAACAGAAATGCCTCTGAACCCGATATGAAACGCAGACTCCTCCGTTCCCGCTCCTTTTCGGTCGCCCTCGCGCTGGCGGCGGTTTGCAGTCCGTGCCTTGCCGCGCAGATCACCGTGCAGGCTGACAAGCCGGGCGCTCCCATCAGCCCCGTCATGTGGGGCGTTTTCTTCGAGGACATCAACTTCGGCGCCGACGGGGGGCTTTACGCGGAGCTGGTGAAAAACCGTTCGTTCGAGTTTCCGGAACCGTGGACGGGCTGGATCAGGATCTCCCCGAGCAACGCAAAAGGCGAAGCGACCCTGGTGGAGGAAGGGCCGCCGCACCCGGCGGACAAGCGCTTTCTGCGGTTGCGTTCCGAGGCATCCACCCCGTTCGGCGTCAGCAATGAAGGCTTTCGCGGCATCGGCGTGCGCGCGGGCGAAAACTACCAGTTCTCGGCGCAGATTCGCCAGCCGTCCGGTTCGCGCGCGACGCTGCTCGTCGAAATCGTCGCGGCAGACGGCACGGTCCTGGCCTCGACGCGCCTGCGTAACTTCACCGATCATTGGGAGGAATACAGCGCCACGCTGCAGCCGAACGCAACGGAACCGAAGGCGCGGCTGAACGTGCTGCTGGACGGGCCCGGCACGCTGGACCTCGATTTCATTTCGTTGTTTCCCGAAAAGACATGGAAGAACCGGCCGCGCGGTCTTCGCGCGGACATGGTGCAGATGCTGGCGGACCTGAAGCCGGGGTTCTTCCGTTTCCCGGGCGGCTGCATTGTTGAAGGCAGTGATCTGGAGAAGCGCTACCAATGGAAGAAGACGATCGGCCCCATCATTGATCGCGAGATGCTGATCAATCGCTGGAACTACGAGTTCCGCCATCGGCCCACGCCGGATTACTTCCAGTCGTTCGGGCTCGGGTTCTTCGAGTATTTCCAGTTGAGCGAGGACATCGGAGCCGAGCCGTTGCCGATCCTGAATTGCGGCATGGCCTGCCAGTTCAATTCCGGGCAGCTCGTTCCGATGTCGGAGCTGGATCCGTTCATCCAGGACGCGCTGGATCTGATCGAGTTCGCCAACGGCCCGGTGACCAGCACGTGGGGCGCGAAACGCGCGGAGATGGGGCATCCGGAACCGTTCAACATGAAGTACCTCGGGATCGGCAACGAGCAATGGGGACCACAGTACATCGAGCGTTACGCGGCGTTCCACCGCGTTCTCAAGGAGAAACACCCTGAAATCCACCTCGTCGCGGCGGCCGGGCCGTCTCCGGCGGACGACCGGTTTCATTTCCTGGTGCCGCGGCTGCGCGAGTTGAAGGCGGACATCCTCGACGAGCATTGTTACGCCAATCCGATCTGGTTCTTCCACAATGCGGCACGCTACGACCGCTACGACCGGAACGGGCCGAAGATTTTCATGGGCGAGTACGCCGCGCAGAGCGTGGCCATCGCGAGCCCGAAGAACCGCAACACCCTGGAATGCGCGCTGGCCGAGGCGGCGTTCATGACGGGAATGGAACGGAACGCCGACGTGGTAACGATGGCGTCCTACGCGCCCTTGTTCGGCCACGTGGACGCGTGGCAATGGACGCCGAACCTGATCTGGGTGGACAACCTGCGCGTTTACGGGACGCCCAATTATTACGTGCAACAGTTGTTCAGCCTGAACCGCGGCGACGCCGTGCTCCCGGTCGAGATCTCGGGAGTGCCCGCCAAAGCGTCGGCGCCCGCCGGGCAGATCGGCCTCGGCACCTACCAGACGGCGGCGGAGTTCCGCGACGTGCGGGTCGCGCGCGGAAACGAAGTGCTGTTGCAGTCCGACTTCGCGCAGAACGCGGAAGGCTGGTCCGGCGACAATCGATGGATCGTGCGGGACGGCGCGTATGTGCAGCCGGATCCGCGCCGCACGAGCCGGGTGTTTGCCGGAAACACCGGCTGGAGCGATTACACGCTGTCCCTGAAGGCACGCAAAATCGCCGGGGCCGAAGGGTTCATGGTGCTCGTTCGGTATCGTGGTCCGGAGGATTACATCCTTTGGAATGCGGGCGGCTACGGCAACACGGCGCACGCATTGGTCTGGCGCTTCGCGCAGCAGGACCATCAGATCGCCCGCGTCGAAGGCTCAATCGATGCCAACCGGTCGTACGACGTGCAGGTCCGGTTGAATGGCACCAGGGTGGAGTGCCTGCTCGACGGCAAGGCTGTGTTGAGCGCGGATGTTCCGGCTCCCGCAGTTCAGCCGCTCTATGCCAGTGCCGCGCGGGACCAGCAGGCCGGCGAAGTGGTGCTCAAGGTGGTGAATCCGGCAGAAACGGCAACCACGGTGGACTTGAACATCGCTGGCCGGCCGGCAGGGGGCACGGCAAAGGCCATCGTGCTGACCGGTCCCACGCTGGATGCGGTGAATTCGCTGGATGCGCCCCGCCATGTGGCGCCTGTGGAATCGACCGTGCAGGTTTCCGGCGCGCGGTTCCGGCATGAGTTTCCTGCGCGTTCACTGACGGTGCTGAGGATCCCGGTGCGCTGAAAGCGGAACCAACGCCTGCCTGCATGATGAAAGCGCGCCTGTTGCAGATCCTGTTGCCGGTGGCGGTGATTTCGATCGGGCCGGGATGCGCTGTGTCGGATGCGCCCGTTGGCGCCGGACAACGGCAGCCGGGGGCGCAGGGAGTCGAGAGCATGAACCTGGTGTTCAACGGAGACTTCGAGCTTGCGGAGGCGCGCGGCAGCAAACCACGGGGTTGGACGTTCCTCGCGGAGAACGGTTCGGCAGGCGACATCGAGCGAGTGAACGAGAATCCGGCCGACGAGGCCAACCCGCATTCGCTGCGGCTGAACGTTACGACGCACAAAGGTCGGGTGGGCGTGGCGAACAGCGGCCGGCGCGGGATGAACATCCGTGAAGACCAATGGTACGACCTGACCTTCAGCGCCCGGACGGTTCCGACGAACAAGACCTTCGGCCTGGTGGTGTCGCTCGAAAGCCCGGACGGGAAAGTCGTGTGCGCGCGAGCCACGATTCCCGAGGTCGGCGGCGTGTGGCGCGAGTACCGGTTGCCTCTGCACACGCGCCTGTCGCATCCCGCGGCGCGCATGATCATCGCCATGCCGGAAGCCGGCACGATCTGGCTGGACCGGGTTTCCCTGATTCCGCGAAGGGACGATCCGGCGGCGCCTTAACCATTCTCTTTGTCCGGACGTCTGGTGAAACACGCTGAACCGCACGCTATGAAATTCACATTCTCGCCCTGGCGCCGGGGAAACTGTCCAACATCGAGCGTCGAACATTCAACGTCCACGGAACGGAGGATGCCTCCGGGATGCGGGGCGAGCACGAATCCCGCGATTGGAAAGGGCGTGCGCCCGCAGCGCCCGCTCAGGGCGACTCGCGGAGTTCTCCCATTGCTCGCAGCGTGCGGCCTTTTCGGCGCCGCAGTTGCCGGGACTGTGTCCGCTCAGACGCGCGCTGCGGCCGGCCAAGGTGATGCTGCATCCACGCAAGCGGAGGATCAGGCGTTCCTCAGGAGAATGGGCAGCCGCGGCATGCGCGTGCATGACCCGTCCACCATTGTAAAGTGCAAGGACGAATACTGGATCTTCCACACCGGCCGCGGCGTTTCGACGTACCGCTCGAAAGACCTGGTTCAGTGGACTCGCGGGCCGCGCATCTTTACCAACGCGCCCGCCTGGGTCGCCGAGGCAGTGCCGGAGAATCGCGGCATGAGCTGCTGGGCTCCCGATGTCATCCAGGTGGACGGCCAGTACTTCGTCTATTACTCAGTCTCGAGTTTCGGACGGAACACGTCCGCGATCGCGCTGGTCACGAATCCAACCCTGGATCCCGACGATCCGGACTACAAATGGACCGACCATGGAATCGTTGTGCAATCGAAGTCCAGCGACGATTACAACGCGATCGACCCGGCGCTGTTTCGCGATGACGACGGGAGACTCTGGATGTCTTTCGGGTCGTTCTGGAGCGGGATCAAGCTGATTGAGCTGGATCCGAAGACCGGCAAGAGAGTTCCGGATTCGAAGATGTATTCGCTTGCGCACTTCGATTCGATCGAGGCGCCGTTCATCTGCAAGCACGACGGGAAGTATTATCTGTTCGTGAACTGGGGCATGTGCTGCCGCGGCCTGCGCAGCACCTACAACATTCGCATCGGACGCAGCGACACCATCACCGGACCGTACCTGGACAAGGACGGCAAGGACATGCTGCTGGGCGGCGGCACGCTCTTCCTGGGAACCGAAGGCAAGTTCATCGGGCCTGGTCATGCGGGCATCTATTCCGAGGGCGGGACGAACTGGTTTGGGATGCATTTCTACGACGGAACGCGTCCGAATGGAGATTCCACGCTGGCGATTCGCACGTTGAGCTGGGGTGCGGACGGCTGGCCGGTCCTGGATCCGCCGAAGTGACCGATGGACGAGCTGCCGCTCGCGTCCGGTGTGAATCCAGTGGAGAGCCGGATGTTGTCGCGTTCCGGGCAACGATGGCGAAGTGAAAATGACTGTCAAATTCCCGGCCCGTTCCGCTACTGTTCAGCTGGCAACGGTCTTGTGAGCCGGTCGTGCAACCGTTTGCTGTTTTGATCTTTATGGGGCAGGCGTCCCCGCCGAGGGCTCCCGCACCGTCCGGTGCGAGACGGCCGGGAAGGCGCAGGGACGAGCCGGCTCCGCCCCGAGGCAGAGAGACCGTTGACGAACAACTCGAAACCTGAAATGGAAATGAAATCCATCATCCGAAAACGTTCCCTTCTCCTTGCCGCGGCATTCGTGTCGATCGCGTTGCCCGCGTCGTCGCAGGAAAACAACCCCGAATCGGCCGCGATCGCCCAGGTCACCATCGATGCGTCGCAGACCGGCGAGCCGATCAGCCCATACATCTACGGGCAGTTCATTGAGCACCTCGGCCGATGCATCTACGGCGGCATCTGGGCCGAAATGCTCGAGGACCGCAAGTTCTACTACCCCATTCCCGCGACGAACAACATCTGGCGCACCACGCGTGAGGGCGCGCGGGTTCTCGCCGCTTCGCCGTGGAAGGTGCTCGGCGCGGGCACGACCGTGTCGATGGTCGAGAAGGACGCGTTCTCCGGCAAACACTCGCCTCATGTGCGCGGCGCCGGAGGAGTGGAGGCGGGCATCTACCAGGAGGAACTCGGCCTGATGAAAGATCGCGAGTACACCGGCTACGTGGTTCTCGCCGGAGAAGACGTCGGGCCCGTCACCGTCACGCTGTCGTGGGGCGACGGTCCGAACGATCGGCAGACGCACAGGATTCGACGCGTCCGCTCCCGGTCCACAAAAGTGCCGTTCCGCTTCGTCGCGGGAGCGGACACTGACAACGGCCGGCTGACCATTTCGACGCGAGGCAACGGGACGCTTCGCATCGGTTGCGTGTCGCTCATGCCCGCGGACAACATCGAAGGGTTCCGCAGGGACACCCTGGAGTTGCTCAAGCAGTTGAACTCGCCCGTTTACCGCTGGCCCGGCGGCAACTTTGTGAGCGGCTATGACTGGCGCGACGGCATTGGCGACCGGGACCTTCGTCCGACGCGCACCAATCCCGCGTGGACCGGCATTGAGCCGAACGATGTGGGCATGCACGAATTCATCCGGTTCTGCGAGCTGATCGGCACCGAGCCGATGATCGCGGTGAACACGGGATTCGGCGACGCGTATTCGGCGGCGGCGCAGGTGGAGTATGCGAACGGATCGACGGACACGCCGATGGGCCGGTTGCGCGCGCAGAACGGCAGCCGCAAGCCGTTCAAGGTGAAGTGGTGGTGCGTCGGCAACGAAATGTGGGGCAACTGGCAGCTCGGTTACATGCGGTTGAACCACTACGTGCTGAAGCACAACTGGGTCGAGGAAAAGATGCGCGAGGTGGATCCGTCCATCGTGACCGTGGCCTCCGGCGACCTAGGCAACAACTGGAGCCGCGGCATGCTGACCAGTTGCGCCGATCACATGGACCTGATCAGCGAACACTTCTACTGCCAGACGCGAGCCAACTTCACCGTTGCGGAACACGTCGCACAGATTCCGAACAACGTGAAACGCATTGCCGACGCGCATCGCAAGTTCCGCGAGGAGCTGCCCTCGCTCAAAGGCAAGGACATCCGCATCGCGCTCGACGAATGGAACTACTGGTACGGACCGCATGTGTTCGGCGAGCTGGGAACGCGGTATTTCCTCAAGGACGCCCTGGGCATCGCGGCGGGGCTGCACGAGTATTTCCGCAACAGCGACATCATCTTCATGGCCAATTACGCCCAGACGGTAAACGTCATCGGCTGCATCAAGACCACGAAGACGCACGCGGAGTTCGATTCGACTGCGTTCCCGCTGATGTTGTATCGGCGGGAGTTCGGAACGATTCCGTTGAAGGTCGAGCATACGGCCGCGCCGCTGGACGTTGCCGCGGCTCTGACCAGCGATCGCAAGGCCGTCACCGTGGCGGTGGTGAATCCGACCGAGAACGCGGTGCGGATGAAACTGAACCTGAACGCGCTCCGGATCGGAGGGCCGGCGCGATCGTGGACGATCACCGGGCCCGATCCGATGGCGTTCAACCACCCGGGCGAACCGCGCAAGGTGGACGTCGAAGAAGGCGCGCCGGCGGATCTGAACGGCATCGTCAGCGTCCGGCCGCTGAGCGTCACGCTCTGGCGCGCGACCCTGCGTTAAGCCCATGACGGCGGTCCTGCGGAGTTTACACCGGATGAAGCGGCCCTGCAGGATCGCTTCGTCGCAAAGCGCGCGTGTCTCCTTGTTCGAAAGAGAGCAGCGCCCGTGCAACCTTTTGTTGCATATGCAACAAAAGGTTGCACGCCTTCGAGCCCTTCTGCGTATCTCTTTGTTTGAGGTTTTGCTGAGGGTCGGGTGGAGTTCGACAAGGGATGCGACGAAGTTTGCGACAAAGTTGATTGGAGATACTGCGAGCAGGACAGGGAGGGGAGTGGTCGCAGTGCTGATGACACTCCTGGTTTGGTCCGCGGCGGCGCAGGAACCGTTGACGGGCAATCTCAATACGCATGACCCGTCCACGATGATCAAGCACGGGAACCGCTACTACAGCTTCAATACCGGCAACTACATCGATTCCAAGTGGTCCACGAACCGGCTCCACTGGGTGAACGGGCCGGATGTGTTCTCGCCGTCAACGCTGCCGGCATGGACGACGGCGGCTGTGCCGGGGTTTACCGGGCACATCTGGGCGCCGGACATCGCCTACTTCAACGGGAAGTATCACCTGTATTACTCGTGTTCGACCTTCGGCAGCCAGGTGTCCGCCATCGGTCTGGTGACGAATCCGACGCTGGATCCGAACGACCCGAACTACGAGTGGACGGATCAGGGACCCGTGCTGCAGTCGGGCAACGGGAACAACTACAACGCCATCGATCCGAGCATTCTTCTCGCGTCCGATGGCACGCTGTGGATGGCCTTTGGCTCGTTCTGGGAGGGGATCAAGATGATCCAACTGGATCCCGCGACGGGCAAGCGCATCTCGCCGATCTCGCCGGTCTACAGCCTGGCGCGGCGGTTGCCCAGCACCGCGGCCGAGGCGCCCTGCCTGATCGAGCGCGACGGCATGTTTTATCTCTTCGTCAACTGGGATACCTGTTGCCAGGGGCTCGACAGCACCTACCAGATTCGCGTCGGTCGCAGCACCAGCGTCACCGGCCCGTATCGCGATCGCAACGGTGTGGACATGTACCAGGGCGGCGGCACGCTCGTTCTCGAGAGCACCGGAAAGTTTGTCGGGCCCGGCCACGCAGGGGTGTTTGTCGAGAACGGCACGAACTGGCTCACGTATCACTATTACGACGCCATGACCGCCAACGGCACGGCTCGGCTGGGCATGACGCGGTTGCATTGGACGGAGGACGGGTGGCCGGTTGTCACCAACGATTGGGCCGCGTTCTATCCGTTTGAAGCGGACGCGCGGGAGCATCGGGGCCAGTTCGATGGCAGCCTGCAAAACGGCGCCGCTGTGGTGAACGAAGCGGACCGCGGGCGGGTGCTGCAATTGGACGGTGCCACGCAATACGTGCGGCTCCCGATCGCGGTGGCCAATGCCAGCACGTTCGCGGCCTGGGTCAAATGGAACGGGGGAGATCCCTGGCAGCGCATTATCGACTTCGGCGATGGCACGAGCCGCTACCTGTTTCTCACACCGTCGAACGGCGTGAACGGGCGCCTGCGCTTTGCCATCCGCGGTCCTTCCGGCGGAGAACATGTCCTGGACGCGCCCGGGCCGCTGCCGATCGATTCATGGTGCCACGTGGCGGTGACGCTGGATGGCTCGCGCGGACTGTTGTTTCTGAACGGCAGCCCGGTCGCGACCAACAACAACATCCCGGTCCGGCCCTGGCAGGTGCGCGCGCGAACGAATTACGTAGGCGAAAGCCAGTTTGCCGCCGATCCGACCTTCAACGGACGGATTGATTCGTTGCGCATCTTCGGGCGCGCTCTGAGCCCGGAAGAGGTGCGGCGCCTTGCCGAGGCGCATCCCGCCCTGGCGCATCGTTATTCCTTCGACGTCGGCGCGATCGATTCCATTGGAACCGCTCATGGAACGTTGCAGGGTAACGCCCTGACCACGAACGGCGCGCTCGTTTTGAGCGGCACGCCGGGCGGTTATGTGAATCTGCCGGGCGGCCTGGTTTCGGATTGCTCCGCTGTCACGCTCGAGTTCTGGGCCGAGTTCGGAGTGAACGGCGATTGGGCGCGCGTTTTCGATTTCGGCAACTCCAGTGGAAGCAGTGGACAGAACTTTCTGTTTTTCACACCGCACTCCGGCAGCGGGTCGCATCGGTTCGCCATCGCCACCTCCGGCGGCACGCGGGATCATGACGTGCCCGGAACGCTCGATGGCCGGGCGGTGCATGTGGTGTGCATTGCCGACCCGGCGACGGGTTACACGGCGATCTATACCAACGGCGTCCTGGAAAGCGCGGTGACCGGCCCGTTGGCGTCGTTGAGCACGGTCAGCTCTGCCTTTGCGTATCTGGGCCGATCCTTGTTCAGCGCGGACGCGTGGTTGAATGCCACGATCGACGAGTTTCGCATCTATCACGGGCGGCTGACACCTGAGGAGATCATGGCGAATTACATTGCCGGTCCGGACGCCCTGGCAATTCCGGTGACGCTGGATTTCTCGGTGGAAGCGGACGAGATGATGTTCACATGGCCGGATTTCGCAACCGGGTTCGTTCTTGAGTCCAGTGAAACGCTGGAGGGAACGTGGGCGCCGGTCGTCGCAACGCCGGTTCTCGAGAACGGCGTCTTTCGGCTGGCGGTTCCGCTGGCGGAGGCGAACCGCTTCTACCGTCTCCGGCGATAGCATTTCGACAGACGCGCTCCTGAAGCCTGCAACGAGGAGGGGTGCATGCGCTCTGCGGTTGACCGTCCTGGTCCCGGGACCTAAGGTTGGCGGCGCCCTATGGCGGACAGCCGGACCTGCGCGTCATCCGACGCCGAAATCCTGGAGCAGGTGAAGCAGGTGTTCTCGACCGCACAGAGACCCGAACACTTCACGAACTATACGCATTGCGAAGAGTGTGCGGAGCACGATGCCTTGCTGCGCTCGCGAGATCTTGACACGCTCGCCATTGAGGATGTCGGCAATGTGGGGTAAGATCCAATTGCTTTCATCACGCCGCAGGGTTTTCGCTACTATTTTCCAGCGCTGGCGCGGCTGGCGCTTGCAGAGCCGGTGGAGCCGTTCGGCTGGTATTTTCGGCAGTTGCTCTTTCATCTCACCGTTGAAGGGCCCCAAGGCTGGCGTCTGCAATTTTGCTCGCGGCAACAACGTCAGGCCGTTGTGGCGTTTCTGAGACACGTTGCGGCGACGCGTCGTGACCGCATCGTTTCCGAACGCTGTGCCGAGGAATTGCGGGAGGCGCTTGAGTTGTGGGACGTGGCTTGACGCCGGACAGTGTTGTCTCCGGATAATGCCGCCTGTCTGGTCCTCGGTGGGACTGATTGGGTGAACATGACAACGACGCATCGAATTTTCAGCACCAGCTTCGCCAGTGTTTATCCCTTTTACGTTGCCAAGGCGGCGAAGAAGGGACGCAAGAAATCGGAGGTGGATCAGGTCATCTGCTGGCTGACGGGTTATACCCAGAAGCAACTGGAAGGGCAGTTGAAGAAGACGGACTTCGAAACCTTCTTCAAGAATGCGCCGCGGCTGAATCCGGCGCGGAAGCAGATCAAGGGCGTCGTGTGCGGGGTGCGGGTGGAGGACATCGAGGACCCGCTCATGCGGGAGATCCGCTACCTGGACAAGCTCGTGGACGAACTGGCGAAGGGAAAACCGATGGAGAAGATTCTGAGGGCGTGACGATGGCTCAGAGCTGCAGCGCTTCCGGGTCCACGATCCGGGTCCAACGTTCCTGCTCGGAGATGGGAATCAATCCCCGTTGAACCTTGAGCCAGCCCATTTCGCGCAGGGAACGCCAGCCCAGCTTGCGCGCGGCTTCGCGCAGGTCGCTGGTCTTCAGCCCCGGCCGGATGAGATCGGCGATGGGTTCGTTCAGCACGAAGAACTCGTACACGGCGATGCGGCCGCGATGTCCTTTCTGGTTGCACTCGATGCAACCGCGTCCGACGCTGGCGCGCACTTCCTCGGGCGGGATGCCAAGGGCTTCGGCCATTTCCTGCCGGGTGTCCGGGGCGATGTTCGTGTCCTCCTGGGCGCAGTGGCGACAGATGCGGCGGGCGAGCCGTTGTGAAATGCTGCACACGAGCGAAGACGAGATGAGGTAGGGCTCCATCTTCATCTCGAGCAGCCGGGTGACCGCGCTGACGCTGTCGTTCGTGTGCAGCGTCGAGAACACGAGGTGCCCGGTCTGCGCGGCGCGCATGGCCATCTCGGCGGTTTCGAAATCGCGAATCTCTCCCACCAGGATCACATCGGGATCATGGCGCAGCGCGGATCGCAATCCGGCGGCGAACGTCAGTCCGATGGATTCGCGGACCTGGATCTGGACGGCGCCTTCGAGCTGGTACTCGATGGGATCCTCGAAGGTGATGAGTTTGCGTCCCTCGTCGTTCGCCTGCGCCAGAGCGGCGTAGAGCGTGGTGGTCTTGCCGCTTCCGGTGGGGCCTGTGAGAAGGATCAATCCCTGCGGCAACGCCGTGAGATTGGAAAACAACGCCTCCTGGTTGGGTTCCATGCCCAATTGTCCCAGGTCGAGAAACAGGCTTTGCCGGCCGAGGATCCGGAGGCACACCGCCTCGCCGTGCTTGGTGGGCATGATGGAAACGCGCAGGTCGTATTCCTCGTTGCCCGTTTTCATGGCGATGCGGCCGTCGTGCGGCAGGCGTTTCTCGGCGATGTTCAACCCGGCCATGATTTTGAGGCGGGACACAACGGCCGCATGCAGGTGCCGCATGTCGGGCGGCACAGGAACGGTTTCGAGGATGCCGTCCACACGGTATCGGAGGCGCACATCATTGGCGCGCGGCTCGATGTGGATGTCGGTGGCGCGCAATCGCAGGGCCTCCTGGAGGACCTGATCGACAAAACCGGCCACCGTGGCTTCGAGGGCGGAATCAGTCTCCCTGCCTTTGACGTCGAAGACGATTTCCTGGGTGATTTCGGCGCCGCCGCGTTCTTCGCGCAGGCGCTGGATGGTTTCGGCGCCGAGGCCGAAGTGTTTCTTGATGACGGCGTGGATGGCGCTGGGGGTGGCGAGGACGGTGCGGAAGCGTTTGCCGAGGATCAGGCGGAGATTGCCTTCCTCCATCTGGCGGGGCGGTTCGCTGAACGCCAGCGTCAGCGTGTCGCCGTTCACCGCGATGGGGAGGAGGTGATAGTGAAAGATCACCTTCAACGGAACGAGATCGAGTGTTTCGCGGGTGATATTGAGCGCGGTGGGATCGACGAACTCGTAACGCCCGGTTTCGGCGAGCGCGCGCCAGGTGTCTTCCTCGGACGCGAAGTTCAGGTCCACAATCGCCCGGTGTTGCGGAATGCCGAGGCGTTCCTGCCGGCGGCGGACCTGCTCGAACTGCAACGGGGTGAGCTTGCCGCGTTCCAGCAGCAGTTCAGCCACTTCTTTGCGCTCCAGCCCGTGATTCATTGGATCGGGACTTCAATGTCCTTTTTCGTGTTCAAGGTAAGGACATTGGTCTGCGCGGCCTGATTGGTCAACGTCAACGTTTGCAGTGTCGCCTCTCCGATGAACAGGTTGGTGATGATCTGGTCGCCGACGCGGGCGATGAGGATTTTGTCGTCGAGCCGGATGATGGCGCGGCGCGGATCGTCGCCGGTCTGGAAGAAGCCCTGGTAGGTGACGGCCAGTTTGCGGGTGGTGGCCGGGGTATGGCGGGGCATGAAGTGCCGGGTGGCGAACGGGCTGGGAGCGTTCGTGGCGGTCATCTGCGGGCGGAAGGCGTCCGGCGAGAACAGCCGTTCGAGCCGGGCCATGGTTACGGGGTCGTGGGCGCGGGCAGGGCTTTTTTCGGATTCGCCGGAAACGGGCGAACTGCCGCCGAGCCGCGTGACGCCGAGAAACAAGAGCACCCAGAGCGCGAGGTGAACCGTCACCGCGAAACCGCGGCTCTTGAGGGCCTGCTCAATTCTCATGGCAATACCTCCTGGGGGGGCAGCACAAAACCGACGATGCGGAGCGAAGCCCTGACGTCGTCGAGCTTGTCGGGCGACTGTTTGCGGATGACGAGGCGGTCGATGAACAGGGCCGGCTTGTTGGTGGGCAGCGATGCGAGGCCGGCGGCTTCGAGTTCATCGTGCCTGAGCGGCAGGCTTTGGATCAGGCGGGCGACCTGATCCATGGATCCGCTGACCTCCACCTGGATGGGGATTTCAGCCGGCATGCCGGGAGCCGTGGGCCCGTCCGTGAACCCCGGGGGAACGCTGAGCGAATGCACGGCAGCCACCTGGGATTCAATGGCGGACGTGAGCAGGATCCGAATGAACTCCAGCGCGGGCCAGAGCAGGGAGGGCCGGCGGACGTCGGTTGTGTGTTCCGGAAATGCAGTCAGGACGGCTGGATCGAGATTGACCTTCCGCTGGCGCGCGAGCTGCCGGAGTTCCTCGACCTGCCGGCTGCGCTCGTTCTCGTAGTCAACGAGCTGGAACGGGAAGTTCATCCGCATGCGCACTTCCTCGGGCAATTTCAACCGTTCCGCAGTGAGCCGGCGGGCTTCGCGAAGGGCGTCGAGGGTCTGGCGGTTTTGAGCCAGCCGGTTGGTGATGCCCTGGAAATCGATGGTGGCAGTGTTGGTGGCGCCGAGCCGGGAAGCGAGCGCCTGCCACTCCTTCTCGAGCGGCGCGTCGAGCGCCGCGGAGCGTCTGGACAGGGGCGCCAGCACGAAGACGAAATACGCTGCCAGCGCCAGCACAGCCAGCGGGAGCAGCGTTCTTCGTCTCAATTCGCGCATGGATGCCATTGTCGTCAACGGGAATTGCCGGGCGCGCTCCACGGCGGCCGCGCGGACCGGCGCGGGCCCGGCCTGGACGGGTCGCCCGAGGGCGAAGAATCCGGGCGGGGCAGGGGAGTGTGGAACGCGGTTTCAGCGAAATCGAGTTCGAGGACGAAATGCCGGTCTGGAACGATGACTTTGGGATCAGCCATGTTGCGGCGCAGATCGTCGGAAAGCAGATCGACTTTTGAGAACAAGGATTGGTCTTTGAGATGGGTGACGAGCCGGCTCAACAAGGTCCGCGCGCTTTCCGCGTTGCCGGGAATACACAGTTCCGCGATGTAACCCGGGCTTGCGGCCTGGGTTTCGGCGAAGCTGGGTTGCGCCGTGGACGGTCCGAGCAGGTCGGATGAGAAGAACGGAGTGACCGGAGGATTCGTTCGTCCGGCGGCGCGGTTGGTGGCGAGCGCGGCAGGCTGGCTGAAGTAGCTTTGCTGGTCGGCGAGAACGACGTACCAGAACGCGTCGTTTGTTCTGGACTGCTGGAGCAACGCGAGCGTGCGGAGCGTGTCGAGCGTGTTCTGCTGGAGCTTGAAGACCGGCCGCAGCGTCTCGTATTGCTCGTACACCTGGGAGGCGAGCCGGGCGTTTTCGGAGACCATTGCCGACGCCGCGCGCACCTTGTCGGTCAACTGTTCCTTGCGCTTGAGCAGGGACCACTGGTGCCATGTGGCGGCAGCAAAGACGAGCACGCAGACGAGAACCATGGCGGCGCTCACGAGTTCCAGCCGGCGCTGGAGCGCCTGCTTTTTCCATGCAAGCCGGTACTCGGCCGGCAACAGCGAAACCGGTTGCGCGGCATGGCCGAGAGCCTGCAGCGCCATCCCATAGGCGACCTCGTAACCGGGGGGTAGGGAGGAGGCGTCGGACCGGTTGCCGGAGGGCCACAGCCGGAAGGGCATGTGCGCCTGCTTGAGATAATCGAGCAAGCCGGGCTGGTGAAACGCGCCGCCGCTGGCAACCAGTTCCATGGAGGTCCCTTCGCTCGCCACGCCCGGGTTTTGCGCGAACCACTCGTTCAACTGGCGTTTCAGTTCGGCGACCCACCCGTCCACGACGGCAGGAAAACCGGGCTGCGCCTCGGGGCCGGTGAAGAAATTGACCTCGCGTTTGAGAGCTTCGGCGCGTTCGTCCGAACAGTTGCAGAGCCGCGCCAGGGAGCGGGTGAGAAAATCGCCGCCCATCTGGAAACTGGTGGTGAAGACGCCCTGGCCCTCCAGCACGATGACCACGACGGTGCTTTGTGCGCCCATGTGGACGAGGATGGCGCGGGAGGACAGGGGAGCGGCGGCTCGGTAGGCGGCGATCAGCGCGTTGGCCGTGGTGCTGATCTCGTAGAGATTCTGCTCGATGCCGAGCCGTTGGATGCGCTCGCGGATTTCGCGTTCCTGGCACAGGGTCACCCAGAAGCGCTGGCGATTGCGCACCGCCGGGCCCGCGCGAACGAAGTCGTAAACAATGGGGCTGTCGGTGACGCCGCTCAGCCGGTGGGATTCCTCCTCGACGAGTTTCTGGACTTCGTTTTCCTGCACGACCGGAAGATCGATGATCTGCGAGGTGGAAAGGTGCTGCGGCAGAACGAGGGCGACGGGCGGGAAATCGAGCTTCGCCAGGGTTGTCCGGACCAGGGCGCGCGTTTCCTCGGGACCGAGCATGCCTTCGCGGTGGAGGTCGATGGACTCGGTGTGGAGGATTCGCACGCCCCCGAGGTCGCGTTCGGCCAGGAGAAAGCGGACGCAAGTCGCGCCGGGATCCAGCGCGAGAACGCGCCGGACGGGAGGCCGGGCGCGTTGGGGATCGGGGCTCGAACGGATCGCCATCGCTAGTTGGTCGTGGGTTCCGGGTCGTCGTACACCACGAACTCGCCAGTGTCCGCCACGATGGTCGCCGTCACGAAGATGAGGAGGTAGCGCGGGCGATCCACCTCCGTGCGCCGGCGGAAGAACGTGCCGATGATGGGCAGGTTGCCGAGGACGGGCACCGATTCCACATAGGTGGTCTTTTCGCGTTCCAGCACGCCGCCCATAACCACCGTTTCGCCCGACTTGACGGTCATGCGGGTGGCGATCTCCTGCGTGCGGTATTCCGGCAGGAAGATCTTGAACTGCGCGTTGCCCTCGGTGTCGGTGAGCGTGAACCGGTTGACGAGTTCCACGTCGGTATTCACGCGGGGATTGAGCGCGAGCAGGATGCTCTTGCCGTCGCCGCTGATGCTGGCGAGGACGTCGAGCTCGGCGCCCGAGGTGATCTTGGTGGGTTTGCCCTGCGGGACGAAGGACGAGGCCAGGGTGCGTTCGGTGATGGTCTGGCTGACCGTGTATTCCTCGTAGAAGTACTGGACCTTGCCGTCGCTGATCCGGGCGGGGCGGTTGTTGAGCACCGTCAGGCGGGGGGCACTCAGGGTCTGGCTTTCGCCGCTCTGTTCCAGCGCGCTGATGGTGGCGCTGAGGGCTTCGCGGCTGAGGATGTTCGTGAAGGATTCCTGAAGGCCGACGCCGACGCTGAGCTGGTCCTGCGGGCCGATCAACCCGGTATAATCCACCGGGTCGCGGACGCTGCCGAACAGGCGTCCGGTTTCCCAGAGCACGCCCAGTTGCAGAAACGCGGGCTTGGAGATGGTGACGAAGCGGGCCTCGATGAGCACCTGCTGGATGGGCCGGTCGAATTCCTCGATGATGCGTTCCAGGACCTCGAGCTGTTCGGGCGTTCCCCGCGCGACGACGAGGTTCCGCTCGTAATCGATGAGGAATTTCGAGCCGGTGAACAGTTCCTTGATCGCCCGTTCGAGAGAGGGCATCGTCGGCGTCTCGTCGTTCACGAATTTGCGGAATTTCTGCGTCTCGGTCGTGGTCACCACATTATTGGCCTGCACGCGCTGGATTGTGGCCTCATCGGCCCCGAACTGCGCGGGCAGGACGAATCCTTTGCGAAGGCGGTAAAACCGCGTTTCCTCCATCAAATGTTTTGGATCCTTCGCGTCCACCACCCAGACGAGCTCGTCGCCCACCTGGAATTGAAGGTCGTAATTGCGGGAAATGTAGCGGAAAAATTCGTCCAGCCTGACCTTGTCGAGGTGCACGCTCAAGGTCTGCTTGAGCGCGGGGAGCGATTTGTCCGCGACGATATTGATTCCGGCGGACTGGCTGATGTTCACAATGATGGTTTCCAGCGGCACGTTGTCGAGGTGGATGGACACTTCCTTTTCGAGGATGCGGGCCATGCGTCCCTTGCTGCTGTCCAGGTCGAACAGCGGACCTTTCTCGCGGAGCGTTTTGCCGAACGTTTCCGGGATGTAGGGCGTGCTGTCGATCCGGTCCACCGTGTCACGGACGTCCTTGGTGGCCGGCAGTCCGCGTTCCTTCTGCTCGAGGAGCAGGTCCGTAATGCTCGGGCTGAAGACGGAGCTTTTGGCGTCGATCTCGCGAATCTCGTCCTCCAGTGCCTGTTCGCGATGCTTGCGTCCCTGCTGGACCGTCCAGTTGTGAATGCGTTCCAGCATGGGGTTCTGCGGGTCCTTTTGCCTCAACGCCGCCGCCCGGGCCGAGGCTTCCTCCCATCGGTTCTCCCTCGCCAGTGCCAGCACTTCCTTGATCTCCCAATCGTACGTCTCGTCGTACTTGATCTTCTCGGGAGCGTAACCTTCGGTGGCGACACGGGTGTGGCGGCATCCGGTGAGAGCACCCGATGCCGCGACCAGGAGAATTGCCAATGTCTTTGCTACCGTCCGAGTGGCTCTGACGCGCATTGGAGACCTTTCGACGCAGGACGTCTCAGAGAAATTCATCACAAAACAAAATCTGCCCGCTCTGCCCGCGCGTGGACTAGCCCGATCGATCCGGGAGGCCAACGATTCAGTCCGCCGCGGCGCCCGAGTCTATCACTCGCGGCGGAAACAGTTCAACGACCAATTGGTTTGCGACAGGCAGAATACCAGCGGGCGACGGATCGTGCGCAGACGGCCGCCGTTGAGACTCAAGCACGCCGCCCTGCAGGAGCGAAATCTCATGCGTAGTAGGGCCGGAGCGCCGGCGGCAGTCTGCCGATTTTCAACGAGTATTCGATGCGCTGATCCTCTTGATCCGCCTCCGGGTTCAGGTTCACAATCCTGCCCGCCTCCAGGGCCGCCAGCGGAACGCCGTCGCGAAACAGGATCCGATTGGAACTGACTGCCGCAATCCGGGGGCCGGGCGTGAGTATGCCCGAGTAATTCAACGGATCGGCGGCGCTCAGAATGATCAACTCGCCCGAGGGTTTCGCTTTTCTTATCGACCGGAGCATCCCGACGGCCTCGGGCAGGGCGAATTGTTCGCCGCCGACACCCTGAACGAAGTGGCCGCCGCGGATTTCCCCCCGCGCCTCGAGGCGCCTGTAGATCCGGCTCAGGTCATACCATGAGACGCGGAAGGCTTCGCGGTCGAGGAGACGCCGGAATACGACGCCGAATCGCCGCAAAAGAACGCGCGCGTAGTGATCGAGCGCGGCCTCCGGCGCGCCGTCGGACGGCGATTCCGCGTGGCTATTCGGGAGCGCGGCGCTCTGAACCGGCGCTGGTGCCCGGAGGAGCGACCACCTGCCCGCAAGGGCGATGCTCGTGACGGCGCGATGGTGCCGTCTGCGGTTGAGGTCGCCGAACGGCGTTCGCTTGTCCGGAGGCGTGAGCAGCGCGCGGATTCCTTCGAAACTGTCGGACGTGACCCATCCCTGGGTGGCGAGTTCGCCCAGAGCCTGTTCGACGCGCGATTGCAGGAGCCGGGTGCGTTCGACGATTTCTCCGAAGAACAGCGCGCCGCCCTGAGCCAGCGCTTCAAACACCGCCGTGGTGTCAGGGGAGAATCCGTTTGAAGCGGGAGGACCGGCCAGTGTAAGCCAGGCTTCCCGATGTTCGCGCAGGAACAGTGTGATCGGACTCGATCGCAGGGGGGTGAACCTTCCCGCGGCAGGATTCCGGGGCACGGAAAATCGGCCCCATCCGGCGCGCCCGGTGAAGCAGAGTTGGTCCAGCCATTGCGGGTCGTAGTCCTTTACGCGCGCGGCAAGGACAGACGGTTCCCATGCGCCTGCCGGCGCTTCGCAGCCGTCCAGGAGTTCGAGCACGGCTTCCAGCCCGCCGATCCCTTCGACCTTGTGTTCGTTCGAAACGTGTTGCCATCCCATCAGGAAGCGCAGGTAATCGGCGATCGAAACGGGTTGAATTTCGGCGCGAAGCCGATGCAGTGTAAGCCGGTGGATTCGCGCGAGCAGCCGCCGGTCGCACCACTCCATGTCGGCGAGCCCGGGCCGAAAACGGCCGCGCAAGACGAAGCCTTCGGCTTCCAGTGCCAGTAGAGCCTGTTCGATATCCCGGTGTGGAAGCCGCATTTGAACAGCCAACGCGGCCAGGGTTACCGGCCCGAGCGCTTCCATCCGACCCCGCACCAGTTCTCGGATCGCGTCTGAACGATCCCAATCCCGCTTCGCTGCATCGCAGGATCGGAGGGGCGGCTGAAGAACAGCTTGCGGATAGGCGGCCAGCGCCATAGGCACCCGCTCGGCAGCCACCCAAAGCACACTGTCCGAAGCTGCGCCGCGCGCGGAGTCTCCGTTCGCAGACAAACGGGCTGCGGCATGGCCATCCGACGCATTTCGAGGGAGAACAAGCTGGGTCACGCGGTCCTCGGCGGCCAGAATTGAAAGCCATTCGACTGCGTCCGGCGCGGGTTGGCGCGACTCCTTGTTCTGCGCGGCGCGGGCGCACCGTTGCGCTTCGGCTGAGGTCATGAGGCCGAGCAGGAGCAACGCGTCATGCAGTTCGTCCGGGTTGGTGGCGCGAGGCCATGCTTCTTCGCAAACGCCGTTGATGGCCTGAACGTCGAGAATGCCGAGTTCGTCGGCGTTGGAAGGTTGGCTTGCGCGGCGAGTGTAAACCGCCCGGGTGCGCCGTTCCTCCAGTGGCGCGTTGTCGAGAAAGGCATACGGCCGCGCGTTCAGTATCTCGTGCGCGAGCGGCGATGGCTCGGGCAGATCGCGTGCGGCGCACTCGATGGATCCGTTCTCGATCCGGCGCAGCAGGTTCTCGAGGCCTTCAATGTCCATCGCCTCGGTCAGGCAATCGTCAATGGTCTGTCGAACGAGCGGGTGATCCGGCACCTGACGGTCGCCGGCGATGTTCTCGAGACAGGCAAGCTGGTCGGGAAAGATCGCTGCCAGGAGGTTTTCGGATTCCATCCGCTGTAGCGGGGCGGGAATCTTGCGGCCGCCGCGTTGTCTGGGCAGAGCGAGCGAACGCGACGCGTTCCAGCGCCAGCGGATGGCGAACATGGGCGCATCGAGCAGCGCCTGAACCAGGAGGTCCCGGACGCTGTCGCTGCGCAGGTATCGGAACACTTCATCCAGCGGGAAGGAGTGCTGTGTTCCGAGCGACAGCACGATGGCGTCGTCCGTGGCGGCGCTTTGCAGTTCGAAATTGAACGTGCGGCAAAAGCGTTTGCGCAGGGCAAGGCCCCATGCGCGGTTCAGCCGGGAGCCGAAGGGGGAATGAATGACCAGTTGCATTCCACCCGACTCGTCGAAGAAACGTTCGATGATCAGCTTGTCCTGAGAGGGAAGGGCGCCGAGCGACCGGTGCCCCTCGAGGAAGTATTCGGCCAGTTGGCGGGCACCTGAAGCGGGCAGGGGAGGTTGCGCTCGGTTCGCTGGATTTGCGGAGACGGCGCGTCCCCACTCCTGTTGCTGGAGCCATGCGATCAACGCTTCCCGTCGCGCTTCATCCGCCGTCTGCGGAGGCTGCGCCCGGGCGCGCACGATCACCAGCTCCGCTTCCGCGCGCAGTTCCGCCACTGCGCGGGATACCTCGTTGGTTCGCGCGGGCGCTTCGCCGAGCCAGAACGGGATGCCCGGCGGCGCGCCGTGGGCGTCCTCCACACGCACGGTGCCGGCGCCGATCTGCAGAATCCGCCACGAGGCGTTCCCCAGTTGGAAGATGTCGCCGGCCATGCTTTCCACCGCGAAATCCTCGTGCACCGTCCCGATGAAGGTATCGTTCGGAGCCAGCATGACGCGATAGTCTCCAGTGTCGGGAATTGCGCCGCCGGAGGTGAGAGCGAGGAGACGCGCCCCGCGCCGGGCGCGAATGCGATGGTTGACGCCGTCGTGGTGAATGAGGGCGGAACGGCGGCCCCGCTTCGTGCTGAAGCCCTCCGCCAGCATCCGGACGACTTCGTCGAACTCAGGCCGGCTGAGATCCCGATAGGCATATGCCGACCGGACGAGGTCGAACAGGGCATCCTCGCGCCAATCGTCGGTGGTGGCGCAGGCGACAATCTGTTGCGCGAGCACATCGAGCGGTTTTGCCGGGATATGCAGCCGGTCGAGGTCGCCGCGGGCGATGGACCTCAAGAGGGCGACGCATTCGACCAGTTCATCGCGCGTCAGGGGAAACAGCCTGCCTTTGGGAAGCCCGCCGCGATGATGGCCCGCCCGGCCGACCCGCTGAAGCAGCGTGGCGATCGAGCGCGTTGTTCCCAACTGACACACGAGGTCAACGGAACCGATATCGATGCCCAGCTCGAGCGATGCTGTAGCCACGAGCGCCTTGAGTTCGCCGCGCTTCAGGCGGTTCTCGGCTTCGAGGCGGAGTTTCGTCGAAAGACTGCCGTGGTGCGACAGGACGAGGTCGCTCCCGATGCATTCGCACAGGTTGTGCGCGACGCGCTCGGCCATTCGCCTTGTATTGACGAAGACCAGTGTCGTGCGGTGCTCCCGGATGAGTGCTGCCAGCCGCTGGTACACTTCCGCCCAGACTTCGTTCGACATCACCGCCTCCAGCGGCGAGTCCGGGAGCTCGATGGCCAGGTCCATGGCGCGCGAATGGCCGGTGTCGAGGATGGCGCATCGCGGAGCGCCATGAGCGTCGAGATGGCGCGTGCCAACGAGAAAACGCGCCACGTCTTCGATCGGTTTCTGTGTGGCGGAGAGGCCGATGCGCTGAACCGGTCCTTCGGCCAGGGCCGCCAGGCGTTCCATGCTGAGGGCGAGATGCGCTCCCCGCCGGTTCGACACGACCGAGTGAATCTCGTCCACGATCAGCGTGCGCGCGGTTTTGAGCATTCGGCGTCCCGAGAGCGAGGTGAGCAGCAGGTAGAGGGATTCCGGCGTGGTGACGAGGATGTGCGGCGGTTTGCGGGCCAGCGCCTGGCGGTCCGCAGAGAGGGTGTCGCCGGTCCGGACGGCGGCACGCACGGCAATGTCCGCGCCGCAGGCATCCTTGATGGCGGCGCGGATTTCGGCGAGCGGTTCCTCCAGGTTCTTGTGGATATCGTTGCTCAGCGCCTTGAGCGGCGAGACATAGACCACGTGGGTTTCGTCGCGCAACTGGCCTTCCAGCCCGAGGCGGAATTCGGCGTCCAGGGAGGCGAGAAAGGCGGCAAGGGTCTTTCCGGACCCGGTGGGGGCGGCGATGAGCGTGTGGTTGCCGGACTGGATGGCAGGCCAGCCCAGGGCCTGCGGTTCGGTGGGAGAGCCGAACCTGCGCTCGAACCAGGCGTGTATGGCCGGATGGAAACGGAAAGCCTGCATGGGCGGCTTCACCATATACCCGCGGCGGACAATTTCATCCTGAAAAAGAGCGAGCAGCCGCGGCCAAATGGCACCGGGAGTGGCGGTCTTCGAGACAGAGGGGAGGGCATTCCTGACATCGGATGTTACAGGCCGGGGACTCCTCGCGTGTGTGCTGCAGCTTTGAGAGAGGGAACATGTTGCCTGACTGGAAGGAAAGGACGCGATGCTTGTCTTTCGCGCGCGAGCGGTTTACTTATCGGGAGTTGTCAGCGGGCGCAGTGTTCGAGGTCCGGCGGGTCTGTTTGGCAGGACGGCTTCCGCGTTTGGCCGGACGGCAGGCTGAATGCTGCAAATCCGTACAGGTGATAAGGAAATAATCATTATGCTCGCAACCCAAATACGGCAGAAGGACGCGGTCTTTTATTTCGTGGCGTATCCGTCCCGGGATTTATTGAGCAAGGTGCGTTTCATAAGCCGTTTCTACGATGAGGAAGGCGAAGTCATTTTTCCGGACAAGCCTGAACCGGAAGATGACGTGGCGCAGTTCATCGCGAAGATTGAGAAGAGCGAGAAGGCCTTCCAGCGGGCGTTATCGAGATCGAAGGTCAAGTCGATCCGCAATTTCTATGAAACGGCGGTTTCCCAGCCGCCCATCCCCGGCACGGTCCTGCTGTTCACGTCGCAGAAGCTCCAGTTCCGCTCGATCGATGCCGACAAGACCGTGGGCCACCTCCAGGAGCCGGACGACAAGTTCCTGATCATCGACGGGCAACATCGCCTCGCTGCGCTGCATTTCTACGAGCGCACCCACCCGGACGAAGCCGGGTCGATCTATGTGCCGGCGGTGATTTTCGACGGCCGCAGCGAGGACTTCGCGACGGAGATGTTCGTGATCATCAATTCCACGCCCACCCGGATCAATAAGAGCCACCTTGTGGACCTGTACGAGCGCGTGTCGTGGGCGGAACCGGACCGGCGGTTTGCGGCGCGCATCGTCGAGCTGCTCTACAGTTCCGCCGACAGCCCGCTGCGGTATCGCATCAATCGCCTGGGCGGGCGCAGCAAGCGGGACAAGTGGATTCTGCAGGCGGAGTTGTTCAATGAGATCCACCGCTGGGTGAAGGCCGGATGGAAGAGGATCGAGCGGGAAGGGGCGGATCACCGGAATGCGGAGCAGCACTACCGCATGGTGCGGGATTTCCTGAAAGCGGCGGCGCGGGTGTTCGAGGACGCATGGGCGAACGACAATTTCATGATCACCAAACCGGTGACCATCAAGGCGCTCATTCGGGTGTGCGCGGACCTGTCGGCGCAGGATGCCGAGCCCGAGGAGGATCGGGAACGGCGATGGCGGGAGCGCATCGGTCCGTGGGCCGGGCGCATCCGCGACTTCAAGGCGGACGGCTTTTACGAGCGGTTCGCGGCGAAGGGACAGATCGAGCGCGTGGCGAAGATCCATCGGGAACTGGCCCGCGAAGCGGGGATCGAACGGGTGCTGAAGTAGCCTCCGCGTCAAGGTATCTGCTTCGGCTTCGCCGGGTGGACGCCTGAGACCGACCAGCGCCTTCGGGCCGCAGCGCCGGCGGACACCGCAACCAATCGATGCTCAAGACACGCACTCGCAGGCGGCTGCTGGCAGCGGGCCTGGTTCTTGTCGCTTCCTATCTCCTGCTGCTCATTCCCGACCGGGAACTCCCGCGCGCAACCGGGGCGGGACAGGAACCGTTCGCCTGGAACCGCGATGCGTTCTGGTCCGGCCTCGAACAGCAGTTCGTCGAGGCCCGATCAACCGGCTGCGAGTTGCTCTCAACCAACATTGAAGCGCGCCTGTTGGACGTCTCCAATCGCATCGCCGGCCTGCACAGCGCAGAGCTTTCTCCGGATGCCGGCGAACTGGACCGTCTCGAAGACTCACTGTTTGAACTTGCCCCGCTGGTCGCCGCATGCCCGCAATGGCTGGAACAATACGCGGGAGCGGTCTGCCGGGCGCAAGCAGCCGTGAAGCTCCAGTCCGAGCGATGGGATCCCGGCGATCCTGCCGCGCGGGCTCGCCTCTACCGCATGCTCTCGGGCACGCGCATGGCCCTCGAGGAAGCGATGCTCCAGGCGCCGACGAATGCATCGTTTCCGTCGCTGACCGTTACTTCTGACGAACCTTCGGCCTGTCCCTACATCGTTCGTTACGGCGTAAAGGTGCACAGCGGCGATCTGCTGGTTTCGCGGGGCGGGGCGCCGACTTCGGCGTTGATCGCGCGCGGCAACGATTTCCCGGGAAGTTTTTCGCATGTGGCTTTGCTCCACGTGGGCGAGACCGGGGAGGCGCACATCATCGAATCCCACATCGAATGCGGTGTTACGGTCAGTTCGATCGAGGATTACCTCAAAGACAAGAAGCTGCGCATTCTCGTGCTGCGGTTGAGGTCGGACCTGCCGGCCATGCGGGCGGATCCGCTGCTGCCGCACAAAGCCGCGCAGGCGGCGCTCCGTGAGGCGCGAGGGCGGCACATCCCGTACGACTTCGCCATGGACCACAACGATCCGGCGACGCAGTTCTGTTCGGAAGTGGCGTCCAGCGCCTACGCGCGCCAGGGCATCCGGCTGTGGCTCGCTCGCACGCGTATTTCATCGCCGGTTGTGGCCGGGTGGCTGGCCTCCGTCGGCGTGCGTTATTTCGAAACCGAGGAACCGGCCGACCTCGAACATGATCCTCAGTTGCGCATCGTCGCCGAGTGGCGCGATCGAGAGACGCTGTTCAAGGCGCATGTGGATGACGCCGTCACGGACGCTATGATTGAACAGGGACGTCCGGGTGAGGGGTTGTCCTACTCACATTGGCTCCTGCCCTTCGCGCGGGTGTCCAAAGCCTACAGTGTTGTGCTGAACCTGCTTGGCGGGGTCGGTCCGGTGCCGGAAGGGATGACCGCCACGCAGGCGCTGCGGGTGGATCGCTTCCAGCGAAGGCATGAAGCGATGGCCGAACGACTGCTGGCGAAGGCCGCGGAGTTCAGGGAGAGAAAAGGATACACGCCGCCGTATTGGGAGCTGGTGAGAATGGCGAGGGAATGAGAGGGCGGAGAAAACGTCCAACATCGAACACCCAACATCCAGGGAGCGGCTTGGGATTCAGGATAGCTGGCGATCGGGTATCCCTCGGTGGGTGAGCGTCCTCGCGAGCCGTGGTTCGATGACGCTGGTAGCCAGTAATGATCAAGAACAGAGTCCAGGGGGTAGTTTTCAGTCAGAAGGCCTGTGCGTTTCGTTCGATCACGGTAGTCGGACGACGGCTCGCGAGGACGCTCGCCCCACCGGGGTCAGGGTGGTCGATCCGGACGGTGCCTCACTCTTCTTCTCCGGCGCTGTGCTGTCTTTCGCTTCGGTCTTCTGTTTCGGAGGCGGGCCGAATCGCTTGAGTTGTTCGATGTTCATTCGTTCACCCACCATGGCGAGCTGTTCGGGACGGATGTTGCCGACCACGTTGATAAACACCGCCTGCGCCTGGGGTTCGATGACGACCATCGCCAGCCCGGCAATCGCGTCCTCGCCCTGCGCCTTGATGTAAAGCCCGACGTCCCTGTCCTGCTGTATGGCCGCGACGACGCGTTCCCAGCCGTCCTTGTCCAGTTTCGACCGGATGTCTTTCGCCCGTTTCTCGAGATCGGCGCGGTTGCTGTCGTCGATACCGACGACGTTGACGCGGATCAGGTGGAGGCCGTTGAGCAGTCTGCTGACCTCGGGCTCGTCCTCGGGGATCATGCGCGAGGCAAGGGAGATGAGTGTCTTGCCGATATTCACCTCCACGAAGCTGCCGCCGGATGAGGGCGGCGCGAACGTTCCGAAGTCAACAAAACCGGGCTGTTGAGTATCGGCGGCGCGAGTAGAGCACGTGAGTGCGAGCGCAGCGATGGCGGCGGTCAGAGTCATTCGATTCATACAGGTCCTGGGTTGAGTTTTTATTGAACGCATCCTACTGCGGGAATAACCCGCGAACATTACGAAAAGTTTCAAGTTTTGGAAGATGCCCGGCGTTGGGCGGGAAGGCAGCCGCAGTTGCGTCCGCGTCGGGCCGGGAAAAAAGCTGAAACCTTTCGGGCGTGTGCCGGGTTATATGGGCGTTATGAGTGTGTCTTCAGCCAACGCTCGTTTGAATCCGGCATTCAAACTCGTGCAACCCTTGCCGCGTTTGTGTCCCGGTGTTGTGGTGCGGCCCGGCACCGCGTGCGCAGCGGCGCCGGCGAAGAGCAAGCCAACGGGTCCGGCGGGGAGGGCTTCGGCGGCGAACACGCCCTGCGAACCGGGCCTGGCGTCGCCGGCGCTTCCGGCCCGATGACATGCGCCTTTCGAGGGATTTTTATGCAACTGTTTTGCGCCTTGTGTTCATTCGGGCGTAGGATGCGTGAGCGATGGTCTGACGCGGGTCATGACAGACGCGCAACAGTTCGAGGCATTCATGCGGAGCCACCAGAACATGGTGTTCAGCACGGCGCTGCGCCTTACTGCCAATGCGAGCGACGCCGAGGACATTGCTCAGGAGGTGTTCCTGAGAGCCTACCGGCATTTTGGGGAGCTTCGGGAGAACCCGCGCGCCGGCGGCTGGTTGAGAACGGTGGCGACGCATTTGGGTTTGAATCACCTGTCCCGCTATCGAAAGAGGTGGAGCTTCTTTTCGGAACTGTCCAACGACGAGGCCGAGGACCGGGGCGAATCGCCGTTGAACGCAGCGGCCGACGCCGATCCGGATCCGTTTCTGGAGAGCGACCGGAAAGAAGTTCTCGACCACGCGCTTCAGAAACTGCCGGCGTCGCAGCGCGTTCCATTGGTCCTCTTCCACATGGAGGGGATGAGTTACGAGGAAATCGCTTCCCGGCTTGGCGTATCGCTGGCGAAAGTGAAGACGGACATCTTCCGCGCGCGCGAGGCGTTGAGAAGCCGGTTACAGGCGACCCTGGAGAATCGGCGCATTCCCTGATATGAACCGCCATTTTGACAACGAATGGGAGCAGGAGCTGGATCGCGAGCTGAAGGCACTGCCTGACGTGGAAGCGCCCGCGACCCTGATTCCACGAGTGATGGAACGCGTCCGCGCGCAGGAGGAGAAGCGTCGCGCCTGGTCCTTGAATGCCGGGTCGCCAGCGCGCCGCCTGGCGGTGGCGGCGATGGTCAGCCTGTTTGCTGCCATCGCGGTGTGGGTTGGCTGGAGGATGTGGGAGGGACACATGACCACGCCCCTGTTTGGCGAGGTGCAGGAATGGTTTGCAGCCGCGACCGCTCTTGGGCGCGCCGCGTGCGTGCTGCTGTCGGCTCTGGTCACTGGGTTGCGGAGCATTCATCCCGTCTTTCTCGCGATGTACGGCGCATTTGCGGCCGCGTGCTATTTCGCCTGTGTGGGTGCCGGAGCGTTGGCGTACCGGTTTATTACGGCTCAACGGCAGAATTCTGACTCATGAAACAATCCTATCGACATTGGAATATTCTTGCGCAGGCCTTGTTGTGGCTCTGCGTGTCGTCTCTTACACTCGTTGCGCAGGCGGATCCGGACGGAGTGGCAGAAGCTGCTACCGAGGCGCAGTCGTCGGAGCGCCGCATGGGCGCCGTAGTGACATTCGGAAAGCCCGCTGAATTGCGCGCGGAGGAATCCGCCGAGACGGTGCTTGCGATTGGGGCCTCCGCGAATGTGGAGGGCGATGTGGAACAGGCTGTCGTTGCGATTTTCGGCGACGTGCACCTGGACGGGCGGGCGCGCGAAGTCGTCGCGATGATGGGCAATGTGTCGCTGGGCTCGAATGCGGTGGTGCGCCGTGACGTGGTCGCCTTCGGGGGAAGGGTGGAGGTGGCGGACGGCGCGCAGGTCAGGGGAAGGATTCAGCCGGTTGACTTCGATCTGCCGGGGCTGCCCGGTTTTGAGGGGCTGGCGCATTGGCTTCGCGAGTGTGTCTTTCTTTTGCGGCCGCTGTCTCTCAATGTCCTGTGGGTCTGGGTGGCCATGGGTGTGTTCGCGTTGCTGTACTTTCTGGTGGCGCTGGCCTTCCCGCGTCCGGTTCGGTTGTGCGTGGAGGAGTTGACGCATCGCCCCGCAACAACATTCTTCGTGGGATTGCTGGCCACGGTGGGCGGACCGGTTCTGTTCCTGGTGCTGCTTCTGACCGGGATCGGGATTGTCGTCATACCGTTTCTTCTGGCAGCCGTCTTCTTCGGAGCGCTCGTCGGCAAAGTAGCGATGTTGCAATACATCGGAGGCGCGCCGGGAAGGGGTTTCGGCTTCGACGCCTTGAACAATCCGATTCTTTCGTTCGTGCTCGGCACGGTGTTGATGCTGGTCTTGTATCTGGTGCCGGTGGTGGGGTTCCTGGCGTATGCGGTTTTCAGCGTTTGGGGGCTCGGAGCGGCGGTGATGGCTGTGTTCACGGGCATCAGCCGTGAGAGACCGCGTCCGCCGACGTTGGGACCAACGTCAGGCGGGCCTGGCGGCGGGATTGCCCAAGAGGAGGTGCCACCGGTTTATTCCACCTCGGCATTCGGCGCGGAGGCAGGGCAGGGGAGTGGGGTGGCATCGCCCGGATCGTTCGCAAACCTCGCGGTTGTTGCGCCTCGGGCGGGATTCTGGGAGCGGATGGGTGCGGCTTTTCTCGATCTGGCGTTGCTGGCCATTCCGCTTGCGGTGTTGGGAGGCTGGGGGTTGTTTGTGGCGCTAGCCTACTTTGCGGGCATGTGGGCATGGAAGGGAACCACCGTCGGCGGCATTGTCCTCAATCACAAGATTGTGCGGGAGGACGGTTCGGCGATGACGTTCCTTGATGCGTTGATTCGTGGCCTGGCAAGCCTGTTTTCGGCCGTGGTGTTCTTTCTTGGGTTCTTGTGGATAGGGTGGGACCGGGAGAAGCAGGGGTGGCACGACAAGATTGCCGGGACCTACGTTCTGCGGTTGCCGCGGTCCACGCCGTTGCTGTGTCTCTGACGGGACACACTTGCCGGCTTTACTCGGGGAGGGTTCCTTTGAACAATTCGGCATGCTGAAGAACTGTTGGGTGTTGCTCGCGGTGGCCGTGTTGAGCGATGCCTTGTGCGGCGTGGCTCGGGCAGCGCGGACAGTTCTGCTTCCGGCCTCTCCGTTTGTTGTGACCATCTGGGAGCGGCGGGACGATCCCCTGGCCGATTCGCTTCCGCAGAGTTCGATCTTTTCCATTGTGCAGGGCAGGGGAGGGTATCTCTGGCTGGGCACGCTGAACGGTCTTGTGCGGTTCGACGGGCTGCGGTTCACGACGTTTGATGAGTCGAACACTCCGGGGCTGAACAGCTCGCCGATCATGCACCTGTTTGAGGACGGCCATGGCAATCTCTGGATCGGCCCGGAAAAAGGGGACCTCGTGGTGCTCGGGCCGGACGGAGTCGTTCGTCCGGTGCAACGGCCGCCTGAGACTGAGAATCGCCGGCTGATCAGCATGTGCGAAACGGCGGACGGCGCGGTGTGGATGTTGTGGGACTCGGGCCTGGACCTGAACAACCGCATGGTCAGTTGCTGGGTCAGCAACACGGTCACACTGGTTACGCGCGGGAAGCATATCGCCGCGGACTCCGGGCGGTTGCTCATCGCGAGGGATGACAGCGGAGTGTATCGGGCGGCGGACGGGCCGCCCGGGGGGCGCGCGTTCGTCCAGGCCGTTCCCGTGGGCCGGAGCGTGGATTTCCTGCTGGGCAGCCGCGATGGGGGCTTCTGGTTGCTCGCCGACGGCCGGATTGAGAAGTGGAAGGGCGGTCAGCGCGAGAAGCAGTTCGGAACGTATCCATGGCCGGCGGAAGCGCCGGTTTACACCGCGTGCGAAGATCAGGACGGCAACCTGATCGTCGGCACGTACGGAGACGGGGTGTACTGGTTCGACGCGAACGGCGAGGTGCGGCATCTGTCTCGCGAATTGAGCCACAGTTACATTCTGTCCGTAGCTGTGGACCGGGAAGGGAATCTCTGGATCGGGACCAACGGCGGCGGATTGCACCGCGTGAAGCGCCGGCAGTTCGGAGTTCTGCCGGCTTCCGAAGGATTCGTTGTTCAGTCCGTGTGCGAGGACCCCGCCGGCAATCTGTGGATCGGGTATAACGGCGAAAGCCGGGTGGACCGGCACAGACCCAACACGACCGAGGAGCTTCGGCTGGTTCATGACGCCCGCGCGCCCAATTGCGCCATCAAGTCGGTCTTTGCCGACGATGACGGTCGCGTGTGGACCGGCCTGTGGCTGGCCGGTGATTTCTCCCTGCCCAAGCTCCTGACCCGCGATCCGTCTGCGGATCGATTCGAGGCATTGAGCCCGGAGGAAGCTGTGCACTTCGACGTTTCCGTAATCTACCAGGATCGTTCGAGGCGTTTGTGGATTGGCACAGCCGGGGGATTGGGATTGAAAACGGAGAGCGGGTGGAGGTGGTTCGTAGAAGAGCATGGCCTGCCGAGCCGGGACATTCGCGGGCTGGCGGACGATGCGGCGGGCAATTTGTGGATCGTGACCGGCAACGGGCTCGCGCGATGGGACGGAACGAACTTCATTTCGTTCCACAAGAAGGACGGTCTGCCGAGCGACGACCTTTCTTCGATTTACGTGGATCGAGAGGGCGTTGTCTGGGTGGGCACCCGGGGCAGCGGGCTGGCCCGGTATGAGAACGGCATGTGGACGCGCTACACCACGAGCGACGGGCTGAGCGGCAACAGCATTGGATACCTGTTCGAGGACGACACCGGCCATTTGTGGATGGGATCCAATGCCGGGTTGATGCGCGTTCCGAAGGTGTCGTTTGTGGAGCTGGCGGCGGGCAGGTCGAAGAGGCTCGCCTGCCGCTCGTATATTGAGAGCGACGGTTTGCCGACGCGCGAATGCACACAAGGATCGCAGCCGGCGGCCTGTCGCACGCGGGACGGAAGGCTGTGGTTTCCCACGACCCGCGGACTCGTTGTTGTGGATCCGGCGTCGCTGCGAACGAGCCAGTACCATGTGCCGGTCAAGATTGAATCCATCCTGGTTGCAGGCCGGGAGGTGCTGACGAACCGGCTGCGCCCGGAGCTCCCGGCGCGGCTGGTGATTCCGCCCGGGCGCGATCAATTGGAGATTCGCTACACGAGCCTGAACCTTGGAGCGGCGCAGCAGTCGCGATTTCGCATTCGCATGGATGCTGACGAGGAATGGAACGAAGTCGGCGATCTGCGCGTGGCGAGTTACACCCGGTTGCCTCCGGGAGAGTACACCTTTCAGGTCCAGGCAGCGAATGAAGACGGGGTCTGGAATCCCGTGGCGGCGACCCTGGCGATTACCATCCAGCCGGCTTTCTGGCAGACGACGTGGTTCCGCGTTGCCGCCATCGGCGTCCTGCTGCTGATCACTGTGGGGCTCGTGTATCACTTCTCCACGCAGAAATTCCAGCGGGAACTGGCCATTCTGAAACAGCAGGAGGAACTGGAAAGAGAGCGCGCCCGGATCGCGCGCGACCTGCACGACCAGCTCGGCGCAAATCTGATGCAGGTGGCTCTGCTCGGAGAAATCGTCGAAGCGGACAAGCACCTGCCGGATGAGGTGGAGAGCCACGCAAAGCAGATTTCGCAGACCGCCCGGGAGACCACCCGCGCGCTGGATGAAATCGTCTGGGCCGTGAATCCCTCGAACGACACCCTGGACGGGCTCATGACCTATATCTGCAAGTACGCACAGGAATATTTCGAGCTCGCGGGAGTCCGATACCGGCTGGACGTCCCGACCGCGCTGCCGAAGTTCGCCATTCCGCCGGAAGTCCGGCACAATGTCTTCCTCGCGACGAAGGAAGCGGTAAACAACGTCGTGAAGCACGCGCAGGCAACGGAGGCGTGGCTGCGATTGAAGTTGGACAGCGACTGCTTCACCATCGAAGTTCAGGACAACGGACGCGGGGTGAAGGACCTGGCCGGAAAGGCGGACCGAAGCGGCTTGCGCAACATGCGCAAACGGCTTGAAGATGTTCGCGGCACATTCTCGATCGAACCGCCTCCGGACGGGACGGGAACCCTGGTCCGGCTGACGGTTCCAATCAACAGACGCACATGACGAAGCCCATCACGGTATCGCTGGTGGAAGACAGCGAGAAGTTTCGCACAACACTCGCGAAGGTGATCAACCGCTCGGAAGGGTTCCGTTGCGTGAGCCAGTACGGCAGCGCGGAGGAGGCCCTCAAAGGACTGCCCTCGGACAAGCCGGACGTCGTGCTGATGGACATCAACCTCCCCGGCATGAGCGGGGTCGAGTGTGTTCGGCAACTCAAGCAGATGCTGCCCGACGTACAGGTGATCATGCTGACCGTGTACGAGGACACGGAAAACATCTTCAACGCGCTGGCGGCCGGAGCGACCGGGTATCTGCTGAAACGCACGCCGCAGGACAAGCTCCTGGAAGGCATCCGCGAAGTCCACCGGGGCGGGTCGCCGATGACGACGCACATCGCGCGGAAAGTGGTGTTGTCCTTCAAACAGTCCGCGCCCTCGGCGCCGCCTACCGAGAATCTGTCGCCCCGCGAACAGGAGGTGCTCGATTACCTGGCGCAGGGGTTTCTCTACAAGGAAATCGCGGAGAAACTGGGCATCAGCTACGAGACTGTCCACACCTACATCCGCCGGATTTACGAGAAATTGCAGGTCCGGACGCGGACGGAAGCGGTCGCCAAGTTTCTAAGAGGTTGATAATAAGCG